>Ga0114955_1000871_pt1 | contig 13810 bp, 11 predicted proteins | sample Porto_5metaG_FD_87302 | JGI IMG/M metagenome (GOLD analysis project Ga0114955, IMG submission 87302) | Marine algal microbial communities from Porto, Portugal - Porto_5 metaG | ecosystem: Host-associated > Algae > Red algae > Unclassified | place: Portugal: Porto | collected 2015-02-02 | reverse complement strand
GTGATCAGATCGATGCGCGGAGGGAAGTTCTGGACATAGGCTCCGCGCATCAGCACCTCGAAGCTGTCTTCCTCGATTTCCGCGAATAATCCGAGACGGTGAATATCGTCGTGATAGGTCTCGGGCATCCGGCCGGCACTCTCTTTCATGAGGTCGCTTCAGGGTCGGGGGACACTTGATAAATGTCAAGAATTCGATTGATGCCAGAAGAACCAAGGCTTGATCTGCCGTAGGTTTTTAACTGATATATTTTTCTAAGTCATTTATTTTACTGTATTTTTCGAGTTTATTGACTCAAATCAAGCGCAGAACCCCTCCCGAACCGCACACCTGTCACGACCCAAGACGGAGGGACCGTGATGGAACTGCATAACAAGGCCACTGCCCTGTGGTCGAATTTTTTCAACGTGAAGATGGTACAGATCAGGACGTTCCACATGACGTGGTTCGCGTTCTTCGCCTGCTTCTTCGCCTGGTTCGGCATCGCACCATTGATGAGCGTCGTGCGCGACGAACTGAGCCTGACACCCGACCAGATCGGCTGGGCCATCATCGGCTCGGTATCGATGACGATCTTCGCGAGGTTGTTCATCGGCTGGCTATGCGACCGGATCGGGCCGCGCAAATCCTATACGGGGCTGTTGCTGCTCGGCTCGCTGCCGGTCATGGGCATCGGCCTCGCGCAGACATTCGAGACGTTCCTGCTGTTTCGGGTGCTGATCGGGTGCATCGGTGCATCCTTCGTCATCACGCAATACCACACGTCGGTGATGTTCGCGCCGAACGTGGTGGGGCAGGCGAACGCGACGAGTGCGGGCTGGGGCAATCTGGGCGGGGGCGTCACGCAATTCGTCATGCCGCTGCTGTTCTCGGTGATGGTCGTGGGTTTCGGGTTTTCGGAGGCGGTCGGCTGGCGGCTGTCGATGGTGGTGGTCGGCATGATCATCTTCCTGATCGGCATCGCCTATTACTTCCTGACCCAGGATGCGCCGGACGGCAATTTCGACGACCTGCGCGCCCAGGGAAAGATGGAGGAAAAGAAGAAGGTCACCGGCAACTACATGCAGGCGCTGAAGGACCCGCGCGTCTGGGTGCTGTTCGTCATCTACGGCAGCTGCTTCGGCATCGAGCTGACGGTGAACAACGTCGCCGCGCTCTACTTCATGGATTACTTCGACCTGACGCTGGTGGCGGCGGGGTTCGTGGCCGCCTCCTTCGGTCTGATGAACCTGTTCGCGCGCACGCTCGGCGGTCTGTTCGGCGATAACTTCGGGGCGCTCTGGGGGCTGAAGGGCCGGTCGTTCTGGCTGTTCATCTGCCTGTTCTTCGAGGGCTGCGCGCTGATGGTCTTCAGCCAGATGCACGTCCTGTTTCTGGCGCTGCCCGCGCTGATCGTCTTCTCGTTCTTCACCCAGATGGCCGAGGGCGCGACCTATTCGGTGGTGCCGTTCATCAACAAGAAGGCGCTGGGGGCCGTGGCGGGCGTCGTGGGCGCGGGGGGCAATGCGGGCGCGGTGCTCGCGGGCTTCCTGTTCAAGAACGTCATCGACTGGTCGGAAGCGTTCTTCATCCTCGGCATCGTCGTCACCTGCGCCTCGTTCCTCGCGTTCTTCGTGCGGTTCTCGACCCGGCAGGAAGACGAGGAGCGCGCCAATTTCGCCGCCGCGAATATCGAGACGCTCAAGGTCCGCGCGGCAAGGGCCAATGCCGCCCTCGAAGAGGGTCTGGTCGCCGTCGCCGCCAAGAACGGCCGGCAGCCAGCGCAGTAAACGCTCCCCCGGCGGGCCGGTACGCGGCCCGCCATCCCCATGACACGAGGAGATTATCGTGGGACAAGATCTCAGAAACTGGACTGTCGAGGACGATGCCTTCTGGCATTCCACCGGCAAGCCGATCGCCACACGCAACCTGTGGATTTCGATCCCGAGCCTTCTGTGCGGCTTTGCCGTCTGGCTCTACTGGGGGATCATCACCGTTCAGATGATCAATCTCGGATTCGGGTTCGAGAAGTCGCAGTTGTTCACGCTGGCCGCCATCGCGGGCCTGACCGGGGCGACCCTGCGCATACCGTCGACCTTCTTCATCCGCATCGCGGGCGGTCGCAATACGATCTTCTTCACCACCGCGCTGCTGATGATACCCGCCATCGGGGCCGGGTTCGCGCTCAGCAATCCCGACACCCCGCTCTGGCAGTTTCAGGTGCTGGCCTTCCTCAGCGGGATCGGCGGGGGCAACTTCAGCTCCTCGATGTCGAATATCAGCTTCTTCTATCCCAAGAAGGTGCAGGGCTATGCGCTGGGGATGAACGCCGGTCTGGGCAATTTCGGCGTGACGACCATGCAGATCGTCATTCCGCTGGTCATGACCTTCGGCCTGTTCGGGGGAGAGAGCCGCACGCTGGTCAACACCTCCGGCACGTTGATCGGCAAGATTCCGGCGGGGACCGAGACGTATATCCAGAATGCCGGGTTCGTCTGGCTGCTGGCGCTGGTGCCGCTTGCGATCCTCGGCTGGTTCGGGATGAACAACATCCGCGACGAGCATGTCTCGCCCGACATCCCCGGCCCCGTGGGCGCGTTCGCGACCATCGGCGGCATGCTGCTGATCGGGTTCGTGACGGCGGCGTTCGGCCTGTGGCTGTTGTTGCCCGACACGGTCGGCGGATCGGGCTTCATGGTCAGCAAGTGGATCGTGCTGCCCGTCGTGATCGCGCTGACGGTGCTGGGCCTCAAGATGATCCCCGGCGCCGTGGGCCAGAACCTCAGCCGCCAGTACAAGATCTTCGGCAACAAGCACACCTGGGCGATGACGGTGATCTACACGATGACCTTCGGCTCGTTCATCGGGTATTCGGCGGCGCTGGCCCTGACGATCAAGGTCGTGTTCGGCTTCCAGCATCTGGATGTCGGCGGCGTACTGACCCACGACACCGTCAACCCCAACGGCCCCTCGGCCCTGATGTTCGCCTGGATGGGGCCGTTCATCGGCGCGCTGATCCGGCCCCTGGGCGGGATGGCGGCGGACAGGCTGGGCGGGGCACGGGTTACCCAGTGGATTTCGATCGTCATGGTCGCCTCGGCACTGGGGGTCGCCTACTTCATCCAGGCCGCCTACGCATCGGCGACGCCGGAGCAATATTTCATCCCGTTCCTCGGGCTGTTCCTGATCCTTTTCGCGGCCACCGGCATCGGTAACGGTTCCACCTTCCGCACCATCGCGATGGTATTCGACAAGGAACAGGCCGGTCCCGCGCTGGGGTGGACGGCGGCGGTGGCGGCCTATGGTGCCTTCATCATCCCCAAGGTGTTCGGCGAACAGCTCGCGGCAGGATCGCCGGAATACGCCCTCTACGGGTTCGCGGTCTTCTACCTCGTCTGCATCGCGATCAACTGGTGGTTCTACCTGCGGCCGAACGCCTACGTGAAAAACCCCTGATCGGCCCCGATGCGCCCCGCGCCGCCCCGGTGGCGCGGCCTTCGCCGCCGCCTTTGCCGCCGCCTTCGTCCCCAAAGGAGACAGAGACATGAGCCATCTGCTCGACAGACTGAACTTCCTGCAAACCAAGGAGCTGGAGCAATTCTCCGATGGCCATGGGCAGGTGACACGCGAAAGCCGCGACTGGGAGGAGACGTACCGCAATCGCTGGCGCCACGACAAGGTCGTCCGCTCGACCCACGGGGTCAACTGCACCGGGTCGTGCAGCTGGAAGATCTACGTCAAGTCCGGCATCGTGACGTGGGAGACGCAGCAGACCGACTACCCCCGCACCCGCCCCGACCTGCCCAATCACGAACCGCGCGGCTGTGCGCGGGGCGCGTCCTACAGCTGGTATCTCTACAGCGCCAATCGCGTGAAGAACCCGCTGGTGCGCGGGCGCCTCATGAAGACATGGCGGCGGATGCGCGAGACGCTGGGGCCGATCGAGGCGTGGACGGCGATCCAGAACGATCCGATCCTGCGGGCATCCTACGTCGAAACGCGGGGCAAGGGCGGATTCGTGCGCGCCACCTGGGACGAGGCGACCGAGATCACCGCCGCCGCCAATGCCTATACCACTAGGACCTATGGCCCCGACCGGGTCTTCGGCTTTTCGCCCATTCCCGCGATGTCGATGGTCAGCTATGCGGCGGGGTCGCGCTATCTGTCGCTGATGGGCGGCGTGTGCATGTCGTTCTACGACTGGTATTGCGACCTGCCGCCCGCCAGCCCGATGACCTGGGGCGAGCAGACCGACGTGCCGGAAAGCGCCGACTGGTACAATTCCGGTTACCTGCTGCTATGGGGATCGAACGTGCCGCAGACGCGCACGCCGGACGCTCATTTCTATACCGAGGTTCGCTACAAGGGCACCAAATCCGCCGTCATCTGCCCCGATTATTCGGAGGCCGCGAAGTTCGGCGATGTGTGGCTGAACGCCAAGCAGGGCACCGACGCGGCGCTCGCGATGGCCTTCGGTCACGTGATCCTGCGCGAATTCCACCTCGACCGGCAGACCGAGTATTTCGAGGACTATACCCGCAGGTATTCCGACTTTCCCATGCTGGTGAAGCTGGACGAAAAGGACGGTCGTCTCGTGCCCGGGCGCTTCCTGCGCGCCGACGACCTGAACGGCACGCTGGGCGAGGACAACAACTCCCAATGGAAGACCGTCGCCTGGGACGAAATATCCGGCGGGCTGGTCGCGCCGAACGGGTCGATCGGCTATCGCTGGGGCGAGGACGGGGAATGGAACCTCGAGGAGCGGGCGAGCCGGGCCGATACCCGGCTGAAGACGACGCTGATCCTCGACGATGACCATGACGATGCGCTTGCGGTCGATTTCCCGTATTTCGGCGGCGAGGCGGTCGGCCAGTTTGCCACCGATGCGGATCATCCCGACATTCTGACCCGAATGATCCCGGTCAAGAAGGTCCGGACTGCGGAGGGCGAAATCGCGGTCGCGACCGTGTTCGATCTCTTCTGTGCCAATTACGGCCTCGACCGGGGTCTGGGCGGCGACTGGGTCACCGACGATTACGCCGACGACATGCCCGGCACTCCCGCCTGGGCCGAAAAGATCACCGGCGTCCCGGCGGACAAGATCGTCCACGTCGCCCGCGAATTCGCGGATAATGCCGAAAAGACCAAGGGCCGCTCGATGATCATCATCGGCGCGGCGATGAACCACTGGTTCCACATGGACATGAACTATCGCGGCGTCATCAACATGCTGGTGATGTGCGGCTGCGTGGGGCAATCGGGCGGCGGCTGGGCGCATTATGTCGGGCAGGAGAAGCTGCGCCCGCAGACGGGATGGCAACCGCTCGCCTTCGCCCTCGACTGGAACCGCCCGCCCCGGCACATGAACTCGACCAGCGCGTGGTACGCCCATACGGATCAATGGCGTTACGAGACGCTAAAGGCCGATGAAATCCTGTCGCCGACCGCCCCTGCGGGCGATTGGGATATCAGCCTGATCGACTACAATATCCGCGCCGAGCGGATGGGGTGGTTGCCGTCGGCCCCCCAGCTCAGGACCAACCCGCTGGACGTGGCCAAGGCGGCGAAGGAGGCGGGCCGGGAAATCCCGGCCTATGTCGCCGAGAACCTGAAATCCGGCGCTCTCCAGATGTCCTGCGAAGACCCGGACGACCCGGCGAACTGGCCGCGCAACCTGTTCGTCTGGCGCTCCAACCTGCTCGGCTCGTCCGGCAAGGGCCACGAATACTTCCTCAAGCACCTGCTCGGCACCGATCACGGCGTGATGGGCAAGGATCTGGGCGAGGAGGGCGGCCAGTTGCCGAAGGAGGCGGTATGGCACGAGGAAGGCCCGCGCGGAAAACTCGACCTGCTCGTGACCATCGATTTCCGCATGAGCACCACCTGCGTCTACTCCGACATCGTCCTGCCGACCGCCAGCTGGTACGAAAAGGACGACATGAACACGTCGGACATGCACCCGTTCATCCACCCGCTCCAGGCGGCGGTGGACCCGGCATACGAGAGCAAGTCGGACTGGGAAATCTTCAAGGCGCTGGCCAAGAAATTCCAGGAGATCGTGCCCGGCTATCTGGGGCAGGAAACCGATATCGTCGCCTTGCCGATCCTGCACGATACCCCCGGCGAAATCGCGCAGGACCAGGTGAAGGACTGGAAGAAGGGCGAATGCGACCTGATCCCCGGCAGGACGGCCCCGGCCTATGTGGCGGTCGAGCGGGACTACACCGCGATCCACGACCGTTTCACCGCGCTCGGCCCGATGCTCGACAAGCTGGGCAATGGCGGCAAGGGCATCACGTGGAACACCGACGACGAGATCGAGAACCTCGCCGACCTGAACGGCAGGCAGCTCGACGGCACCGCACGCGGTCGGCCGAAGATCGAGACGGCCATCGACGCCTGCGAGGTCATCCTGATGCTGGCCCCCGAAACCAACGGCAATGTCGCCGTCAAGGCGTGGCAGGCGCTGGAAAAGGCCACGGGCCGCGAACACGCCCATCTGGCCGAGGGCGAGCACGGGCAGAAGATCCGCTTCGCCGACATCGCCGCGCAACCGCGCAAGATCATCTCGTCGCCCACATGGTCGGGGATCGAGAGCGAGAAGGTCAGCTATAACGCGGGCTATACCAACGTCCACGAGCTGATCCCGTGGCGCACCCTGACGGGGCGTCAGCAGCTCTATCAGGATCACCTGTGGATGCGGGCGTTCGGCGAGGGGTTCATGTCCTATCGGCCCCCGGTGGATCTCAAGACCATCACCGCCGATGTGCGCGATGACGGCGACAACCTCGTCCTGAACTTCATCACCCCGCACCAGAAATGGGGCATCCACTCGACCTATTCCGACAACCTGCTGATGCTGACGCTCAACCGGGGCGGACCGGTCATCTGGATATCCGAGGTCGATGCGCGCTCGGCGGGCATCGTCGATAACGACTGGGTGGAACTCTACAACGCCAACGGCGCGCTGACGGCGCGGGCGGTGGTGTCGCAGCGGATCAAGGAGGGCACGACCTTCATGTATCACGCGCAGGAGAAGATCGTGAACACGCCCGGCTCGGAGAAGACGGGCCATCGCGGCGGTATCCACAACTCCGTCACCCGCACGGTGCTGAAGCCCACGCACATGATCGGCGGCTACGCCCAGCAATCCTACGGCTTCAACTACTACGGCACCGTGGGATCGAACCGCGACGAGTTCGTCGTCGTCCGCAAGATGAAACATGTCGACTGGCTGGATGGCGAGAAGACATGGCAAGCACCCGCACAGGAGGCCGCAGAATGAAAGTCCGCGCACAGATCGGCATGGTGCTCAACCTCGATAAATGCATCGGGTGCCACACCTGCTCCGTCACCTGCAAGAACGTCTGGACCAGCCGCGACGGCGTCGAATACGCCTGGTTCAACAATGTCGAGACGAAACCGGGCACCGGCTATCCGACCGACTGGGAGAACCAGGCCCGGTGGAAGGGCGGCTGGCAACGGACCAGGGCGGGCAAGCTGCAACCCCGGCAGGGTTCGAAATGGCGGATTCTGGCGAACATCTTCGCCAATCCCGACCTGCCGGAGATCGACGATTACTACGAACCGTTCGATTTCGACTACGACCACCTGAAAAGCGCGCCGGAGACGGAGGCGTTCCCGACCGCCCGCCCCCGCTCGAAGATCACCGGCGAGCGGATGCAGAAGATCGAGAAGGGGCCGAACTGGGACGAAATCCTCGGCGGCGAGTTCTCGAAGCGGTCCGAGGACTACAATTTCGAGGGCATCCAGAAGGAGATCTACGGCGAGTACGAAAACACCTTCATGATGTACCTGCCGCGCCTGTGCGAGCATTGCCTGAACCCGACCTGCGTGGCGTCCTGCCCCTCCGGCGCGATCTACAAGCGCGAGGAGGACGGCATCGTCCTGATCGATCAGGAAAAATGCCGGGGCTGGCGGATGTGCGTCTCGGGCTGCCCGTACAAGAAGATCTACTACAACTGGTCCACGGGCAAATCCGAGAAATGCACGCTCTGCTATCCGCGTATCGAGAGCGGCAATCCGACGGTGTGCTCCGAAACATGCGTGGGCCGCATCCGGTATCTGGGCGTCATGCTCTACGACGCCGACAGGATCGAACAGGCGGCGAGCGTCGAGGACGAACAGCAGCTCTACGATGCGCAGCTCGGCGTGTTTCTGGACCCCAACGATCCGGAGGTGATCGCCGCCGCCCGCGCCGACGGCGTCCCCGAGGACTGGATCGAGGCGGCGCGCGAAAGCCCGATCTGGAAGATGGCGATGGACTGGAAGGTCGCCTTCCCGCTGCACCCCGAATACCGGACCCTGCCGATGGTCTGGTACATCCCGCCCCTGTCGCCGATCCAGAACGCCGCCGAGGCGGGTGCCATCGGGATGGATGGCGCGATGCCCGATGTGCGCAACCTGCGCATCCCCGTCCGGTATCTGGCCAACATGCTGACGGCGGGCGACGAGGAGCCGGTGGTCACCGCGCTGGAGCGGATGCTGGCCATGCGGTCCTACATGCGATCCAAGACGGTGGAGGGGGTGCTGGACGAGGGCATCGCCGAACGGGTGGGCCTGAGCGGGCGCATCATCGAGGACATGTACAAGATCATGGCCCTCGCCGATTACGAGGACCGCTTCGTCATCCCGACCACGCATCGCGAACAGGTCGAGGAAGCCTACGACCTGAAGGGCGGATGCGGGTTCACCGACAGCAACGGCTGCTCGACCGGCCTCTCGAAGAGTTCGCTGTTCGGCGGATCGAAGCGCCCCCTGAAAATCCCTGCGGAGAAGGTGTGACATGACCCCGACCATTCATGACAGAACGCTGAAGGCCCTTTCGCTGCTCCTCAGCTATCCGACCCGCGACTTGCAGCGGGCCATGCCCGAAATCGGCGGCATTCTGGCCGCCGATACCCGCCTGACCGCCGCCGCCCGCCGCGCCCTGCGCCCATTGGTCGAGGAGCTGTCCACGCGCGATATCTACGACCTCGAAGAACAGTTCGTGCTGCTGTTCGACCGCTCGCGCACCCTGTCGCTGAACCTGTTCGAGCATGTCCATGGCGAAAGCCGGGACCGGGGCGGGGCGATGGTGTCGCTGGTCGAGACGTACAGGGCAGGGGGGTTCGACCCCGTGACGCCGGAATTGCCCGACCACCTGCCGGTGCTGCTGGAATTCCTCGCCACCCGCCCGGCAGGAGAGGCGCGGGAGACGCTGGAGGATGCCACCCATATCTTCGACGCGCTCGCCGCGCGGCTGGTCCGGCGCGAAAGCGCCTATGCCGCCGTCTTCGCCAGCCTTCAACAGCTCGCAGGCGTCACCCCCGACCGCGACGCGGTGGCCGAGATGCTGGCGCAGCCCGACGACGACCCCGCCGATCTGGAGGCGCTGGATGCGGTCTGGGAGGAGAGCGAGGTGCTTTTCGGCCCCGACCCGAATGCCGGATGCCCGCAGGTACGCGACATGCTCGGGCGCATGGACATCCCCGTGAACCCCGCGCCGCATCCGTGACACACTAGGGAGAGACAGACATGTTCGACGATATCGACTATTTCATCTTCGGCATCATGCCCTACATCGCGCTGACCGTGCTGATCGTCGGGTCGATCGCCCGCTACGAACGCGATCCGTTCACCTGGAAATCCTCGTCCAGCCAGCTCTTGCGCCGCAAGCAGCTGATGTGGGGGTCCGTTCTGTTCCATGTGGGCATCATCACCGTGTTCTTCGGCCATCTGGTCGGCCTGTTCACGCCGATCTGGGTTCTCGACGCGCTCGGCATTCCGTATGCGCTCAAGCAATGGATGGCCGTTCTGCTCGGCGGCGTGGCGGGCATCGCCGCGCTGATCGGGGCGTCGTTGCTGATCCACCGCCGGGTCGTCGATCCGCGCATCTGGCAGACGACCGGCTTTGCCGATATCGGGATTCTCGTGCTGATCTGGCTGCAACTGTTCATCGGGCTGGGCACGATCTTCCTGACGTTGCAGCATATGGACGGGGCCGAGATGGTGCGCTTCATGACGTGGTCGCAGAGTGTCGTGCGGCTGAACCTGAATGCCTGGGCGAATGTCGTGGATGTGCACTGGCTGTACAAGACGCATATCTTCCTGGGGTTGCTCATCACGATCCTGTTTCCGTTCACGCGGCTGGTTCACATGATCTCGGGGTTCGCGGCACCGTTCCGCTATCTGCTGCGGCCCGGCTATCAGCTCGTGCGCTCGCGCAGGGGCGCCCCGGCCCGCACCGACAACCCGGCGGGGGGCGCATGATGAGCAGGCCCCTCTTTCCCGACCTGATCGTCAATGGCGAACAGGTGCCCCATGCGGTCGTCGCCGCCGAGACCCAGAACCACGAGGCCCCCAGGGACAAGCCCGGCATCGCATGGCGCAAGGCGGTGAATGCCGTGGCGATCCGGACCCTGTTGTTGCAGGAGGGGCGGCGTCGCGGCCTCTCTCCCGCATCCGAGGAGGTGGCCCCCGGGCGGTTCGAAACCGACGAGGAGGCGCTGATCCGTGCCCTGCTCGAACAGGCGGTCGACGTGACCCCGCCGACCGACGACGCCATCCGCGACGAATGGGCCAGGAACCCCGCGCGGTTCCGCACCCGGCCCTTGTGGGAGGTCTCGCATATCCTGTGCGCCTGCGACCCCGACGACATCGTGGCCCGGGCGAAGGCGCATGACCGGGCAAAGGGCATCCTCGCGCTGGTGCAGGGCGACCCCGCCTCCTTCGTGTCCCTCGCCGCGCGGGAAAGCGATTGCGGGTCCAGGTCGTCGGGCGGCGCGCTCGGGCAACTCGGCCCCGGCGATACCGTGCCCGAATTCGAGGCGGCGCTGCGGATGCTGACCGAAGGCGCGATCTCGTCCGATCCGGTGCGCACCCGTCACGGCTATCACCTTATCCGCATGGATGCGCTGGCCGAGGGGCAGGTCCTGCCCTTCGACGCGGTGCGGGGCAGGATTGCCGACGCGATGGAAAAGGCGGATTGGGCGAGCCGGGCTCGGGCCTTCGTCGATGGTCTGGTAGCCACCGCCGATATCCGGGGTGCGGACCTCAAAGCCGCATGATCGCCACAGGCACCCCATGCTGAGCGACCTGTTCGAGCGCAACGCGCAATGGTCGGCCCGCCGCAATGCCGAGGAACCGGGATACTTCACCCGGCTGGCAACCCGCCAATCGCCGGAATTCTTCTGGATCGGCTGTTCGGACAGCCGCGTTCCGGCCAATGTGGTGGCGGGGCTGGACCCCGGCGAGGTGTTCGTGCACCGCAACGTCGCCAACGTGATCCACTCGGCGGACATGAACATGCTGTCGGCGCTGGAATTCGCGATCGATGCCCTGGGTATCCGCGAGGTGATCGTCTGCGGACATTACGGATGCGGGGGCGTGAAGGCGGCGACCGAAGACCTGCCCCACGGTCTGGCCGATCACTGGCTGGAACCGATCCGCCGCCTCGCCCGAACCTGTGCCGACGACCTGTCGGGCGCACCGGACGAGGAGAGGCGGCGCGACCGGCTGGCGGAACTGAATGTCGTCGAGGGCGTGCAGCGCGTCTCCGAAACGCCCATCATCCGGCGGGCGTGGCGCAGGGGGCAGGGGGTCCATGTCCATGGCCTGATCTACGGGCTGAAGGACGGACTGCTACGCGATCTGAACTGCACGACAGGCCCGGAATTTCGGAAAGGAACACCCGCATCATGACCATCATGCAAAAGATCGAGTCCGCATCATGCGCCTGCGACGACCCCGCCATCACAAGGAGCCTTGCTACGGTCGACGACGCCCTCGCCCTGATCGCGGCCCATGCGAACCCCGTCGAGGGGATCGACGATGTGCCGCTCGCGCAGGCGCGGGGGCGTGTTCTCGCCGGACCGGTCCATGCATGCGCCGCCGTCCCGCCCTTCGACAATGCGGCGATGGACGGCTATGCTGTCGACACCGCGACCCTGCGCGGAAACGGCCCCTGGCGGTTGAAGATCGCGGATCGGATCGCCGCAGGACAGGTTTCCCTCGCCCCGCTGCCGTACGATCACACGATGCAGATCTTCACCGGCGCGCCCTTGCCCCGAAGCGCAGATGCCGTCGTGATGCAGGAGGATGTACAGCGGGCAGGCGACACGGTCATCCTGTCACGAAGGGCCGCGCCCGGCGCCCATATCCGCAGGGCGGGCGAGGACATGACGGTCGGGGATTGCATCTTGCCCGCCGGTCGTCTGCTGACGGCCCGCGATATCGCCGCTGCCGCTGCGGCCGGGCACACGAGCCTGCATGTGCGCCGCCGCCTGCGCGTGGCGCTGCTGGTCACCGGCGACGAGGTGCAGGGGCGGGCGCGACCGCTCGGCCCGTCCGAGATCAGGGATGTGAATACTCCGGCCCTGAAAGCGGCGATATCCGGAGCGATGCTCGATCTGTGCGCGGTCGAAACCGGCGCGGATGACCGACCCTCGCTGGGCAAGCAACTGGCACGCCTCGCAGGCGAAGCCGATCTGGTCGTCACCACGGGCGGGCTATCCGTCGGCGAGGAAGACCACGTCAAGCCGGCCCTGGGCGATCTCGATGCGCAGATCGTCTTCAGCGGTGTGGCGCTCAAGCCCGGAAAGCCGGTTTCCTTCGGCCATGTGGGGCAAGCGCTCTGGTTCGGGCTGCCCGGCAACCCGCTATCGGCCCTCCTGACATGGCATCTGCTGGGAACAGCCGTCCTGCATGCCATGACCGGGAGGGAGGGACGGCCCGATACCGGCCTTCGCCCTGTCATCCTGTCGCAAGACCTGCGGCATCGCCCGGGTCGGTGCGAACTCCGCCTCGCGACGCTGGCGGGCCATGACCGTCAGGGACGGCAAACCGTCACCTGCGCCGCTGCCACCCATTCAGGGCGGGTCTCGGGTCTGCCCGCCGCCGACGGCTATATCCTCATCCCGGCCGAAGCCCGAACCCTGCCCAAAGGCACGCAGGCCGGGTTTCAGCCCTGGTAGGTCGCTGCGGCAGCCACCTTGTTTACGCGGTGTGACGGCCAAGGAGTCGTATTCCCTGATCGGTGCACCGCCCCGATGAGGCGTGTTGCGAGGACCGGTTTCCCCTCACCGACCTGGGAACCGGTCAGGCCGTGCACGGCGCGCAATATCCAGGTGCTTCAGTCGCTCCACGTTTCGGCATCTGGCGTCACCACGATGTCCGCGAACGGATGGCCGTCGAGATCGTCGACTCGCTCGAAGACAGTTCCGAATACGGCACCAAGGCTCTCACCGAGCACGGGATCGAAAACCTGCAGAACCTTCTCGCCGATATCCGAACATGGTGCGGTTACGCATCGGCACCGCCTGTCGTGTGTATTGCGGTCCCGGCACGGCGCGCGGCGATCCAGTTGATCGAGGGTTCGAGGTTGAGCGTGCCCGCCTCGGCGCGGCGGGTCATCGCAACGAAAGCACCGCCAACAGAGTGCACTGGCTTTGTCGGATGATCGCGGTTTATGTCGAGGACTGCGAGGCAGATGGCAGCGCTCCGCTCGCCCATGCGTTCGATGCCGGATCGCCATGCACTTTCGGAGACGCCAAGTTCTGCGCGGCGGGCATTCGCGACAAAGCCGACAACCTGCCAGGTGATGTGATCGAGATCGCCAAGGTTTTCACTCCAGCGGTCTGGCGCAAGCTGGATCAGGTGTTTGGCGGTTATCGTCGGGGCCTGATTTCTGACGACGGGGTGATTTTCGGGGTTGTCGCCGCTCTGGTAGCCCGCATCCTTCATTCCCAAGCCCGATACGGCATGAGCCGGGTCACTTGATTGAGAAAATTTGCCGCCAATCGGCGGCTCCGCATCCTTACAAGAGTACAGG
>Ga0114955_1000870_pt1 | contig 13834 bp, 5 predicted proteins | sample Porto_5metaG_FD_87302 | JGI IMG/M metagenome (GOLD analysis project Ga0114955, IMG submission 87302) | Marine algal microbial communities from Porto, Portugal - Porto_5 metaG | ecosystem: Host-associated > Algae > Red algae > Unclassified | place: Portugal: Porto | collected 2015-02-02 | reverse complement strand
TATTTGGGTAACTCATATATTTATGAAGTAGAGTCAGTAGCATCATCTGACCAAAAATTCTACAATCATAGAAACAGTAGTTACCTTTCGTTAAATCAGAATTTTGAAAAGTATAATTTAGATATTACTGGAACTTTTTACTTTCAGCCGTTGTACGATAATATTAGTAATCATAGAATTTTAAGTCAGTTTAAGGCTCAAATGCCGCTAACAAAAAGAATCAGTTTTTCTGCACTTTATAACTACTCAGTAATCAATTTTAATTCTGAGCTAGACGATAATAAATCTTCTAATGTTAGTTTTGGGCTTACGTTGAATTTATAGTAATGCGGACTTTGAATTGAAAACTTAAGGGATGTTACATTTATTGAAAATCATAATTAATTTCTAGCTCGTAATATGCTTTTTTGTATAGATTAACTTTAAAATTGAAATAACAATTGCCACCATCTTCAACAGCTACTATACTAGTGCGCCATTTATCTGAGTCAGTGTTACTACAAAAAATAATCCAAACTTCTTTTACTCCGGAGTAAATTACCGAAGCATTATTAAAATATATATCTATTATCAATTACATCGATCTTATTTACACAAAAAAATAGCCTGCTATCTGAATAATTAGATGTTGCAAGTTGTATACGGTAAAAGTATTGGTCAGTAGTTTAAATATATTGGGTTAATAATGGAGAATGACACTAGCAGGTTTACTTATTTAAAGTTTACTTAATAATTTTAGTTGATTTAGCTCTAATTCTGATAAGTATTCTTGAATATTAAGTTTGTCTAAAGTATCCATATCATTGTTGAAAATAGCAATAGCTATTTTACTAAGTACACTATCAGTTTTATTTAATAAATCTTCAAGTTCCTTGATATTTAATTGAAGTTTTTTAGCTGCTAATAAACCTGCAATGTGGTTTGTAGTATTTCTAGCATAATGGTTTTTAGTATATACTACAGCTGAATTTAAAAGTGACTTACTTTTGTCTGCTTCGTTAAGCTTGTTAAGTGTTATTGCAAGTAAATAATCTGTAATTCTTTCATCTGGGCTATATGGCTTGCCTACACCAATATTTTCTGGCCATTTTTTTGCTTTTTCTAAAATGGCTTTTGCCTCGATATACTTGTTTTTTAAAATAGCATTTAAGGCTAATGCTTGATATGTCTTTTCATAAACTTTTCTACTTTCACTAGCATGCTCAAAAGGAAGTATATTAATGTTTTCTAGCACTACAGTTACTTCTTTGTGTCGTTCTAAATTCAATAAAGATTTAGCATGTGCCAAAGCTATATTATAGTTGTCAGGAAATTTGTTTGTTGCTTTTTTAGAAAGTTTATGAGCATTTGCGGTGTCTCCGGTATTTTGATAAAGTAGAATATTTTCTTCCCAAATTTTCCAATTACTTGGTTGTAAATTTAGAGCTTTCTGTAAATCAGTAATAGCTCGATTTTTGGAGTTATTATTTAAGTTGGATTGAAGTAGTTTAGCTCTAAATTGATAGAAAATAGGGGAGTCAGGCAAATTTTTTAATTCTTCTAAAATAGTAATGCCTTTATCCTTTAAGCCTACTGCAATATAGTTTTGAGCTAGGTAATATTTTAGTTTCCAATTATCATTTTTAGCGGTAGCCCATTTAAGAACAGGAATAGTTTCTCTGCGATAAGGGAATACAAAATCAACTTGCTTGTTAATCGCTGAACTTAACAAGACTTCACTTTCATGAGGACTTGTAACTTTTTTTAAAAATGCCAACCATAATTGATTTTTTACGGTTTCTTTACTCATAGATAGAGCTACAATTGCTTTTTGATTAAAACCAAGTTCTTTGTAACGTAGTGCAATAGTTAGAAAAGATTCTTCTTTAAATTCATTTTGTATATCCAAATCATTAACAATTGTATTTGAATTTAAGTTTTCAAGAGCAACAAGATAGTTTAATGGGTCTATATGTAATAAGTCCTTTTTTGTCTTCCATAAAGCTTTTTTGTCATTTTTTTTGTTTCCGTTAAGTAATAATACCTCTCTTGCGTTCACGTTATATGTATTAAAATCTAAGGCTTTCTGAGCGTACGTTTCGGCACGTGTTAGTTGCTTGTTAGCTAAATATAATTCGGCTATTTGTGCATAGGATACCGATCTAAATTTAATATCACGTGCTGCCCATCCTAAAGATTCTAATGCATTGACAGTATCCTTAATTGCTCTATATGCTATACCTGCCATGTAATTAGCACTTCCGTGATATGTGTCCATTTTTAAAACTGTGTTTGCATATGCTAATGCTTCATTGTAATTACTTTTTCGGTATTCTAGTTCTGCCAATTTGATTAAGGCAATACTATGCGAAGGGTCAACGTTAAGTAAGTTTTTAAGTTGTTCTTCTGCCTTTTCATATTCACGGTATTCTATAGCTTCGATACCTGCAAAAAGTAATTTTTCTATTTTAGAAACATTTAAATTCATATCAGATGAAAAAGGTCTTTTCAAATCTGTAGGTTTGGTTATTGGTTTATATTCTAACTCAGTACCCATTACAGATACTTCAACATTGGTTGGTTGTTCTGTAACTATCCTTCTAGTATAGATTTCCATGGGCTTTAAATTCAAAGTTTCTATAATGGTTTCTTGACCATTAAAAATCTGAATTTTAGTGTTTAAATTTTGCAAAGCATTTACTTTGATATAAGTTCCACCATCTACTGTTTCTACATTTAAAACACCTTCAGGGGAAGCATCAACCATACCGCCAATTTGCTTGAATGGAAACCAAATTTCACTCCAATTGTCCATCATATAGGGGTCGAAACCTACTTGACTAATTGGGTTGACGGCATCAGAAGGTTGGTATTGATCAAAAAGTCTTCCTGCTTGAAATTCAATATATTGTCCATCTGTATCGGTTAATAAATCTTCCCAAATTCCTCCAGATCTAGATAATGCCCATAACCAAAGTTTTTGTCCTGGCATTTCATCATATAAAGACCAATGCCCAAAACCAAATTCTGTGTCGTGATAATATCCGCCAAAAAAATCCTTAAACTCACCTACAATATGATAAGATTTAGAAGAGCCAAATTTATTTTCATTATACATGGCTAAGTTGTGCTTTTCTTTATCTATTGGCCATGAATGTGAATTTCCATTATGTTCTAAATGTTTATTGCCAGGAATAAAAAATTCCAAGTCACTACTTGCTTTAGCAGCGCCAGTCATCCAATTATAATAGGATGTAGTTAAGGGAGAGGCATTGTACCAAGATGCATTGGTTTCAAAATACGCTTTATCTTTTTCTAACTTAATCTCTACTGTCCATTTTGTATTTGATGGTAAATCTATATTGCTTACAATACAACTGACACTACCATCTAAATTGGTTTTAGTTATATAATCTACTGGAGTTGCTGTTGAAGGGTGGTGACCAATGATACCAAAATTAAACTCAATACCGCCAGAAGTCCAAGGTCCTCGCATAGCAATATTTCTAAATTTTATTACTTCATTTTTATATAAAAATTCTTCTCCTGTACTCTTTTCAATAGCACCCCAAATTTTACCACCAATTTCTGGAAGTATTTGTACTTTTATATAATCATTTTCTAGGGTTACAACTTTCCATTCTTGCTTTTTAGATGTATGCTCATATCTTTCAAATTTAAAATAGGGAATTATTTTCGGGTTTTCAGCCGATATAGGTACAGGGTTAGGTTCACTAAAACCATAGGTTTCTAATGATAGTATTTCTTCTTTAATTGAGATAGATTGTGCCGTGATAGAACTATAAAGCCCACTAATCAATAATACTAAGATAATCTGGATTTGTGTTCGCATTAAAAATTAAGTTTATACGTTTTAGGAATTTGATTGTTTCTTGAAAATATGATAATTGGTTCTTTGTCAGCGTTAATGATGGTTTGAATATCCCTTACTTCACCATCTATATTAAGTCCACTTGTTTTTTGATCTATAGCTCTAAAATCCCCTTTTCCATCGCCTAAAAGAAGGCTGCCTTTATTAGCATCATACCTGCCATACTTTACTCGATTGCCGAAAAAGTTACCAGCCATAAGTATATCTAAATTGCCATCTTGATTAAAGTCATCTATAAGAATGCCGTATATAGGCGCAAATTGGGTAGAAGCCGGTAGGGGTGTTATTTTAAAATTATTTTCACCAAGATTTTCTATATAACTACTAGCAAAATAATTGGCTTCTAGTATATTGGTGTTTTTTAATTCTTCTGCAGTGAAAATATCTAAAATTTTTTGGTCCGCGTAATCTGAGTAATTAATGTACTTTCCTTTTAAATAGCTGAGTTGACCAATTAAATCATCCCTTGAGAAAACTGGATAGCTTTCCCCTTGTATGTACGAAGTTAATATAGGGTCTAGTGAACCATTTTCATCAAAATCTTTGACATACAGCTGAACGGGCTCTGCTTCAGAAGCTTTTAATTGGGAGTTTAAACCAAAATTACCAACGATATAATCTGTGTCGCCATCATTGTCGAAATCACCAGGCTTAATAGTATTCCACCATCCTTTTGTGTTATTTATTGTTGAGTCTTTGATTTCGGTTAGTTTGCCACTTTTATTTTCGAACAAACGTATAGCCATAAACTCACCAACTATGATTAAATCGTCAATACCATCTCCACTAAAATCGCTCCATAAGGCATCTGTAATCATCCCTAAATGATTTAATTTTTCATTTATAGACGTTGTAATATCTGTAAAATGGCCTTTTCCATCATTCTGTAGTATATAGCTTTTTGGAGCTGTTGGGTATTCACCAGGCACTAATCTTCCACCAACGAACAAGTCTAAATCTCCATCATTATCAAAATCGCTTGCACGAACTACGGAACCACTTGTTTTCATTTCTGGTATTGAATTACTCGATTTTATAAATTTGTTTTTACCATCATTTAGGTAGAGTCTATCTTGTAATTCTGAAGCATTCCGTTCAAATTCATTCCCGCCACTAACTACATATAAATCTAAGTCTTTATCACTGTCAGCATCAAAAAAGAGTGCATTTGTATCTTCTGATGTAGTGTCGTTTACTAAATCGGTTAGAGCAATATTGAACTCACCATTTTTATGCTGTATTAATACTTGTCCTGATTGTCCTTTGGCTCCACCTATAAACAAGTCATCTAGGCCATCACCATTAACATCTCCTTTTGCCATTTTAGGGCCTTGAATAGATAGTTTATGTAGTAATAATTGTTCTGTTTTAAAATCTATAAAATTGTTTTCTTGATGTTTAAAAGGAATAAGACTATCTATGGATATGTCTACAAAATATTTTGTAGTATCAGTTTCTATAATTGTAGTGGATTTTTGGGCATCAATTTGTTGTAATTTTATGGTTTGGTTACTAGGTATATTATGCAGTTTTTGTTCTTTAAAATCTGGCCAAGTAATAGTTAGCTCCCGTATAGTATCATTTTTTCCTAAACCAAATACAACCGTATTATCTACAGAAGATTGGTAACCTCTTGTAGGCATTACTTCTTGGGTTAACACTTGAGTATTAGTGGTTACAGATATTCTTGAACCAATACCAAATGTATTTAAACCTTCACCTTTTAATCGTATTCTTAAATAGTTGTGCACTTTTAATTTTTCGCTATTATTTCGATAAATAAATGCTTCTTCTTCTATATTATTAACTATTAAATCTAAATCACCATCATTGTCTAAATCTGCATATGCAGCTCCATTAGAGAGTGATTTTTTATCTAATCCCCATTTTGAATTTACTTTCGAAAAAGTAAGATCACCATTGTTATGATACGTGTAATTCTCTTCTATTGTAGCAGGAGAGGTTTCCAATAACTCCATGATAGCAGTTTGCTTTCCTGTTTTATTCTCTTTTAATTTTTCTTGGACAGCAAAGTTGATGAAGTCCATGTTGGTGTAATCTCTTTTGTATCCATTGGTAATAAAAACATCCTTATAACCGTCATTATCTAAATCTGCAAAAAGAGAAGCCCAGCTCCAATCTGTATTTGATATACCAGAAAATTGACCTATTTCTGAAAACGATTCTCCATTGTTATTTAGTTGAAGCATATTACGCATCGTTTGGTTGTAAAAACCTGAGTTGACTAGCAGTTGGTATTTGTCATAATTATCTGGACCAGAAACCATTTTTTGGCGATAATTACCTTCTGGCAGCATATCCAGTGTAATGATATCCATATATCCATCATTATTGATATCTGCTATGTCTGAACCCATAGAAAATAGTGATGTATGCCCAATATATTTCTCAAGACTTTCAGTAAACGAACCATTTTTGTTATTGATATAAAGGTAGTCTTGTTCGTTATAATCGTTGGATACATAAATATCTGGCCAGCCGTCGTTATTAATATCAGAAATGGCAACCCCTAAGCCGAAACCTAAAATGTTAGAGACTAAACCAACGTTAGAGCTCACGTCTTTAAACTTGCCATTATCATTACGATACAATTTATCGGAATAGGCACTATTTTGTTTGTTTTTCAATGAAGCGGTAATTTGACCAAAACCAGCATATTCTTGTGTGGAATGATTAAGTATATAAACATCTAAATCTCCATCTTTATCATAATCAAAAAATGAAGCCTGTGTAGAATAGCCTGAATTTGCTAAACCATATTTGGATGCACTTTCTGTAAAGGTTAAATCGCCATTATTTATAAATAACAAATTTTTACGCATTTTAGGACTAGGGGCGGCAGACCTACACACATATATGTCTAGCAATCCGTCGCCATTTACATCTGCCATTGTTGTGCCTGTATTCCAAAGACCTTCTGCAAATACACCTGCTTTTTCTGCTATTTCATCAAATTCAAAATTTCCTTTATTTATATACAATCTACTACCTACCATATTACCGGTAAAGTAAATATCTGGTAAACCATCATTATTTAAATCGCCAACTGATACGCCACCACCATTATATAAATAACCATATTCTAAAACATTAAATGCTTCTGTTTCTTTTAGAATATTCTTAAACTTTATTCCTGTTTCATTAGCTCCTAATTTCGTAAAAAGCTTTTCCTCTCGTGTGGAACAGGAAATGACTAACATGAGAATAATTAAGAAAGAATATAACCTATACATTGATATGATATTTTAATGAGCACTTCTAAGATAGTTTGAAAAATATGGTAAAAAAAAGCACCAATGTTTAAGTTGGTGCTTTTAAAAAAATAAATCGAGGAAGTTTATTTTTTATCCCACCAAAGTTTGGTGTTGTTATTGTCAGCTCCATTAAGCTCTGTCCCGTTAATTGCTGTAGATACTGATTCGAAATTTGTATCAAATTGAGAAGAAACATATACCATTCTTCTCATAATTTCATCTGCAGCAACATCTGAATTTTCAGATTGTACACGAGCATATTGTTTTGGATAGCCTGTTCTTCTAAGCTCTGCCCAAGCTTCCCATCCATTTGGGTAAAGAGCTAACCATTTTTGTGTGATAATTTGTTCTAATTGCATTTCTGCATCCCCACCGAAAGCAACAGGAATATCTGCTACTGGTTCTGCTCCTACTTCAAAAGCTATAGGTGTATTAGTACTAGCAATATATGCAGCAATAGATGTTGCATCACCAACTTCTCTTTGCTCCATAGAAGTTGTAATTCCTAAAGCATAAAGCTCTTCTGCGCTACCGCCCATTGCCCATCCTTCTAAAGCACCTTCTGCACGTAAAAAATATACCTCAGCAGCAGTTAAAACTTCAATAGGAGGGTTAACACCGCCTAGGGCTGTATCTTTGTATAAAGAAGAAAGATCAGAGTGGCTAGCATTTTTACTAGTTTCTAGTGAAACTTTGGTTTGCCCATTTAATAAACCTTCGTAACCACTACCATCACCATCACTATCACCGTCCACGGCTGGAGCAAAATATTGAGGTAAACGTGGATCTTCATATCCTTCTAAGATACTTTCCATGGTAGCACTCATTCTAAATTCTCCCCAATCTGTAATGGTTTCTAATGGATTTCTGTTTATTTCATCAACAGATACATACGCATTGTCATCGTTAGAAAGAAATACACCGGCATTAACAGCTTTTTCTGCTTCTGATTGCGCTAATACAGGATCTACATATTTAACTCTTAACGCCAAACGAAGGCGAAGGCTATTAGCGAATGTCAACCATTTTGCGGGATCACCACCATATGTACGGTCACCACTTGTAAAAGCAACTTGGTCTAAGTTTGCATTTAGCTGCGCTACTGCTTCATCTAAGGTTACGAAGAAGCTTCTATAAATATCTTCTTGAGAATCATATGGGATAGCTTCCAAATCAGTATTACCAACTTCTGAGTAAGGGATTGGACCCCAGTAATCCGTAATCCTATGAAAAGCATTTACTTTCCATATTTTTATCATAGCATTACCTACAGCATTACCTGTTGCTTCAGTTGCATCTTCTACCAAAATAATTTGGGGTAAAGACTCTTCGTAGAAAGAACTCCATGCTAAATCTGCCCAGTTACCTACTTGTACATAACGATCAGAATCAAAACCAGATGCGGTTGTTGCAAAGTATTGACACCAAATATCAGAAAAAAGATTCTGCGATATTTGAAACCTCCAATGAAGTCCCATCATACTGGTATATTGTGCTTGTGCAAATGCCTGCCCCTGTAATAATTCACTGTCTTCAATAGCTGGAATAGCAAATGATAATGGGTCCGTATTCGTTTCTTCAAAATCATCGGTACAGCTAGCTAAGAGCATGACCATACCAAAGAATAAACTTATATTTTTCATGATTTTCATATTTTAGATGTACAATTTTTTAAAATCCGAACTTTAGATTAAGACCTAAACTTCTCGTTGTAGGTGGTGAAAAAGATTCGTAACCATCAGAACTGGCTAGAGAAGGGTCTGTAATAACCTCCGGGTCCACACTCGCATTATTAGAAATAAAGAAAAGGTTTCTGCCAACCAATGTTAGTTTTATATTTCTAAAAGGAGTTTTATCTATTAGTGTAGAAGGCAAGGAATATCCTAAAGTAATTTCTCTCATTCTGATGTTTGATGCATCTTCAACAAATGCTTCACCTACTGGTGCGTTTCTACCACCAATTGCAGTCCAGAATGTTTCTGCATCTGTCTGGATATCGTTAGTTGAACCATCTGATTTAACTACTGCTAAATTTCCAAAAACATTATCACCAAATACCAAAGTACCATCACGACCTATTGTAGTTGATTGTAAAGCACCGTCTGAAGCTAAAATTGCATTAGTAAGTGATCCAACAACTCCACCTTGGCGAATATCAATTAAGAAACTTAAACTAAGGTTTTTGTAACGGAAAGAGTTACTAATACCACCTAGCCAATCTGGGTTATAGTTACCAATTAATACATCTTTACCATCTGTTACTTGTGGTGTTCCATCATCATTTACTAGAACTCTACCTTCGTCATCTCGTACGAAACCTCTAGAATACATGTTACCCCATGGGTCACCAACATTTAATTCGAACTGTCTAAAGAAAGAGTTGCCTGTTTCTAGCACCAAAGATTCTAGATTATTAGCTAAACGTAATACTTCACTGTCATTTTTACTGAAGTTTACAGAAACATTCCAGCTAAAATCATTGGTTTGAACTGGTGTACCTGTTAATATGGCTTCAATACCTTTGTTTTGTATATCACCACCATTTACGAACCTAGTACTAAATCCAAATGCTGGATCTACACTTACAGGGAATAGTTGGTCTATACTATTACTCTTGTAATATGTGAAGTCTAAACCTAAACGGTTGTTGAAAAATCGCGCATCAACACCAAATTCTAATGATTGTGTACGTTCTGGTTTTAAATCTGTGTTTGGTTGAGAGGCCTCTAGTTGTACAAAACCACCAGCTACTGTATTTGCAGTACGGAAAATAGCATAAGGGTTAGTATCGTTACCAACTTCTGCATAAGAACCTCTTAGTTTTAAGAATGAAATAGGCTCTGGCATTGTAAACATATCAGAAATAACAGCACTTAAACCAGCAGAGTAATAATCGAACCTATTGTTGTCAAAAGGTAATGTAGAACTCCAGTCACTTCTGTATGTTAAGTCTAAAAATAAAGCATCTTTAAAGCCAACTTGACCAAAGGTGTAAAGAGAGTTAACTTTTTCTTTATTGAAATCTTGCTCAGCTGTTAAAGTCAATGCGTTACTTATAGCAAAAATATTCGGCGCATTTAAACCTTGGTTATCTGTGAAAATATATTTGTTTTCTGCCATTCGGCTATTGCCACCTAAGTTTATATTGAAATTGAAATCGTCGTTAATCTCTTCATTATAGCTAAATAAGAAATCTGAATTCCATTCAATAGAAATACTATTCGTAGTTTCATAATCTCCATTATCTGCAACTATATAAGAATCGTTATAATCTCTATCCTCTCTAAATGTTGTACTGTTATCTACAGCAGTACGAACCATTAAGCTAAGTTTGTCATTAAAATTATATTTTAAAGAAGCATATCCAATAACTCTATCATTAACACTTTCGTTTTGGTTACGGTTTAAAGTCCAATATGGATTTGCACCACCATTATCACCTGGTTTCCAGTAGTTTTGTAAAACATTACCATCTGTTGCAATATATTCAAATACCTCTGAATCTGAAGTACGTATGTTTCGTGGTAACCTGTATGCATGTCTCCATGGGTTTGTGAAAGCTTCGCCAGTATCTAATATGTTATCTGTTTCTGTTCTAATGTAATTAACCTTAGCACTAAGTTCAATTTTATCATCGTACATTTTGTTATCTATTTTCAAGGTAACATTATGTCTTGCTAATTCATTACCAGCAACAATACCTTCTCTATTTTCATTGGTATACCCGAAGAATGTTCTAACTTTCTCGTTACCCGTTCTAATAGAAATGTTATTGGCAATATTTATACCTGTTTGCATAAAGTCATTAACATTGTTTGACTGTGATGTATATGGTAAGCTTTGTGTTATATCTGGACTAGGAGACCAGTTTGCCACAGAAGAACCATCAAATCTGGGTCCCCAAGAACCTGTAGATGTTGAGTTAAAAATACCTGCACTACCTTGACCATAATCATTTTGATAGTTAAACATAATATTACCGGTATCTGCGGTTAATGTAGTACTAAAGTCAATAGTAGTAACATCGCTAGTTCCTGTTTTTGTAGTAATTAAAATAGCACCGTTATTTGCTCTTGCACCATATAAGGCAGCTGCGTTGGCACCTTTTAAAACGTTAATAGAAGCAATATCATCTGGACTTAAGTTGGAAATATCTCCTCCTAATGGAACACCATCAACAATATACAATGCTTGGCTACTACCTGCAATAGAACGGTTACCTCTTAAAACTACTTTAGATGATCCACTGACACCACTACCAGAAGTTTGTATGGATAAACCAGCTACTTTACCTTGTAAGCTATTTACCAAATCTTGTTGTGGTCGTGCCTCATCAATACTTTTAGTATCAACACCTTGTGTAGCATAAGTTAAAGATTTTTTTTGTCTCTTAATACCTAATGCCGTTACAACAACTTCGTCTAGTTGACTAGCATCTTCTGACATGGAAACGTCAATAGTATTGGAAGTGCCTACAGTAATGTTTTGTGTTTTTGTGCCGATATAAGAAAAGACTAATACATCACCTTCAGAAGCGCTGATAGTGTAGTTACCATCAAAATCGGTTTGTGTACCATTCGTAGTTCCTTGTACCAAAACATTTACACCTGGTAGAGGCACTCCGTCGTTAGCATCAGTGACAACACCAGTCACCATTTTGTCTTGTGCTAAAACGGGATAAGCCCATATAATTAGTACGAAGAACATAAAAATTTTTTTCATCATAATGTTAAATTTAAAAAGATTTTGGTTCTAAATATTCTCTTAAAGTTATGTGAATGTAAACTTAATAATCTAATGTCCTAATAGATTAACGTTAAAATGTGCTCGAACACACTATAATTTTTAGATTATGTTTTTTAATGCTTAAAAGCTGAATATTCCTTAAAAATTAGTTAGTTATAAATAATAATCTACATTTTCGCTGGTAATAATATCTATTGGAAGCAGATTGCTAAGAGGAACCTTTTTGCCAAATAAGAAGTATTCGGCATAGTAGCTAATGCTTAGATATGCCTGTTCTTTTGGTCTTTGATGAATAAGAAAGTTAATTTTACCCTTTTTTAAGTATGTGACATTTTTAGGGATTAAATCATAACCAATAATAGCACAGTCTTTATTAATTTTTGAAACAATTTCTGCAACTTCATGAACATGAGAGTTCGTAATAAATAATGCACCTAATTTGGGATGTGCTTTTAAATATATGGTAATGTCATTAACGAATTTGGTTGGGTCGTTCGTTTTAAAGTTTGTAGATTCTAAAACGCGAATATTACTATTTTTCTCTGAAAAGTAATTTTTAAAACCTTGTTCTTTTAAGAGTAGGTGTGGTTCTAAGTTAATATGAACAATGCCAATATCACAATTTAATTTTGAGGTTTTATAAATTAAATCTGCTGCGATTTTACCACTCTGCATTAAATCTTGTCCAACATAACTTTCAGCATTTTTAGATTTAATATGATTGTTGAAGAGAGCAACTTTTATATTTTTCTTTTTACACGTTTTACTTATTAAAAAAGATTCTTTTTCAAATAGGGGAGTTATTAAAAGTAGATTAGGAAAAACACTTATAGCTTCAATAGATTTTTGATGAAAATCTTCTTTTTGAAACGGGTTGTATATAAACTTCTCTACTAGTACGCCAAATGGTCCAAATTCTTTCTCGGCTTCTTTGATACCATCATGAGCTGGTTTCCAAAAAATATCTATTTCGTAATCTGGTATTAAAATAGAAATTCTATAAACCTTATTTTCTTTTAGGTTCCTAGCAATTGGGTTTGGTTGATATTCAATTTCTTTTAAAATTTTCTCTACTTTCTCTAGTGCTTCTTTAGAGACTTTTCCTCTTTTATGTAATACTCTGTCTACAGTACCTTTAGATACACCAGCTAGCTTGGCAATATCTTTAATGGTCATTTTTTTTTGCGTCATTATATAAAGTAGGAACTGTATTTATTGGTTTAGTAGAGTAAAAATAATTTGCATAAATATTATCTAACTAATTTTCAATATAGCATAAATACACAAATCAACAAGTATTTAAGTTTATAAATTAATTTCATTACTTGCCAAAAAGAAAGGTTTTTGGGTTTTTTTTTAATAAAATGTCAAGAAATATGTATTAACAAGATGATTTACTATTTATACTTTTAATAAGTACTATTATTTTTGTAATCCTCTTTTCAACAGTGTTATTTTATAAATTAAGTTATAGAAATAATATTATAAAAGTTAAATGCTATGAGATAACGTGCCATAATCAATTTTAATTCTGAGCTAGACGATAATAAATCTTCTAATGTTAGTTTTGGGCTTACGTTGAATTTGTAATGCGCAATTAGTTGTTGTATAATTGAAATAAACGTACGCACTAAAAATGCATATTATACACAGCTTGTTCTTACAATTTTTGTATTGTAATATTTATTCAGTTTTCAAAGGCTTAACATTCTTTAAAATATAATTCCAATTTTGAATGTTTGCTTCTCCATAAGAAGGTAAAGCACTAAATAATACAAAAACAACCAAGTTATTATCTTCCCCAAAATCAATTAGATTGAAAGAATATAAATTCTTAGAATCTCCTAAATCTGCAGTATAAGTTGTTTGATAAATTTTTTGGTTATCATTATTTATCTCCATTAAAGCTTCTTTCTCTTCAACATTAGCTCTTTTAGACATA
>Ga0114955_1000867_pt1 | contig 13858 bp, 6 predicted proteins | sample Porto_5metaG_FD_87302 | JGI IMG/M metagenome (GOLD analysis project Ga0114955, IMG submission 87302) | Marine algal microbial communities from Porto, Portugal - Porto_5 metaG | ecosystem: Host-associated > Algae > Red algae > Unclassified | place: Portugal: Porto | collected 2015-02-02 | reverse complement strand
CCTCGGCCAGTTTCGCGGGGATGCCCTCTGCCGCCGCCAACTCGCCCTCTGCCTCGCGCAGGCGAATCGCGACATCCGCGCGCCGCGCCTCCGCCGCCTCGGCCCGCTTGCGCCAGCCTGCGACCTGAGTCCCGATGGCCGCCAACCGCTCGACCCGCTGCGCCTCGGCCCCGGCCAGCCCGGCATGGTGGGCGCGGGCGGTGGCGAGGGTGGCGCGGTCGCGGGCGAGGGTGGCCTGTGCGGCCTCGGCCCGGGCCAGCAGGTCCGCCGGGTCGGCGATGGCGGCAAAGCCCTCCGCCGCCTCCGCCGCCCGCGCTTCTGCCGTGGCGGCCCCCTCGCGCAGGCCGTCGCGCTCCTCGGCCAGCCGCGCGGCGAGGGCGGTGCGGCGGGCGTGATCCGCCTCCAGATCCGCCAGTTCTCGCGCGGTCGATGCCGCCGCCTCCTCGGCCCGCCTGAGCGTGTCGCGCGCCGCCCCTTCGGCCATGCGCGCCGCTGCCAGCCGATCCGCCAGATCGCCCCGCGCCGCCTCGGCCTGCGCCAGCGCCCCGCGCGCGCCCTCCGTCTCGCGCACCAATGCCTCGCGCCGGTTGAGCCGTTGCAGGCGCAGCGCGGCGCTGTCCTCGCCCGCCGCATCGCCGCCGCGAAAATACCCGTCCCACCGCCACAGATCCCCCTCCGGGCTGACGAGGCGCTGCCCCGGACCCAGCCGCACCTGCGCCGCCGACCCCGCCTCGCGCGGGACCACGGCGGTGGATGCGAGGATGCGGCCAAGGGCATGGGGGGCCATGACGTAGCGGGCCAGCGGGTCCCCCTCCGGTGCCACGCCCAGCGCCCCGAGTTCGCGCCACCCCTTCGCATCGGGCGCATATTCGGTCACGGGCGCGAGGGCCGCATCGCCCAGGGTCGCCGCCAGCGCGCGCTCGTAGCCGGGGGCCGCGCGCACCTTCTGGAGGATGCCTTCGGCGGCCCCGGGTGCGGCGAGGGCCTTTTCCAGACGGGCGAGGTCGCTTTCCAGGGCGGAGAACGCGCCCCTGGCGGCGGCGAAACCCGTGCGCGCCTCGCTCTCGGCCTCTTCCAGCGCGCGGCGCGCCGCTTCGGCTTCGGCCAGACGTTCCGGCCCCCCGACCGTCTCGCGCGCCGCCGCTTCCGCCGCCCCCCGCGCCGCCGCCAGCGCCTCGCCCAGCGCGCCGAGGCCCCGGGATTCCGATTGCGCCCGCGACTCCGCCGCTGCCAGACGCCGCTGCGCCTCGTCCAGCGCGCGGGCGGCGTCCTTGTGGATGCGTTCGACGGATTTGCGCTCGGCGGCCCCTGCGGCGGCGGTGGCGGCGAGGGCGTCGCGCTCGGCCTCCATCCGGGTCACCGTCGCTTCGGCCTCGACGATCTCCCGGGCCGCCGATGCAATGGAATCGGCATCGGTGACGGCGCTGCGCATCTGCGCCTGTTCGGCCTCCAGCGCATCGATGGCGGTCCGGGCATCGCCCGACAGTTCCGCCTCGCGCCCCAGATCGTCGGTCAGGCGGGCCAGATCCCGCCGCACCCGGGCCAGCGTGTCCGCCCCGCGCGCGCGATCCGCCTCCAGCGCCTCGTGCCGGGTCTGCAGGCGCTGGTGTACCGCCGTGGCGATCGCCGCCTCCTCGCGCAGGGAGGGGAGCGCGTCTTCCGCCTGCTGACGGTCCCGCGCTGCCTGCGCCTCCCGCGCCGTGGTCGCCGTGACGAGGCCGCGCGCCGCCTCGACCGCCGCACTCGCCTTCGCCGCCTCGTCCCGCGCCACGGTGAAGCGCAGCCACAGCAAGGTGCCCGCCGCCCGCTTGATCGCATGGGTCAGCGCCGTGTACCGCTCCGCCTGCCGCGCCTGCCGCCGCAGCCCCGCGACCTGCGCGTCCAGCCGCACCAGCACATCGTCGACCCGCAGCAGGTTCTCCTCGGCGGCGCGCAGGCGTTGCTCGACTTCCTTGCGGCGTTCGTAGAGACCGGCGATCCCGGCGGCATCCTCCAGTATCTTGCGCCGCCCCTGCGGTTTGGCCGCGATCAGCAGGCCGATCTGCCCCTGCCGCACGAGCGAGGGCGATTGCGGGCCGGTGGCGGCATCGGCGAACAGCACCCGCACATCCCGGGCACGCATCTCCTTGCCGTTGATGCGGAATATCGAGCCTGCGTTGCGGGTGATGCGCCGGGCGATCTCCAGCGTCGGCTCGGCGGTGAAGGGGGCCGGGGCATTGCCCGCCGTCTCCTCCAGCATCAGCGACACTTCGGCGAAGTTGCGGGCGGCGCGCACATCGGTCCCGGCGAAGATCACGTCCTCCATCCCGTCGCCGCGCATGGATTTCGCGCGGCTTTCGCCCATGACCCAGCGCAGGGCTTCCAGCAGGTTGGACTTGCCGCACCCGTTCGGCCCGACCACGCCCGTCAGGCCCGGCAACAGCGCCAGTTCGGTCGAATCGACGAAGGACTTGAAGCCCGAAAGCCGCAGCGCCGTGAATTTCAACCGTGACCCCCGCCACCCGATGACTGTCCCGGGGCGTTCCTAAAGCGGTTCGGGCGGGATTCCAAACCGCTTTCGCTTGCGATGCGTATCGGATGGCGCGAAGATCGGGACATGCAGACCATAGACCGGATAGACGACTGGGCCGCCGCCGTGGACAACCGCGCCGCCGTCCCCGAACACGAAACCCGTTTCGCGGAATGGCGCGCGCGGGCGGCAGCGTTCCGCGCCTCGCACGCGCCGGATACCCGCCCCTATGGCGAGGCGGAGCGCGAGGCGTTCGACCTGTGGATGCCGGAGGGACCGCCCAAGGGCCTCGCCGTCTTCATCCATGGCGGGTGGTGGATGAATTTCGACAAGTCGTGCTTCAGCCACCTCGCCGCCGGGCCGATTGCGAATGGATGGGCCGTCGCGATCCCGAGCTACACGCTGCTGCCGGACATCACGCTGACCGGTCTGGTCCAGCAGGTGCGCGGGGCGGTGAATGCCGTCGCGCGGGCCGTGCCGGATGTGCCGCTGGTCCTGAGCGGTCATTCGGCGGGCGGGCATCTGGCGGCGCTGTGCGGCACCGATGTCGCGGGGCTGGAGGAGGACGTGCATGCGCGTCTGGTCCGGATCGTCAGCATCAGCGGCCTGCACGACCTGCGCCCGTTGCGCCCCCTGCCGATCAACGAGACGCTGGGGATCACCACGGCGGAAAGCTACGCGCTGTCCCCCGCCCTGCACACCCCGCGCCCCGGCTTCGACCTCGTGGCCTGGGTCGGCGCGCGGGAAACGCCGGAGTTCCGGCGGCAGAACGCCCTGCTCGGCATCGCCTGGGGCGGCTATGCGACGACGCGGAGCGTGGAGGCCGAAGATCTGGATCACTTCACCGTCATCGCCCCGCTGGCCGATCCGGAAAGCGCATTGACGCGGATGGTCGTGGCGGAGGGGGTGGCGGCGCGGACGGAAAGTGCCGCCGCACTGCCCGCGCCTTTGCTGCTCTCGTGATACCATACTGAATTGACACAGGGCTACTTATTCGCGTAACCGGGCCTGATATATACATAGCGCGAATACTCGCGACGCTTGAACTGTCGGGACTCGTGATTTTCATGAACTTCCGGATCATAGATCAGTTCCTGCAAGAAACTCTTCTACCTCGTCCGCTGCGAGTTCGGTCGGAACCGTACCGATTTCATGTCGAAGCCGCCTGCACTTCACCATGACTTAACCGATCCCGCCTAAATCGGACGGGTGTACAGTCAACGGAGTGCCGGACCAATGAGAATGCTATCCCTCCAATCCCTGAGCATGGCGGCCCTGCTGCTCGTGTCCCCCATGGCGGCGGGGGCGGCGCTGGCATCCTCGGTCGAGATCGATATCTTTCAGGGCAAGGCCGTGCAGACCGTGGGCGCGAACGGCGTCAAGGCCGAGAAGATCGTGCCGACGGAACTCGTCGTGCCGGGCGATACGGTCGTGTACAGCTACGTCGTCAGGAATGGCGGTACGCAGACGGCCGACGGGGTCGTCGTCAATACGGCGGTCGATTCGAACATGCGCTATGTCGCGGGCAGCGCCACGCCCTCGGGGGTCGAGTTCTCGGCCGATGGCGGCAATCGGTTCGCGAAGGAAGCCGACCTTCGGGTGCTCGATATCGACGGCACCTGGCGCCGCGCCGTTCCGGAAGACGTCACGAACATTCGATGGAATCTCGAACAATCGGTTGCACCGGGTCGACGTTTCTCGGTGGGGTTCAGGGCTGTTCTGAAGTAAAGTGCTAATTGCATGGCCTCTCGCACCTTCCTGTCATGGGAAGGTGCGCAAGTGATCGCTGTTTCGATAAATTCAGCAATCAAGTAATTTCTTGCCAAAATCAGAATGAAATCTTTCTTGAAAAACTCCAGTTCGAAAAACTGCTTACCGTTTACGGATAATTATTTGGATGACCTCTATATTCAGCGTATCCAGCAAGATTTTTGTACGGGGCGAGAAATGTCATTCTACCACCATTCCCTTCGCGCGGCATTCCTTGCCGCTGCCGTAACGGCGACGACATCCACGGCTTTTGCCACGACCTCGGGCACCCGTGTCAACAATACCGTCAGCGTGGAGTTCAAGGTCGGAACGGTCGATCAGGATACCAATACGGCCAGTGCCGGTTTCGTGGTGGACCGCAAGATCGATATGCAGGTTTCGGATACGGGGTCGTTCACCGATGGCAGGCCAAAGCAGACGGATCGGCAGCTCATCTACAAGATCACCAACGAGGGCAACGATTCGCAGGCCTTCGACATCGACGTCGCCGTGACCAGCACGAACGGCGATATTCCCGCGTCCATGGTGCTCGACACCAATGCCGATACGCTCGGCCCCAACGAGTACCGCCTCTACGTCTCGACGGATGACGCGGCGCTCGATACCGGCCTGGACACCGTCTACGACCCGACCGGCTTTTCTGCGGCGGCAACCCTCGGGGCCTATGCCGATCCGGGGACCGGGGACGAATTCCACATCATCATCGTCTTCAACATTCCTTCCGATGCGGAGAATACCGAAGACGTGGTCTTCAGCGTCGTGGCGACCGCCCTGGACGATGCCGGCACCGCCGCCCTGACCGAAAGTCTGGGCAACGGCCTCGATACCGAACTGGCCGACACCTCCGGCGTGGTCGATATCGTCTTTGCGGATGCGGCCAAGACCGCCGCCAGCAACGGGACGGACAATGCCGAGGACGGCAAGCACACCGACAACGCCTCCGTCACCGTCTCCTCCGCCGAACTGACGGTGACGAAGGCGGTCACGATCATCCACGAGGATACACAGGGGCTGTTCGACTGCACGACGACCGCCGATCCGGTGATCGACGATGCCACGCAGGGCGCGATTCCCGGGGCCTGTCTGGAATACACGATCGAAGTCGCGAACGGTGGCTCCGCCAATGCGAGTGCGACCGATATCTCGATTACCGACGTGATCGAGACGGGGATCACCTTCTCCGCCATCATGGATGCGACCGCCTGGACCGGTGCCGCCTATGATGCCCCTACCAAGACGATCTCGGCCGACCTGACCAACAGCCTGGCCGCCAACCAGTCCGCAGTGCTGGTGTATCGCGTGACCGTGGACTGAGAAACCGGCAGGGACGGGTAGGCGGAACGCCGCATGGTGATCTTTCCAGTCAGACACGCCCTGCGCGTCGTCGCGGCCCTGCTATGGCTCGTGCTCACGAGCCACGGGGCAATGGCGGGGCGGGTGCCTGCGGGAACCATGATCGGCTCGGCGGTTCAGGTCGCGTTCGAAGTGAGAGGGGTCGTGGGCGGATTGTCGGCGGCATCGAACATTCCCCTCATCCTCATCAAACCGAACCCCACCCCGTCGCGACTCACGCTCAAGCGGCTGAGCGCGGATGCGGCGCAGGGGATGGACATCGCGTTCGGACAGGTCGCCTTCGCCGATAACGCGACGGAGGACTCCCCCTACCGGATACAGCGGATCAACGGATTCGACCCCTCCATCCCGGCCAATCTGGTGGAGACGGATTCGTACCTGCCCGGCGACATCATCTTCTTTCAACTGCGGGACGAGGGGCTGAACCACCTGCCCGACGTGGCCGAAGTCGTGCTCATCACCCTCGAAGGCGCGAACGGGGACCGGGAGGTGTTCCGGCTGGAGGCGTCCGGGCCGGATTCCGGCGACTTCTACGGCTATGCGCTCGCGGTCAGCCCGGCGAATGCGATCCCGGGCGACGGACAGCTCGCCACCGGCGCGAATATCGTGGTCGAGGCGAGTTACGAGGACGAGTTCGACACCACCGACCGGGCCGATGCCATCGCCGTCTCGGACCCCCGCATGCGGGTCTTCGATGCCCTGAGCGGCGAGCCGGTCGACGGGGCGGCCATCCGGATCGTCGATGCCGATACCGGCGCCCTGACGCCCGTCTACGGGATCGACGCCCGGTCGAGGATCGTCACCGAAATCCACAGCGGCGCAAGGGCCAGGGATACGTCGGGCCAGACCTACGAGGCGGAACCGGGCGAATTGCGCGTCCCCTTCCTGAAGGCGGGCCGGTACCGGATCGAGGTGATGGCACCCTCGGGCCACGTGTTCCCCTCGGACACGACGAATGCGATCATCGCGGCCCTGCCCGGTGACGGTTATCGCATCGCCCAGGGCGCACGGGGGGCGGCGTTCGACCTGCCGATCGGGGGAACGCCGAAATTCGACATTCCGCTGGATCCGCGCGGCGCGATGCAATTGACGAAATCGGCCAGTACTGCGGAAGTGACCCACGGGGATTTCATCCGCTACGGCCTGTCGCTCGACAACAACGACGACCGCGATGCGCAGGGTGTCGTCATCTCGGACAAGTTGCCCTTCGGCTTTCGATTCGAGCCGGGTTCGCTGCGCATCGACAATGTCGCGGTCGGCGATCCGCTGCCCGCGAAGGACGGCACCGCAATATCCCTGCGGATCGGAGCGGTTCCCTCCGGCGCGCGCAGCACCCTGTCCTATATCGCCCGGGTCGGCGCGCAGGCGCGACTCGGCATGGCCGAGAGCACCGCCGTCGCGCAGGCCGCGCAGGGGTTCCGCTCGAACCGGGCGGATGCGGTGGTCACCGTGCGCGACGATCTTCTGTCCGATACCGGCACGCTACTGGGCCGGGTCATGGTCGGGGCCTGCGGGGAGGCGGGCGAGGGGGCAGAGGCGCGGTTGCTGCTGGAAACCGGCAGGGCCGTGACGACCGATGCCGACGGCAGGTTGCATATCGACTCGCTGGGTGCGGAAGCCCACGCCCTGCGGCTGGACGAGCACAGCCTGCCCGAGGGGCTGGTCCCCCATGCCTGCCCCGGCGACCTGCGCCCCGGCGATACGGCCACGACCCGCACCGTCGAACTGCGCGGCGGCCTGCTGCGCAGCGTGATCTTTCACCTGCGCCGCGAGGAACGCGCGGACGAGGCCCGACCCGAAAAGGCGGTCGAAACGGCGAGGGAGTGGACCGAGGAGCGTCTGACCGAACTGCCCCGGGAACTCGACATACTCTATCCGGTCGAAGGCGCAAGCATGGGCGACCCCTCGCTCGCCATCGGCGTCGCCTATCCGTTCGGACGCCGGGTGTCGCTGGTCGTGAACGGCGAGCCGGTCAGCAACCTCTCGGCCCGCAAGACCCTCGCCAACCGCAAGGCCGGTCTGGCCATGCGCCGCTGGCACGGGATCGACCTGCCCGACGGTCCCTCGCGGATCGAGGTGACGATCCGGGATGCCAAGGGCCGCGAGGTCGGGCGCATGGAGCGCATCGTCCATTACGTGACCGAACCGGCGGAGGCGACGGTGCTGGCGGATCGCTCCACGCTAGTCGCCGACGGTCAGGAATCGCCGGAGATCGCGATTCGCTTCACCGACGATGCCGGGCGGCCCGTCCATGCCGGGCGGCGCATTCCGATCACGGTATCGCCCCCCTACCAGACCACCGCCTCCTTCGCGCGGTTCACCGACGATCCCCTGATCGCCAGCGATTCGACCCGTTCCATGGCGGAAGTGGGGGAGGATGGCATCGCGCTGGTGCGCCTGCGCCCCACGGCCCGCGCGGGCGAGGTGGAGATCGCGTTGCAGTTCGGCACGCGCGACACGATGCTGCGCGCCTGGCTCGCCCCCGCCCCGCGCCCCTGGGTACTGGTCGGGATCGCCGACGGCACGCTCGGGTACAATACTATCAGCGGCAATATGGTCGGCGCGGATCAGGCCGGTCCGGAGGACGATATCTTCACCGACGGGCGCGTCGCCTTCTACGCCAAGGGGGCGATTCGCGGGGACTGGCTGCTGACCCTCGCCTATGACAGCGACAAGGGCCGCAACCCGCGCGAACGCGATTTCTTCGACGAGATCGACCCGAACGCCTTCTACCCGGTCTACGGCGATGCCTCGACCCGGGAACAGGCCGCGCCGAGCCGCTATCCGCTGTTCGTGCGGCTGGAGCGCGGGCAGTTCTTCGCGATGTTCGGGGATTACACCACCGGCATGAACCGCACCGAACTGGCCGCCTACGAACGCACCCTGAGCGGGTTCAAGGCCGTGTACGAGGACGACCGGTTCCAGGTCGTCGCCTTCGCGGCGGAGGCGGATCAGCAGGTGCTGCGGGTCGAATCGTCGGCCACCCTCGGGGTCGGACCCTACGATCTGGGCGCGACGGACATCCTGCGCAATTCCGAGAAGGTGCGGCTGGTGGTGCGCACGCGCGAAGGGCTGTCGACCGTGATATCGGAGACGGAACTGGCGCGGTTCGTCGATTACTCGATCGATTACGAGACCGGCGAATTGCAGTTGCAGCGCGCCCCCTCGCCCACGGACGACGCCTTCAACCCGGCCTTCGTGGTCGTGGATTTCGAGACCGACTCGCCCGATCCGGGGCAGATCACGGCGGGGGGGCGGGCCTCGGTCAGGCTGTTGGACGACGCGGTCGAGATCGGCGTCACGGGAATTCACGAGGAAGGCGGCGGGATCGACGCTTCCGGCGACCTCGCCGCGCTGGATATCCGCGCGAAGATCGGCGATTCCGTCGACGTGATGGCCGAAATCGCCACCAGCCGCGTGCAGGAGGACGGCACGGAGCGCGACGGCACCGCCTATCGCGCCGAGGCGACCTATGCCAGCGAAGGCTGGCGGGCGAAGATCTACATCAGGCAGACCGGCGCGGATTTCGGCGTGGCGCAGCAATCCATCGCCACCACCGGGCGGCGCGTGCAGGGCGCGACCCTGAACACCGACCTCGCCGATCCCTTCGCCGACGAGGATGACCCGGACCCCACCCGCTACGACCTGACCGCCCAGGCCTATCGCGACGAGGATCTCTCCACGAAGGCGCGGCGCGATCTGGGCGAATGGCGGATCGCGCGCCCGGTCACCTACGGTCCCTACGGCACCGGGGAGGTCGCAATCGGCTATCGCGTCACGCAGGACCGGAACAGTTCGGGCGAGACCCGCCGCGCCCATCAGGCGCTGGCCAAGGTCGGGGCGACGATCCTGAACGGGCGGGCCACCGTCAGCGTCGAGCGCAAGCAGACCTTCGCCTCCAGCGGAACCGATGGCGAGCCGGACAGCACGCTGATCCAGGGGCAGATGCGCCTGACCCCGAAACTGCGCGCGACGGCGGGAATCGAGACGTTCGACGGCGAATCGGTCAGCACGGCCAACCTGCGCGCCGGACTGGCCGCCGAGCCATGGGCGGGCGGACGTCTCTCCGCCGGGATCGACGCCTTGCGCGCCGGGGTGGGCGAATCGGCGGATCGTGTCGCCGCGACGGTCGGCGTCGCGCAGGACGTCAAGCTGACCGAACGCCTGTCCGCGAGCCTGCGGATCGACCATACCCAGCCGCTGGCCGGGTCCGACTCGCCCGTCGTCGACAGCCTGTTCTCCGGCTTTCGATCCGCCGAAAAGGCCACCAACGCCTCCGCCGGGCTGGGCTATGGCGGCAAGGGATGGAACGCTTCGGTCCGCCTCGACCTGCGCAATGCCCGAAGCGGCCACAGCGAGCGCATCGCCGCCGGGGCCATCGGCGATATCACGGACGCCCTGACCCTCGCCGCCGCAGGGGATCTGCGGCACGAGGAACGCGATTCCAGCCAGACCGGCACGCTGACCGTCGGGGCCGCCTATCGCCCGCTGCACCGCCGCCTCATGGCCCTGCACCGTCTGGAGGCGCGCTTCGATACCGACAGCGACACCCGCACCACCCTCGTCAATACCCTGACGGTGGAGGGCAGGCCGACGGAATGGCTGACACTGGCGGGCAGCCACGGTATCCGATTGCGGATGCAGGAATTCGGGGATGCCGACTACGATTCGGTGACGCAGTTCATCGGGGCCGATGCGTATTTTCGGCTGACCCCGCGCTGGAGCCTCGGCATCCATGGCGACACGCTGTTCGCGCTGGACGGGGAGGCTTCCTATGCCTATGGCGTATCCATCGGCTACAGCCCGCGCGCGGGCATGACGATGCGCCTCGGCTACAACCTGACCGGGTTCGAGGATGACGATTTCGGCCACGCGAATACCACCGCGCAGGGCGTCTATGCCCGCCTGACGCTCCGCTTCGACGAAAGCGACATCCGTTCGATCCTGCCCGATGCGGGATGGATCGGCGCACTGACGGCTGCATCCGCCGAGTGACCGGGTGTGTCGTCAGAGCGGAATATTGTCGTGCTTCTTGTACGGCACCTCGACCCGCTTGTTGCGCAGGGCGGCGAAGGCGCGGCAGACGCGGCGGCGGGTGCTGTGCGGCATGATCACCTCGTCGATGAAGCCCCGCTCGGCGGCCACGAAGGGATTGGCGAAGCGGTCCTCGTATTCCTTCGTCCGGGCGGCGATCTTCTCGGGCTGGCCCAATTCGCTGCGATACAGGATTTCCGTCGCCCCCTTCGCGCCCATCACGGCGATTTCGGCGGTGGGCCACGCATAGTTGACATCCGCGCCGATATGCTTGGACGACATCACGTCGTATGCGCCGCCATAGGCCTTGCGCGTGATGACCGTCACCTTCGGCACGGTGGCCTCGGCGAAGGCGAACAGCAGTTTCGCGCCGTGCTTGATGATGCCGTTATATTCCTGCGACGTGCCGGGCAGGAAGCCGGGGACGTCCACGAGCGTCAGGATCGGAATGTCGAACGCATCGCAGAAGCGCACGAACCGAGCCGCCTTGCGCGACGAATCGATATCCAGACACCCGGCGAGGATCATGGGCTGGTTCGCGACCACGCCCACCGTGCGCCCCTCCATCCGGATGAAGCCGATCAGCATATTCTTTGCGTAGTTCGCCTGCACCTCGAAGAAATCGGCCTCGTCCGAGATTTTCAGGATTACTTCGCGCATGTCGTAGGGCTGGTTCGGATTGTCCGGAATGATCGTGTCCAGACTGTTCTCGACCCGGTGCGCATCGTCGAAGAAGGGGCGCACCGGCACCCCGTCGCGGGCGTTCAGCGGCAGATAGTCGAAGAACCGGCGCATCTGGGCCAGTGCCACCACGTCGTTCTCGAACGAGCCATCCGCCACGGATGATTTCGTCGTGTGGGTGGTGGCCCCGCCCAGTTCCTCCGCCGTCACGATCTCGTTCGTCACGGTCTTGACCACATCGGGACCGGTGACGAACATGTAGGACGAATCCTCGACCATGAAGATGAAATCCGTCATCGCGGGCGAGTACACCGCCCCCCCCGCGCACGGCCCCATGATCAGGCTGATCTGCGGCACGACGCCCGACGCCTTGACATTGCGCAGGAACACGTCGGCATAGCCCGCCAGCGAGGCCACCCCCTCCTGGATGCGCGCGCCGCCCGAATCGTTCAGGCCGATGACCGGCGCACCGTTCTGCACCGCCATGTCCATGATCTTGCAGATCTTCTGGGCGTGGGTTTCGGACAGCGAACCGCCGAACACCGTGAAATCCTGACTGAAGACATAGACCATGCGACCGTTGATCGTACCCCAGCCGGTGACCACGCCATCCCCGGCGGGCTTGTCGTCCTGCATCCGGAAATCGGTGCAGCGGTGCACGACGAACATATCGTATTCCTCGAAGCTGCCCTCGTCGAGCAGCAGGTCGATGCGTTCGCGGGCCGTCAGCTTGCCCTTGGCATGCTGTTTCGCGATGCGATCCGTGCCGCCGCCCCTGCGGGCATCCTCGCGGCGTTCTTCCAGCTGTTCGAGTACCGTGCGCATCGCTGTTCCCTGCCCTGTCCTGAAATCCGCAACAGGCTTAACGGGCCGCGTTGTGCGTCGCAAGATATCTTGCCGGGCAACATCCCGCCCGCCATGATGCGCGCATGACCCTGACCCAGTTGCGCTACCTCGTCGCCCTCGCCGACCATCGCCATTTCGGGCGGGCGGCGGAGGCGTGCGCGATCAGCCAGCCGACCCTCTCGGCCCAGTTGCGCAAGCTGGAGACGGAACTGCAGGCCGGGCTGATCGAGCGCGGGGCGACCATCGGCCTGACCCCGCTGGGCCACACGGTCGTCGGTCGCGCCCGGGGCATCCTGTCCGAGGCCGACGAGATCGCCAGCATCGCGCGCCGGGGCGAGGAGCCGCTGGCCGGACCCCGGCGCATCGGCATTATCCCCACGCTCTGCCCGTACCTGCTGCCCTGGGCCTTGCCCGCGCTGAAGGCCGCGCATCCGAAACTCGACCTGATCTGCCGCGAGATGATGACCGGGGCCATCCTTCTGGCCATCAAGGCGCGCGAACTCGACTGGGGCCTGATCGCCGAAGACCCCGGCGACCCGGCGCTCGCGGATCACGACCTGTTCGAGGAACCGTTCTTCGCCGCCCTGCCCCCGGCGCATCCGCTGGCCTCCGGCGAGAGCGTGGCGCAGGCCGATCTGTGCACCGAGCGGGTGCTGGTGCTGGGCGAGGGGCATTGCCTGCGCGACCAGACGCGGATGCTGTGCAAGGCACCGTCGGGCGGCGGCGACGATATCCAGGCGACCAGTCTGGAGACGTTGCGCGGCCTCGTCGCGGCGGGGCAAGGGGTGACCCTGCTGCCCGCCCTCGCCCGGCGCGCGGGGGAGACCGATATCGTCCTGCGCCCGCTATCGCCCCCGGCGGGCCGCCGAATTCACCTGATCGCCCGCCGCGCCGATCCGCGCCGGGACGAGGCGACCCTGATGGCGCAGGGTTTGCGCGGGGCGGTGCCGCCGAAACTGACGGATTTCACGGGCGATAGATAAAAACTATCACCATGTACCGCAGTTTCGATTTTACGCGGGACATCCTGTTCCCTAGGGTCGCGCGCAGTGATTACTGCACTCTGAAGATATCAGGAGAGATTCGATGGATGGTGAACTTTCATGCCCGTTTTCGGGCAAGGTACACGTAACGAACCGCGACTGGTGGCCGAGCCAGCTCAACCTGAAGATCCTCAGCCAGAACACCGCCGCCTCCGACCCCATGGATGCCGGGTTCGACTACGCGACGGCGTTCAAGGGCCTCGATCTGGATGCGGTGAAGCAGGATCTCTATGCCCTGATGAACGATTCCCAGGAATGGTGGCCCGCCGATTACGGCCATTACGGCCCGTTCTTCATCCGCATGGCGTGGCACAGCGCGGGCACCTATCGCACGGCGGATGGCCGGGGCGGGTCGTCCTCCGGCAATCAGCGATTCGCGCCGCTGAACTCCTGGCCCGATAACGGCAATCTCGACAAGGCGCGCCGCCTGCTGTGGCCGATCAAGCAGAAATACGGCGCGGCGCTGTCCTGGGCGGATCTGTTCATCCTGACCGGCAACTGCGCGCTCGAATCGATGGGGTTCAAGACCTTTGGCTTCGGCGGCGGGCGCGAGGATATCTGGGAACCAGAGGAGGATATCTGGTGGGGCGCGGAGACGGAATGGCTGGGCGACACCCGCTAT
>Ga0114955_1000866_pt1 | contig 13865 bp, 19 predicted proteins | sample Porto_5metaG_FD_87302 | JGI IMG/M metagenome (GOLD analysis project Ga0114955, IMG submission 87302) | Marine algal microbial communities from Porto, Portugal - Porto_5 metaG | ecosystem: Host-associated > Algae > Red algae > Unclassified | place: Portugal: Porto | collected 2015-02-02 | reverse complement strand
CTGTCGAGCGACTCGGCGGCGAGGTGGGGGGAGGCTGGCAACGCGGGGTGGTTGTACTTGCACGCTGAAGCGCTTGCGTGGGAGGACCGGGACGGCGGGGGAGAGTGCTCGTGGAGAATGCATGGGGGACCTGGTGGATGCAGAATGGGCGTGGGTGGCGGGGTGGTTGGGGTGGACATCGGCGGATGCGAGCCTGGCGGGGGACGGAGGATAGGTGCCGGTCAGTCACCGCAGGGGTGTCGAGCGCGAGGGAATTTTTTCACCAGCGCAGTGCGGCCGCGAGCGACAGCGCGCGGTGTGGAGTGTCTCAGATCCACTGGTGGTGCATGCCGCCGCCAGCGCGCACCGCCGGTGCATCGGGGCGGCGTTGCCCAGACGCGACACAGGGCGTGGCAAGATCGCTCGATCCCAACGTGCTGAACAGTTCGGGGCGGCAATGGCGTCCGAAACGCACAGAAGCACCCAGGCTGTTGGCAGAGGCCCGCACCAGGAAAGGTGCGGAGGTCAGCCGACGCCACCACCGGCAGACGAGTGACCGCCGCCGCCAGATCCTCCGCACCGACCTGCCTGCCGTTGCCCTCCAAGCTCCGCAGCATCTGTTCCTCACCGCTGCCGTCAGTGTTACGAGTCCCTCCACCACCTCCACCGCTGGGGCCATCGCCGTCCATGTCCCCGTCGCTATTGTCACCGTCTTCTCCAAGACCGCCATAGCCACAGAAGCCGTAGTGTCCACCGGTCGTCAAGCGCGGCTCCCGCGGGTGGCTCTACGTGACAGCGCGCGGCGAGCCTGTCCCGTCCCCACCCCATGAGTTCAGAGAGTTGCCTGGGCAAAGACTGTGACTGTAGCTGCGACAGCCAGTCCAGCTCACACTGTGCCACGCGGGTAATGGACAGCAAATACCACCAATTGATAGCGGACACGTGGCGGCATCACGATCATTATCATGGCTCTCGGCCATGGTTTCGATGATTTCGCTATAATCATCGCAATAATTATCGCACGATAATTATGGCATCTCATCCCTGTCTTGAGTAACGCGAGGCGCAGGCGCGCTCCGCGGTGGATCACCCCCGGTCCGAGACACGCTTGAGTTTGTGGCGCCGAGTTTGTGGCGCCACAAATTCGGCGCCACATGGCACAGGCATTCCGGGACCGCCACATCTGAGTTTTTTAAATCCGCTTACATGCCGCTTCATTTTCTTTGTAAATGGAAAGAGTAAATTGCGACACCAGGAGCGACGGCGCCGGACCCTCAGGTTTGGGCGGGGGCGCGGCGGCAGGGCGGGAGAGCGGCGGCAGGCCGGGTGCGCGCCGGCGAGGGCGCCGTGCAGCGGCGCGGGGGGGAAACAGTGGCAATGTGGGGGCGTGGCGCCAAACCGGAGGGGCCGCGGCGAGGCGGGGGCGCGGCGGCGAGGTGGGGGCGCGACGGCGGGGCGGGGGCGCGGCGGCGAGCCGGGGGCGTGGCGGCGGGGCTGGCGTGGTAGACGCGGAGTGGACGGCGGGAGCCGGCGACATGCACAGCCATATCGCCGCGTGCCGGCGGCGGCGCACCACCCACCCCGGGTGGGTCTCCAGCTCCTATCCAGACCGCGATCTCCCCGTCCACCCCCTCCCTCCCCCCCCGTCGCTGAACCGAGGTCGAACTGCCGCCAGTGCTGGCCCTTGCGCCGTCTGCGCCCATGCATTCAGGTATGGCGCACGCCCAGTTAACCAGTCTCATAGTGCTTGCAGCATTACAGAACTCTACACAAATAAATGCACGACGTGGAGCTTTCTGAGTGGAGAAGGGGGTCGCTGTCGCGACCCCCCAATCGAAAAGGATTGCGACACTGTCACAAGAGTTTGACCCTCTGCGTTTCTGAGCTGTTGAGCGCGGTAGTCATCCCAATTCATACCGCCGTTCTATTCGCGGGCCGACGGCGTCGAGAATCCGACTCGCCCTTGCGGCTGTGCCCTGCACGAATCAAAGACTGTTAACAGTGGTCGCCTGCAAAGCCCTGTCCAACAGATCCCTGACGAGTCTCGTGTCCTGCGCTTCCGGTGGGCCTTGGACTTGCATCACGGTATGTCAGTGCCGTTCCACTTATGCATGCTGATATCCTCGTATCTGCAGCCTGATTAAGCTTCGGCCGATCCGTCTTGCTTCGCTCGTCTGCCGTCCGTGCAGCTGTATATACGTCATGTAGTTGATTCTGACACAAGCACTCCTTCCTACGCATTATTGGGCGCACTGTTGATTCCTTGCCTTGCTGCCAGTAGACACTCCTCATTTCGCAGGAGTCAGTACTTCCAGACGTTTGAAGATGGTGATCAAGCGCACCCTTCAGAGGTACGATGACTTCCCAGCTTGTGTAATGTGCAATGAGCGGTGGAGCTGCTCCCTTGAGCAGGACACAGCACTTAGTGCACTCACCTGCAAGTTCTGTCATGCACGCAATCTAACGCTTCTGGCGCCATGTATCTCTTTCGCTTTTTCTGCTGTGCCTTGATTGCTTAACAGCGTCGCGGGCTCAAACGTGAGAATGGCCTTTCCAAAAGCTGTATGGGCGTACAGCTGCACTGGCTGCAACCACATGTTCCTAAAGCCATGTAATGGTTTGCAGGAGTGGCGCGAGTGGGCACAGGGTAACATTGAAAGCGCCCTCTTCGCCTCTGTCAGCACACTACCAGAGGTTAAGTGCAAGATGTCCGCCGGTATGGACGGCTCTGGCGTGCCCCTCGGTATTTTCGACCGCTGCTATTGCAGGCGCAAACGATTTAGGCCCTGCGGAGCTGCCAGAGCCGCAGGTGTAGCGGTTCTCAGCCCCACCACTTTGGTTCGTCGTCCAGCCGAAATGACCTCTTGATCCGCTCGGTCCGTCGAAGGAACTGCCCCGGAAATCGACCCACAGCCCAGCCTTCCCCCAACGGGAGGAGATGATCACGGAAAAGCCCAGGGGGGAATCGTAGTCCAAAGCACAGTTGGTTTTATCAAACGGCGGTGGGGACGACCTCCCCACTGTCAATAAACCCCTCCACAACCCGAGCGCCAGCGGCTAAAGTAGCCACCCCAAATGCGCCAAACAGATAAATCCCTCCAAAGCGAAATGTTCAAACAAGTAGTAGGGGGATTGGGAAAACCACGAGGGAAAAACCCCGCCCCCGACCAGATCCGATCTCCCTGAGATTCGGACAGGTCATTCCCTTGCTGGCCCGGATCGGGATATCTTGAGGGTGCCCCCGGGGGCGTGCTGTCCACAGCTGAGGGGCCGCGCCCCTTCCAGCAGCGGAACTCCCCGACCGCCACAGCAGGGGCCGGTTGCGGACGAGCCCAAGCTTCGCTAGTGCCGCCTCTATTGCACCCGGCCGCCCCAACTGCATCTCGGAATCGTGGTTTGGGTGCTGTTCCGGCCGCTCACAAGACTACGACGCCAATTGATGGGGACTGCCAAGCTGGTTGTGCCCTTCGGAAGCGCGTCTCGTATCTCGAGAGGGCGCTAGAGCGTGCCAAATCCTGAACAGCGCCTGTCACGCGTAAGGCGGCTGACTTGCGCGTGCGTCTGCTGACAGCACTCGTGGTCCGCACTGGCGCGCCAGCGCAACCCCCGACCTGCACTAGCTTCCTGGAGGCCTTACACCGTGGGGCGTGGTTGAGTGACCGGGATGGGCCTGTGCTGCAGGCCATCGCCAACTCCATGTTGCTACGCGGCGGCACTTCACCGGAGATTCGCGTACCGCTGGCCAATGGGCGTGAGACTGTCTACGGACGCAAGGTCACCCCTCGCAATACTGTCGTGCAGAGAAGCCAGATGTACAAACGCTTAGCTAACGGCTTAAGTTTGCTGACGGATGCTGTTGGGGCCAAGGTCAGTGGTGCGGTCACTGCTGGTTCAATCAACATCAACATCGGAAGCGACGGCTGCCCAGTGGGCAGCCGCCTAGCTTCGTTCGCGCCTACTACGGCAGGCCCCGAGCAGCAGCTCGGGCATATTACGCGGTACAGCGTTAGCCTGACGGCATTCAAGGGGGTCCGCATGGGGCTGGGTGGGTCACGAGTCGGTCTCGAGAGTGTTCCCGCCTTCTGGGCGTGTCGCGAGCGGCTGGCTCTGCTCCCAGCTAAGTGCGTCATCGTGACATCCCGCGGTGCCCATTTGGTCGACGTTAAGGCCGCGGCGCAGGAGAAGCTCGCGGCGCTGTCGCCATCAAACTCCTTTCTGGAGCGGCAACTACCAGACGAGAATCTGCAGCCTATCGCGCAGACCGTCGAGTACGAGCCCCCCCCTCACCGACGACGCAACGCCCAGCGCCACCATTCCCCCTGCGAGCGTGAAAGATGTACATCTGACCCTCGCGGTGGACAAAGGGGGCTCACCCAGCTCGGTGAAGATCGTTTTGGGGGTCATCAACCAGCGCCTGCCGCAAACTTTGGGGAACACTATCCTGGTGGCGGTGTGCCCGGCGACTAAGGAAAATTACGAGGAGGTGTTTGAGATGCTGGGGACGCACCTCGAGCAAGTTCGGCAGCTCGTGCGCGAGGGCGTGGTCGTCGACGACGTGCGGCGTGAAGTGCGGATATTCCTCTCTGGGAACTACGAGGCTCTATGCACGATGCACGGGCACAAGGGGCCGAGTGCCATAGTGCCCTGCCTCAATTGCCTCAGCACAAGGTCCCGAAGCGCGGCCAATGCCGCCCTGGACAGCGTTGCTGGAACATTGCACGATGTGGACACATTAAGGCCTTCGCATCCCTTATTGGCTGCTCATTTGGTGCGAGTGGTGGCTGCTGGCGCGCCAGCCGCCGATCAGGGCCAGCGGATCGCCGATTTGTCCCAAGTGGACCACCTGTCAATCGTTCGCCCCCCCCTCTTCACGATTGATCCGCGGCAAATTGTTCCGCTTCCCCTGCACCTGTTGCTCTGAATTGCGCTTCGACTGTTGCGTCTAGCCGTGGAGTTGGTCATCTCGTGTCGCAGCGGTACCGACGGCAAGGTCTTTGCCGATTCCCTCGCAGAGACGTTACGCTGCGCCGTACGCGTTAGCCCTGCCCCCTACCATGGCGGGGTCTTCATTGGACGATACTGCCACACGATTGCGGCCGCTGGTGACGTGGTGTGCCGCACTATTCTGGGCTTAGTCCCAGAGCGGCACCACAAAGCCAACAAGCGCCTGTGGATCCTGTGGGGCCGGCTGGGGCGGACAATGAGCCGGGCGGCATTCGTAGAAGCCAATGAGGTACACCAGTTCCGAGCTAATGCACGGGCCTTCGTGCAACTGATGAAGCGCGGCTTCCCCTGGATTTCGGTGTCGCTGAAACTCCACATCGTGTTGCACCATGCCCCCGACCTTCTTGAGCGCTTTGGAAGCATTGGGCTGAATGGGGAGCAGGCGGTGGAGTCTTGGCATGGATTCTTTAATCAGAATGCTGCTAAGTACACCGCGGAGACGGAAGTGGGTTCCTGTGCGAATCTCGTTCGGACTATTGCTGTGGCGAGAGAGGCGAGCCGTCTCGATCGCGATCCACGACGTCTGGCCGCCATACCCCACGGTCAATCTTCAATGGACCACCGGCAGCCTCACCCGCCTCAGCCTCCTGCAACTCTACATTGGCGGCGAACATGAGCGGATCCTCGCCTTCGGCACCCGCTCGACACCGTCCCTCGCCACATCGCCCGCCGCCGCCCCCTCGCCGCCGCCCCCGCTCCCACCCACGCCCGCCCGCGCCCCCGCCGCGCCGAAGACGCCCCCGTCTCGCTTTGCCGCCCCAGAGCCTCCTCACATCGCCGCCCGCCACGCCGCCGCCACCTCCTACCCTCCGTCTGCCTCCTACACGTCCGGCTTCGTGCGCGTCGCCGCCCAGTACTACACTCCCGACCGCAAGTACGGGGGCCTCGATAAAGAGTCCCTGCCCCGCGCCTGCGCCGCCTTTGCCAGCGTCTGTGAGGCCTTCTCGGTCCCCCCCTCTCTCCGCGTCGTCTGCCTCCCGTTCGCACTTCGCCTCACAGAGAACAACCTCCCCGCCCTCTTTCAGGACAACCGCGGCCTCCCTGAGATGTCATCTACTCCTGCGTATACTCCGCCGTGCACACCCTCCGTGTCCGTGAGCACTGGCAATCCACCACTTACTGCACTGAGCCCGCCCAGCCCATCGACACTGCCGTCTCCCGCTTCGATCGCATGATTGCCCGCCAATCCCTCCTCGAATCCCAACTTCCACCCCGCTACCACACCGCTGCCATGCTCGTCGACAAGAACCTGGACACTGTACGCGGCGAATGGTCCGCCTTTCCCCTCCTCTCCGGCGCCTCCCACTCCAACCCGCACGATCTCTCCGCCAACACCAATCTGCTCCTCGTCACCGTCCCCCCCGGAATCCGCTCCTCCGCATCCCTGTCTGCCCCGCTCGCTACCGACGCCCCGGCTGCCACCGCTTTCTTGACCTCCGAGCCGCCCGCCCCTCCCGCGCCGTCCCCCACCGACCCTTGGACGGTCGACGCGACCATCCACAACGACTCCGCACCCAACGAGGTCTTCTACGTCCTCCGCTGCTTCCGCAGCGGCGCTGACGGCCCCTACCGCACCGAGACCTCTCCCGGTCGCCCCTACCGCTGCCCCGGCCCCGCCAACCCCTTTCGCATCAGCAGCGGGACGGAGCTCTCTTTCCGCACCTGCCCGTCCCACACGCCTAGTTCAGGCTGCTCTCCTGGGTCTGAGCGTCACGCTGCGTGAACTAAAGCTCAAAAGCAACGTGCCGAATTTATAGTGGTCCACAGAAAATTGGGTCGCGACCCCATTACGGAGCCCCTGCCAGAGGCCTGTCTGAGGGGGGTCGTCGTCACCGCAGGATCGGCAGCGGTCAGAAGCGGTCCGGGGCGGATCAAGTCTTGCCAGCGCCTCGTCTTGCAGGCGATTCGAGTATTGCTTTCCTCTGCCAACGCTGCGGGGGTTGCCTTCTTTTTGAGGTGGGGCGTAACATGGCCGCTGACAACGAAGAGCGGATGTGCGTTTAGTCGTTACTTGGCGAGTGTCGCAAGCTCCGGCTGAGGGGGGGGGACGGGGAACGTAAGCGTAAACTGGTGCCCACAGTGAAGAGATGCCAGAGAATCACCCATCCCCCGTCCGCGCGTTCTCTTTTCCCGCCATACTTGTCACACTCCACCATCGCTCGTGCGTCGTTTGCGTATTTATCTGTACAGGTCAACCACCGTATCCATTCTTCAGGCATTCAACGGATGATTATGGGCCTACAGGTGCGTCCACTGCAACCGCCTGCTACTTAAGCCGACGACGGGCATGGCAGTGTGGCAGTAGTGGGCCACATTGCAGCCTCCTGGTTCTCCCCCGGCCTCTTTTTCGTGCTTTCCGGTGGTCAGATGCCGGCGGGCTGCGGAGGCAGGTGCCATGGACGACGCAACCCTTCACCTTTGTACCTGTGACGCACGCCATTGCCGGCTACAGAGAGAGTCGCGGCGCCAGAGGACTGTTGAGCCCCCCGCCTCCTCTGCTCTCTCCCCCCCTACACCTGGGCATTTCTTTCCCCAGCTCACGCTGGCCGTGTGCATAGAACCCCGCCACGAGTCTGTGGCTCCGCTCCACCACACCCCCACTCTAGCGTTGGGCGACGCGACCACACCAGCAGGTGCTGCGTCCACGCCGCGTCGCACCACCGTCTGCGGTCCTCAGAAGCCTCCCTGCGTGGGTGAACCTGGCTGTCAAGCTTACCGGGCATCGGCCATGGCCGCCCGCCTGGCTATCGAGCGGGAGGCCGCCGCTCAGCTGCAGCTTCTGAAGAAGGGCGGCCTCGCTGCCACGCCCTCTTCTCTCTGTACAGCAGCAGAGCCGCAGCAGCACCCCTTAGACGCCAACCTTCGGCTGCTCGCCACAGGCGGCGTTGCAGCCCCGCTCTCGCCGATGCCGGCGACCGAGCCACGGGTAGTGCCTAGCTGCCAGAAATTTCGCGACGGCCCTATGGCGGGGAATTACGATTGTGACGCTGACAAGTTGGTGCTGGAGGCAATTGCCAATGCAATTTTACTCCGTAGCGAACGCCAAGAGATCCGTCTACGACACAAGAACGGGCGGGTGCACATCTACACGATGCAGCTGATGCCGAGAAAGTCGCAGATCAAAACCAGACAGATCAAACAGCGCCGTGGCGCTGCACGTCGCCTTAACCTGAGCGATGGGGAGTGGAGCGCTGACGGCACTGCGCGGACAGACGCCGCCCGCGCGTGGCCTCGTGCGTCTCTCTGTGGCCGAGCAGGTGGGCCTTATCGCCGCTCTGTCAACGAGCCATATCGGTTTCAATCGCTGGCGAAAGGCGCCAGGGGGGGCCCGCAGCGGCCTTGCTAGCATGGCTACCCTGCACGGGCATCGCCGGGAGCTGGCCTCGCTCCCAGGCAAATAGGTCATTGTGACGGGCTCGGGGGTGCACCTCGTCTCTCTGATTGCAGCAATTCAAGCAAGGGTGTCGGCCCTGTGCGACGCGGACCTGCTCGTTGAACGTCGCGCGAATGACAGCGTGGCCGCGACCAACGCGTCGCCCGCCGAGGCTGGCGCGGCCCCGATATTGCCGTTGCCCGGCTCGCCCCCTGCACCTGAGCCTGACGTGCAGATCACTCTTGGACTGGACAAGGGCGGCGACCCCGGGACGGTGAAATTTGTCGTGTCACTTATCAACCAAGCACACCCAGACAGCCTGTCGAACACACTCCTGGTCGGCGTGTGGCCGTGCGACGAAGACAAGCACGACGAGTTGTCCGCCATGCTGGAGCCGCATCTGCCCCAAATTGACACGCTATTACGTGATGGCGTCACGGTGCACGGCGCGCGCCGGCCGGTGCGGTTGATATTCGTGAGCGACTAAGCGGCACAATGCTGCCTCCTCGGCCACCAGGGTGCATCAGCAACACAGCCATGCCTGATGTGCAAGCGGACTCGGTGGAAAGGTGTCAAGCAGGCAGCGATCGATGCCCTATTCGGCACACTCCAAGACGTGTCGGGCGACAATCACCTGCGAGAGCGCACGCATTTCGCGGACCGCATGACGGTTGACGACGCTTCTCGAACCAGCGGCGAAACAGGCGCGCCCGATCATCATTGATCGGTGGCGCGGAGTCCTCCACTTGGGATTGACCCGCGGCAAGTTGTTCCGATTCCATTGCATACTACGCTGGGAGTTAACCATTGACTGTTGCGACTTGCGGTGGACATTGTGATGGTGCACCGGGGCGCGACTAACAGGGTTGCGGCTGGTTGGCAGGCAGGCGCCGACGCGTTTGCCCTCAAGCTGGTCGGGCTGCTCCACGAGAAGGTGCGCGCGCGCCCTAACTCGTACCACGGAGGGCTGTTCATCAGTCGAGACTGCCATACAATTGGCGACAACAGCGCGCTGTTGTGCGCCGCGCTAGACTGCAAGGCTCTACACCGCCATTTGGTTGCCTACGCAGAGGCCTGGCGGCTCTGGAACCGGGTCCGAAAGACCCTGAACCGCGCCGCCATTATCCCCGCGGACGAGGTCACGGCGTTTCGCGCGGATACGGCAGCCATTGTAACCCTCTTGAAAGATAGCTTTAGATGGCTGTCTATCTCACCAAAACTGCACATTTTTAGGTTTCATGCTCCCGATTCTTTGGAGCTATGGGGAAGCATCGGCCTGTATGGGGAACAGGGACTCGAGGCTTGGCATGGCCGATACGGAAAGGGTGCGGCTCAGTAACCAGGTGCGACAGAGCTGGAGCGGGCAGCGGCGTTTATGCGGTCGATGGCCCTAGCGGGGGAAGCAGGGGCAGATGTCCTTGAGCGCTACACGCCGAAGCAGAAGCCCGCGGTGGCCAGGGCCCGCAAAGCCAGGAAGGCCGGCGACAAGCGCGGGAGGGAAAACAAGTCGCCGATGCCAGTGTGCGGGGCTGAGGCCGTCAAGACGGCCAAGAAGAGGAAGAAGTGGGCCACGGGGGCTTCGATGGAGGCGGCCACTACCGTACGGGAGCACCTGGCACGCACGAGTGGGCAGCATGCATGACTTTATATGTTTGATGCGTTTTGCAGCAACTAAAGCGTGCCCGTTGGCGTGGCGAGAACCATAACGGAAGCGCAAAGAACACATGCGGTGAGGTCGTCTACGGGCACCAAAAAAGGACCCCAGAACCCCCCCTTTTGTACCCAGGATGACGCGGGTGCCCTCAGCCAGACTCGGTCGTCAGAATGCGCATCAGAGCAAGTGCAGCGCTGTGCAGGCCCCATGCACACGGATGCGTACCTCTGCCAGATAGCCTGTTTGTAGGAGCTCCCTGTGCTTTAACTGCGACGGGTAAGGTACATGAATAAACGGCGCAACTGCGCAAGGCAGAAAACAATCAAACCGCACAACGCAGCCAGAGCTATATCCTTTTCCTTCCACACAGCACAGCATGACCCGACACGGCTGCACAAAACATCAAAGCTCTTCAAGTTTCTCTGAGAGGGCCACTGTGCACGCAGCTACAGATATGGTGTCGGGCGTCGTGCGCGGTTTTGCCACGTTTTCAGAGGCTTTTCCTATGTCCACCTGGGTGAGTCTGGGGTTCTGAGTCATAAACTGCAGGAAGAAACAAGTTTCGAGTACTTGCGGTGCTTCTCTATTCGTGCACCAGCGCGGGTAGCAGTCATACAGACACCCGCGGCTATTTTTTTTGAACGTGGCACGCCTGATGCGCCGCGTCGGCGCCAACTTGTTCCTCACCAAGACCTATCAGACACGCCATCGAGCGGTCCGAAAGCACGAACAAAACCCGAGTTATCGACAATTCCCTCCGCAAGCTAGGAGCACTCAGGTACAAAGATTGTGTGGCGCGGCTTGAAGCTCCTGTGTTTCGGTTACAAGTGTTCCTTTCGTGCCCCTTGGGTACGTTCGATGCCATCACTCAAACTCTCTAGGGTCGCGCTTCTGTCCGCTCGTCGCATGTACACAGCTGCGCCGCAACTGGGTCGTCTGGCAGCGGCTCGGGTCGGTCTCGAGTTTTGCATGAACAACTCGAAACTATCATTGCTGTATGAGCCCCAGGAGGTCACTCAGAGCTGTTGTCCACGTCCACGTGGTATTCCGCCTTGAAGGACGGGTCCATGATCCAAAGGATGTCCCGAGAAGCTGACATCATCTGATGTGGCCAATGAGCTCTCGTATTTGAATGAGGAGCCAATCAGACACATCAACGCTCTTGAAAACCCAGAACAGCATCCCGACCCCCTCTTACCTAGGCGTGCCCACGGCCCCGACAAACCCGCGGCACCAACCGCCAGCATCGATGCCCTCCTCTGCACCTTCCCGCCCCCTACATTCACGCTCACCGACGTCGCCACCCTCCGCGAGGTCTCCCGCCCCTGCATCCCCTGCCAATAGTTCGCCCACCTCCCCCGGCGCCCACGCCACCCCCTCCCCCCTCGCCCGCTCACGGTCAACCGCATCATCGCGCTCGAAACGCTCCAACTCCGCTCTGACCTACCCAAGGTGCTCTACATTACCTTCCTACACACTGACTTTGGCCAAGGCCGTCTCGTCCCCTCTATGCCCGGATCCCACATTTTCGCTCTCCTCTACCTGACCTGGCTGTCCGATTGGGGCTGCCCCGACACCGTACTAACTGACCGCGGCACATAAGCCGAAAAACACATCTTCATTAACGCCCTCCACTCCATGGGCGTCCACTGGCGCCCCATTCCCACCGAGGCCCCTTGGGGCATTGGCCGTAGCGAACGACAACATGGCCCGATCCGCGACGCCTACATCCGCATCACCGCCGAGACGCCCGACCTCGCCCGGGACCTTGCCCTCGCTATGGCTTAAAAAGCCCGCAACGACGCCCCTCGCGCCCACGGTTTCTCGCCCACCGCTGCCGTCACCGGGAAGGCCCCCCGCCTCCTTATCGGCGACAACCACCACCATGACCCCACCATCGCCACTCGCCACCGCTCCATGCAAACCGCCCGCGCCACCATGGAATCCTGCACCGCCGCCGACGGCCTGCGCGGCGCCCTCTCCCACCCAGGCAGCACCGTCCCATTCGTCGAGATAGGCCAAGCCTTCAGGTTCCACCGGGACCTCCAAGGGTGTCTCCGCGGCACTGTACACTCTCTCTACGGAACGACCGTGTACGTCCGCCACAACGGCCGCATAATTTCGTCCCACGAGTCCCGCACCAAGCCCTTCGTATCCCGCCGTCCGCCCCCGTCTCCTGCCCCGTCTGCCCACCCAACCTCGGCCTCGCCGGCCCCCACCCGCACGGCGCCTGCATCTGACCCCGCATCCCCCTCCCATCCCCGCTGGGACTCCGCCAAGGCCCCCGAGCTGTCCGGTTTCAATGCCATCGACTGAAAGACCTCCTTGCCCTCCTCCCTCGTCCCCGCTGACAAGAAAATATTCCACTACTTGTGGCGGATCACCCACAAGGACACCCGCGGCAACGAAAAGCCGGCGTAACGCGCCCGCTTCTGCGTCGCCGGAAACCGCGACTAGAACAAATCCACCACCGTTGCGACCTCCCCCGTCACCACCCAGCGCGCCATCGGCACGGCCGTCGCCGCTTCTGTCCTCCTCTCCTTCACCCCCGACACCGAGGACTTCCTCCGAGCCTACCTGCATAGAGACCGGCTCTTCGATCCCGTCTTCGTCTGGGCGCTTCCCGAGACCGGCGAGTCCGACAACACCTTCTGGGAGTTCCACCGCGCCATGTATGGTAAGAGCGACTCTGGCCCCCACTTCCACTTGAACACCCAGTGTCGTTTCCTAACCATCCCCAATAAGACCCTGAGCTCCGCTTTCGACACCATCTACCTCTTACCCCTCTACGGCGCCATCTCCACCCATGTCTACGACACCCTCAACGCCGGCGACGCCGATTTCCTCTCCTCTGTCAACTCCATCCTACGCCGCTGCTCAACCCACCGCCCCGACCAAGGCACCATCCAGTTTGCGGGCATCTCCGCCCGCATCGACGGCGACGGCATCCACTGCGACGCCAGCCCCTACGCCCCCACCATCGCCCCGCTCCCGCACTCGCCCCCGCTCTCGTCCCCGTTCGCTGACCCCAAGTCCCTCCACTCCCTGGCCGCCAAGCTCCTCTGGGTTAGCCGCGTGGCCCGATCCGACGTGCTTACCAACGCCACGCTACTCGAAAACATGTCTGACCCCACCGGCGCCGACGCCCGCCGCGTCAATGACACGCTCGCCACGCTCGCCTGCCTGCCCATCATCCTCCACTATCCCAAGCTGGACCTCCCCTCCCTCCAAGTCTCCATCTTCGCCGATGACTCCGGCTCCGCGGTCTTGCCCCTCCCCAGGCCCCAGACTGGCTATCTGGTCGCCCTCTGCGACTCCTCCCGCAGGTTCTCTCTGCTGCACTGGGCGTCCCACCGCCCCCACCGCGTCTGCCGGGGATCCTGCGCCGGCGAGCTCTTCTCCCTCGCCGACGCCGTGGCCGCCGCCCTCGATGTCCGCCTCCTCCTGCAAGAGCTCCTTTCCCGCCGAGGGCTCATGGGCGCGTACACGGACTCGTCGGCGGCCTACGACCTCATCAGGTCCTTGAAGGACCCCAAAGACATGACCTGCAAGAATGACCTCTTTATGCGACGCCGCGCGCTCATAGATGGTACCCTCCGCGCCCTGCACCTCGTCCTCGGAGCCCAAAACCCGGCCGACGCGCACTCCAAACCCACGTACGCCCGCCCGGCCCCAAACAACGCTCTCAACGAGGCGCTGACGTCTGGCATGCTGCGCTCGCCGATGCGAGCCCACACGACCTCGGCCTCCTACCGCAACGCCCCCCGCCCCCCGCCAAAGCCTAGCACCACCCGCCCCGCCCGGTCTCTCCCCCCGTTGACGAGGGGGGAGTTTGTCGCCCGTACGGCGGCGCCT
>Ga0114955_1000865_pt1 | contig 13868 bp, 17 predicted proteins | sample Porto_5metaG_FD_87302 | JGI IMG/M metagenome (GOLD analysis project Ga0114955, IMG submission 87302) | Marine algal microbial communities from Porto, Portugal - Porto_5 metaG | ecosystem: Host-associated > Algae > Red algae > Unclassified | place: Portugal: Porto | collected 2015-02-02 | reverse complement strand
TACTTCACTGTTTCAATTTTAAATGATTCCTCGTACCGCTTGCCTTTTGCCATACCGACACACCTCGTTATAGTTGATATATTTATTATAACAATCTGTGTCTACTTTTTAGTCTAGCATCAATCCTTCAGTTCCATGGATGTAAGCTTCGTCGGTTAAACCAACTCGAAAGGAACCATTAAGGGCAGCGGTCTTTCCAGAAGGATAGGACATGATGATGGAAAACTGTTCATCCACACCCGTTTCACCAATATGAGCAGTGCTCAAAATCTTCTCCGGGTTTGTTCCGAAAATCATCGATGCAAATGTGACAGGATAAATCCCTACATCGAGCAGCGCGCCTCCTCCAAGTGCCGGATTAAATAATCTCCCATCAGGATCCCATGATGCTCGGAAGCCAAATTCTGCTTTTACCAAAAGGACTTCACCAATTTTCCCGCTGTCAATCCATTCTCTGACTTTAACAATCGGAGGCAGGAACTTTGTCCACATCGCCTCCATCAAGAAAAGCTTTTGATCTCTGGCAAACTGAATGATTTCTTCTAGCTCTCCGCTATTTATCGTAAATGGCTTCTCGCAGAGCACAGCCTTGCCAGCACGAAGGCATGTCAATACATTTTCCTTATGAAAAGAGTGCGGCGTCGCAACATAAATTGCATCCACATCCGGGTCCTGCACTAGTTCTTCATAGCTTCCATATGCGCGAGAAATGCCATGCTCCTCCGCAAATTTTGCCGCACTCTCTTTTGTACGTGAACCAACAGCCGTCTTCTCCGTATTTTTAGCAAAGTTTAAATCCCTCGCAAAAGCACTTGCGATTCCACCAGTTCCTAATATTCCCCACTTGATTACTCTTTTGTCCATCGTATGTATTCAACTCCTTAATGATCTAGTTGCACTATAGAGAACAAACCTTGTTTATCCATTATACTATTAAAATTTTTCGGTCAGGGACGGTTTTTACTATGATCCCCGTGTCTCAGGGTCTATGGAACGGCGTTTTTGGAGAGAATTTTAGTAAAAGTTAGATGAGGTTTTCAGACATGTATCTATTAGTTGTCATTGTTGTATATATTATTTTCGCAAAAAAATTTGTAAATTGGAAAAGGTGGAAAGAATACTACCCAACCATTCAGTTCTACATAATATGCAATCTTCTGTATAACTTCCTCTTTTATCAACATACTTTATGGAGATATAAAGCTGTTACAGTCGATTGGTTAAATCACACTTTGATCGAGATTTCCTTCACCTTTTTCATTGTCCCTGTCGTCTTGATGATGTACCTCGAATATTTTCCGAAAGAAAAGTTAAAGGGATTTTTGTATGTACTGATCTGGGTGGCCTATTTCTCGGTGATTGAATATCTTTTTGAGGCAAAGGGATTGTTTGTTTATGAAAATGGCTGGAATGCCTGGTGGTCTGTCTTGTTTAACATCATTACTTTTACTGTCATTAGAATCCACTATAAAAACACTCTGGCTGCATTACTGGTATCGGCACCAATCATTGTCATTCTCCTATTGTTTTTTCATCCGGCGTTACACGATTTGAAATAGAAGGTGGTCACATGGATTCTCTATCCACTCCCTTATTCATGTTTTTACTCATTAGCATATACATTGGTATGGCACTCTACTTAGAGAAACAGAGGAGAAGAAAATAAAAAGGAACGGCTTGAGAACCGTTCCGATGTACCTCAACTAGCAAATGGGGCGAGTATGGTAGAGCATAAGAGGAACACGTCCCCATGCCTCACTTAAGTTCATATCGATAGCAGACGACCCCTTCTGTCTGCTCGAAGCCTTCCTGCAGGTAGAGGGCTTTAGCTTGTTCATTGTCTGCATTTACACACAGCACGCATCGATCGTATCCTTTTTCCTTAGCAAACTTGATCGATGCTCTGAGGAGGGTCCTTCCCAATCCTTTTCCCTGGTATTCCGGCAAAATCGCCAGTGGTCCAATGTTCATGATTGGTGAATTTTCATATTCATCATCCGAACCTCTCACGACTCCAACTGGCTGGTCGTTCTCATAAAGAATCATCATGCCGCCATCCAGGTAATCTGACTCTGACGGCAATTTGGCGACCATCTCGGGCGTAATCGCCGTCTCACTTCCCTTCAGCGTCGAGAACGCAGCATTCCTAACCTTGCACCAGGCTTCCTCATCCATACCAGGCCTGTAACTCCTAATCTCATAACCTTTGGGAATAGACGGTTCACGAAGCTCCAAGTCCTCTCTGACCAGCAGGAAAGTATATCTCTCTACTTCAAACCTTAACTTTTCCATGGCATCCTTAAGCTTCTGATTAAGCAAGGGGACAAATAAAAACACATGATCTAATGACTCTGTATGTTTCAATACCTGCTCGAACATTCTTTTATAGTTCTGGTCATCATGTGATTCACAATGAAAAATCCGGAACCTTGCCCTTTTCCCTCTGCGATGATAGTCATCGAGAATCAGCGAGGCAGCACCCTTTATTTGCCCTTTTGAGTCAGTCAAAATATAAGTAGGATTTTCTGCATCCACCTTAAAATTCTGGAGGTCTTCATCATACAAAAAAGAATCATCCAGTTCCTTTCGATGTTTTTTACAGTATTCAAAAAAATCTCCCTGCTGCTCTAATTTTAGTGCTTCGACCTTCATGATGATCCATCCCTTCAAAAAAAACGTTTTTCAGCTTCACACGATAGGAAACTGCTCCCTTATACCGGTCTGCATCAATACCAAATCTATATTCTTTATTCCGCAGAAATATCCTGCTTTTAAAGTTTAGAGTTTAATAGAATGAGCAACCGGTCTTTTTATGTCCTCCTAGTCCGAATGACGATGAAAAAGCTGTTTATCAGATTAATAACAGCCAGGGCTACAGTCAAATATTTCAAGCCCGATCCCTCTATACTAAAAATTGATTTTATAAAACATCTTCTATATATTTAACTTAAAATAGCCATTCGGAAATCAGACTAAAATTAAGGAGAATTTATGAATTCTATTAATAATCAGAAACTCTATGATTTTATTACTGAAGACCCTTCCATCCTCACGAATAAATGGTTAAGTAAGAGATCCAACAACCCAGCAAGCGTATACTCTTGTGACAACCATCAAGCTGAGACACGCTTAAGGGAGCAGAACGGCCTTATTATTAAAACGTTAGCCAAAGTACTTATAGCTGCCGATAACAATGTAAATGAAGAGATTAAAACATGGGCACAAACCGTTGCGATGGACCGCGTGGAAACAAGAACACCCATCCATGAAGTCATTCATCAATTCGGGGTGTTCAGAGGTATTTTTACTGAACATATCCACCAATTCGTTATAGAGAATAAAGCGGACATTACCGATTCAGAAATCCTGCATTGGGGCACATTGATCCATTCCACTTTTGATACAATCATCGAAATCTTTGCTGAAAAATATTATGGCTATTACCATGATCGACTTTCTGTCCAAAGTGAATTGATCAATGAGTTGAGCGCCCCAATCATACCACTCTCTGATTCTATCGGGGTATTGCCGCTTGTGGGAGAAATCGATACCCAGCGTGCAAAGTACATCACAGAATCCATACTGATGCAAAGCAAAGATTACCGTTTAACCCACCTGTTCATCGATTTATCAGGCGTCTCCATTATCGATACAATGGTAGCAAACCAGTTATTCCAAATTATCGATATCTTGAAGGTAATCGGAGTAAAGGTACACATCAGCGGCATCCGCCCAGAAATAGCCCAGACAGCAGTCCAACTGGGAATCAACTTTCATAAAGTACCCACACAGGCAACCTTAAAGCACGCATTGAAGGCGAATAAAATTGTCATATCAAATACTATTGCGGAACTAAAGTAAAGCAAAGGGATGATCCTTTGCTTTTTCCTTTTATGTTCTCGCGGCTCAGTCGGGAACCGAATAAGCATGATAGCATGTTCTGCTTTGAGACATCGGACCGTCCCCATATTTATTCCTCTATTTTCAGCTGAAAACCCTGGCCTCTTAAATTCTTATAAAGCTGCTCAATATGTGCATGATCCTTCGTTTCTACTGAGATCTCCAGGAGCGCATTGCCTGGATAGATATGCTTGCCGATTCGGTGAAGATTGACGAACTGCACGTTCGCATTCAGATCAGTTACCAAACTCAACACTCTTTGCAGCTCCCCTGGCTTATCTTTTATGTTAATTGTAAAATGGGCAAACCTGCCTGATTCAACGAGTCCGCGTTCAATAATCCGGGAAATGAAATTGACATCGACATTTCCCCCGCTTAAAACCGCAGCAACCTTCTTGCCGCTAATATTCATTTTGTCATATAGCATTGCAGCAAGCGGGCTTGCCCCTGATCCTTCCACCAGCAGCTTATTTCTCTCGAGGATAAGAAGCATGGTTCTCGCAATTTCCATTTCATCCACACAAAAAATGTCATCAACATACTTCCTGATGATTTCAAAAGTCTTCAGCCCGGGTTTCTGGACAGCAATTCCATCTGCCATTGTTGGAGCAGACTCTACAGCGACTGGTTGGTTCTCTTTTAACGACTGTTTCATGCTCGGACAAGCGAGCGTCTGGACTCCATATACCTTAATGTCAGGATTTTTCTCTTTCACCGCCATTGCCACACCCGCAATCAGTCCTCCCCCGCCAACAGGACAGATAATCGCCTCCACATCCGGAAGCTGATCAAGAATCTCTAATCCTACTGTTCCTTGCCCGGCAATGACTGCCTCATCATCAAAGGCATGGACAAAAGTGGCGCCAAGCTTGTCTTTTAGCTCCAATGCATAAGCCAGGGCTTCATCAAAAACGGCACCTTCGAGTATGACTTCAGCTCCGTATTGCCGCGTTGCCAGCACCTTGCTGAGGGGTGCACCTTTCGGCATGACAATCGTACAAGGGATGCCAAGCATCTGGCTCGAATACGCAACACCCTGCGCATGGTTCCCGGCCGATGCTGCGACCACTCCCTTCTGAAGCTCATCTCGAGACAAAGAGATCAGTTTGTTATAAGAACCCCTCACCTTGAAGGAACCTGTCTTTTGCAGGTTCTCAAGCTTCAAAAATACTTCATTATTTGAGAGAGTGCTGAACGTTTTAGAATAATCAAGAGGGGTCAAATGCACAATCCCCTTCATTTTTTCACGCGCTAAAATCACATCATCCAAATTCATTTTGAAGCCCCCTGATTTTCATTCATTTTCTTTTTATGTTGCTCAGGAGGAGGAAAAGTATGTAAAATGCAACATGACTGGGACGTCGCAGCGAGTGATAGATGCTGCCCATTCGATAAGCCTATAACCTAAAGGTATAAATCAATCAGAGACGGTGGAACTACAATGGAAAACTATGTTGAAGCGTTATATGTGGCTGCTTTAAAACACCGGAATGTAAGAGAATACGCTAAACAAGACCCAGAGAAAGTAATCGAAATGACTAATACATACCCTCTGTCAAACTTAAGCAGGAGAGAAGCGTTGAAGCATATTAAGGTGAAGTTGAGGCGTCTACCCATATGTCAAGGTTTGCCTTTGGCTATAACGGTACATTCTATAACTAGATACTGACGAAAACCATTGCCAGGGACTAGTCCCAGGACCCGTTTGTCCTGCTTCCAGAAGTGGTAAATAGAAAAGGTGATTTTAATATAAGGGGGGAAGAAAAATGACAGAACATAAAGAGATGCCGAAAGAGACAGGATTGATTGAAAACTTCCGCCTCCTCAGGGAAGGTTATCATTACATAATGAACCGGAGTGATAAGTACGACACTCCAGTTTTTCAAACAAACCTTTTGGGGGAAACCGGCATTTGTCTGATTGGAAAAGAAGCAGCGGAGATTTTTTATGACAATGACCGTTTCAAACGAGAAAATGCAGCCCCTAAACTCGTGCAGAAAACTTTATTTGGTGAAGGTGGTGTGCAAGGTCTGGACGGCGAGCGCCATTTGAACAGAAAAGCCATGTTTATGTCTTTGATGTCGAAAGAGTCTCTTAATGAAGTTCAGGCAATCTTCGCTGAAAAGTGGGAGCGTTATAGTAAGAGGTGGGAATCAGAGGAAGAGATCATCCTCTATAATGAAGCGAAAAAAATGTTGACGGAAACAGCCTTCGAGTGGACGGGAGTCCCGATTCAAAATGACGAGTTGGAGGAATGGACAGACGAGCTCAGCGACATGTTTGAAGGCGCGGCGAATATTGGCTGGAAGCATTGGCAGGCACGCCGATCCCGCTCAAAAGCAGAAGATCGGCTTGAAGCATTAGTGGAGAAGGTCCGTGCCAAAGAAATTCATCCGAATGAACAACGAGCGCTTTATCAGTTTTCTTTTCATAAAGATTTAAATGGAGAATTGCTAGATCCATCTGTTGTGGCGGTTGAACTCTTAAATTTACTGCGGCCAATCGTAGCAATCTCTGTCTATGTGGACTTCACTGCCCTGGCTGTTTATGAACATCCAGAGGAGGCCGTGAAAGTAAAAAATGGAGGGAATGAAGAACAACAGCGCTTCATCCAGGAAGTGCGGCGTTTTTATCCGTTCTTTCCTTTTGCAGGTGCTAGAGTGAAGAAGGATTTCGAATGGAAGGGCTATACTTTTAAAAAAGACACCCTCACTCTCCTGGATTTATACGGTACCAACCATCATCCGGAAGAATGGGAGCAGCCAGAGGTATTTACTCCTGACCGTTTTCTCTCATGGTCCGGCAGTCCGTTTGATTTTATCCCTCAAGGCGGGGGAGAATATGAGATCGGCCACCGCTGTGCCGGAGAGTGGATGACACTGGATATTCTCAGGGTAGCGGTTGATTACCTAGTCAATCATTTACGGTATACAGTCCCGAAGCAGGACTTAAGCTACAGCATGAACGATATTCCAAGTCTGCCTGAGAGTAAAATAAAGCTGGCAGACGTGAAAAGAATATAATTTACTTTGAGACATAGGGTACATGGAGCAAAGTGGAATACCCCTTGCTCCTAAAGAAATTTTAGGTCCTTGCAGATAGTGAAGCAAAGAGTGCCTGCTCCCCGAAGAACAGGCACTCTATAAATCAAACTCCCATAACCCAAGCCTTCCTTTAGCCGGAATGAAGCTGTCCAGCATCTTCATATCCCTGACTTCCCAGACATACCCTCCCACTTTATAATCACCGAGGAAAAAGTCATTGCCTGATACGATTCTTCCATCCTCCAGCACGGCCCATGTCTCGTTGTTTTCCATTACCCTCAAACAATTCTTAAGCTGGCAGGTGGCAATGATCATGCCAGTTGGAAGATCATCGGTCTTGTACCCATGCTTTAAAAGCAGCGACTTGATCGCTACATGGCTGCAGACAGCCTTATCGACTTTTTTGCTGGTATGAATCGCAAGAGGGCCGCGATACTTCGTACTCCATGATCTTGTTTCATATTGAGCCTCGCGCAAGACAAACAGACTCGCCCAAGGCTGAATCATCGATAACACCTTCACTTCAACCACCCCTGCCTTTGTCTATATCATTTCCCGGCAAGCCTTCAAAAAAACAGGGGCGGTTTTACTGTCACACTAAAATGCTGTTTGTGCTTTTTTTGAGACGCTGGAACCGTCCCCTTTGTCTCTCCTAAGACGGCAGAATCGTCTACAATCCAACCTTCAGCCCGTCTCCTGGTCGCTCCTTAATTGTGTATAAATTTGCTGATAGGCTGACGCCTCATTGACCATGCCTTTCTGTTGATACATTTTGCACAGCTGCCTGACCGGGCCTGGGTCAGCCGGCTTGAGTTCCATTTCCCAGTAGAAACATTCGATTGCTTGATCATATTGATTGAAATCTGCGTAAAATTGCCCCAGTTCCATCATTCTGTCAGGATTCTCCGTAAGAGCGGCCATTTCATTGATTTTGCGGATGGTGATCGAATGTGGAAAGTTTTTCTGAATCGGTCTCAGTTTTTCACAGACGACTTTCAAGTCATGCCCCTCCATTAGTTTTGCTGTAAGCTGCAGAATTCTTTGTTCAGATTGCCTCGGGTCATGTACCTGAGCAACTTTCTGATGGAGCAGCAGAAACTCATCCAAGTGAGAAGTTACAAATCCAGCATCAACTTGCTTCCAAATTTCATTAAGAAACAGATGAAACTCTTTAGGCAAATCCTCTATGAAGGGGAATAAATAAAGTGCCGCTTTTTCATATTGTCCGTCTTTCATCAATCCTTCAATAAAAGTTCGAGCCTCCGGTACCCATTTATATGGATTTATTTCAGCATAGGATAAGACTAGAATCCAGTTCTCGAGCGGGATGTACTTCAAGGCAAGCTCTGTTTGGCTCTTAACGGACTCGGAAGTAAGATTCCCTTTGTCATCCATCCAAACCAGCAGCCACTCGGCATACCGTTCTTCTTTTTTTAATATCTTTTCGAGCATATGAAAATGTTCATTGGTTTTTCGTTTCATAAAGCATTGGAACTCAGCAAATAAGGGGTCCTTCTTTTGGATTGCTGGTAAAGATGAAGTAGTGTAGAAATTGGAATATGAGCTGTATTCCCGGGAATGGAGGAGATCACTGAGTTTTTCCAGGGATGGAGATAAGTCGGACAATAGACGGATCGATTGATAAGCTTTGGAAAAACTGCCGTTTCTTCTGTAGTCGAAGAAGATATTTTCGATGAATTTGGTGAGCTGTTCTGGTGGGAAAAACGAGTCGAGTGCTGCGGCAATACATGGTATTTCAAGGAGAGAATAATGACGCTGGAGATGATTGAAGAGCTTGTTTTTAGCTGGTATGGTTAATGCTGTGGCGGGAATGAGTACAGGCAAAAGGGGGTGCTTTTGATCTAAGGCGATCCCTTCATTCAGCACTTTATCAATAAATGAACCTTTTTGTACCTTTTCGATCTGATCACCATAGATAAGGGCATTTTTGTAGAAAATCAGATAGTATTTTTCGGTTAATTCAGATTGGACCTCGGCGACCATAAACCTCCCGAAGATCGCTGTCCGCACCACTTCTCCATTAACCATAACTCTATTAGATTTGAACGATATTTTTGTCGGCATTGTTAGTTCACTATTCATGAAACATTGAGCCTCCTAATGAATCGTATATTTATTTCTATAGTTTCATTATACGTTACCCTTATAAAAAAAGCGACGACACTCCTTGAGACATAGGATGGTACTAATGCCTCAAGGTTTTACATATTTCAACTTAGAGAAGGTTTTTGAAAAAGTAAAAGCAATAGGAATGTCTGTTATTACATAGAAATTACCTTTTTGTTTATTGAGCTGGATAACTTTTCAATCCATCTTGTACAGACCTTGTAGGCAGCCTGGAAGATAGGACTCTGGATAAATGTATAAAAGAAGGTGAAAATAAAGACCGGCCCGCCCAGTAATAGGGCAATCACCAGCACAACACTCTCAACAATCATTCGCACTCTGCTGATTGAATAGCCGATCTTAGCTGAAAGCGCCAGCATGAATCCATCTCTTGGCCCCGATCCGATTCGAGCTGCATTATACATTCCACCTCCAATACCCATGATGACAATACCAAGCAGCAATATCAAAACATCAAACATGAGCGTGGAAGCCTGAGGCAAAGCATCTAGCCAGAGAAAAAAGTCAACCATTGGGCCAACCATCAGCGCATTAATAAAGGTACCTATATTAACAAAAGTACGATCAATCAAAAGCGATACAAGAACTAACATGATACCAAAAATCACGTTCCATGTTCCGATTGTTAAACCGAACTTATCATAAAGTGCAATATTCAATACATCCCAGGGGTGGACCCCTAAGTACTTAACCTTGATTGCCACAGCTATACCGTAACTAAAAAGGATAAGACCAACTACAAAAAAGGGAATTTGTATTTTAAGTTTCATTTTATCACTTCATTTCTTTCAACTTGGTAATGAACTCAGATTAAATCAACATGGAAAGCATTTAAAGCAGAAATTTCCAGAGTTAGATTAAGGGGATAAATAAACGGCCGCCTTCTCATATTGCCCTTCACTCATCAATCCTTCAATCACCGTCCGCATGGCGCACTTAACCAAGTAAAATAAGATCAGCTTAATCTTTCCTAACAACTCTCCATGCATCTTCAACTTGGATTCTGTCAAAAAGGCTAGAAGATACTGGATGTCCATTTATAGTACTGGCATTGGCTGTAAAAATTGTCTCTCCATTGCTCGTTTCTCTTGAAATCCTAAGAGTAGATTCCAATACTTCTGCTTCAAGGACATCAGCCTTTTCCACCAAAGAAGCCAACTGTTGTGGCTGATGTTCTATTTCAAAAAAATCAACGGAGATTGTATCATACGTTTTTCCTTGCCCAGAATCAAAGAATATCCGATCATGCACTTCCTTCATGAACTGCTGATAAGCTGATGGATATTCCCAGAAAGCAATAATCCAGGCCAGGTTTGAATCTTTTTCACACCAGCCGCCCAGCTGTCCAAGAAATCCTTTCATATGGCTGAGTGGCTCCCACTGTGTTTGTCCCTTAGAAAAGAATTCTTTCTTTTGTTCTTCCACCTGACATCTGATTGACTTTATGAGCATTTTTTTTCTTCTAACACCATCACAACTGAATCTGCAACCCATTCATATCCAATTTCCTGATAGATTTTATTTGAAGTAGGATTGCTGAGGTCGGTGTACAGACTCGTTGTTTGATAGCCCTGGTCCAACATCATTTGTGAGAGTGCTGCAACACAATCAGAAGCAAAGCCTTTCTGTCTATGCTTGATGGGTGTGAAGACAAAATTGACGTTGATGTTTCTTTCCGTAGGTCTTGTTGCATTTGCCATGGAAACAATCTCCCCTTCTATTTCCCAGCCCATCAATTTTCCTTTCCGAATCAACTCGTCCGCTTTGGCATCCGCTTCATCCATGGTTATCGGCAGTTTCACATCTTCGCAAAATTTATACACCCACTCTTTTACAAAACCATGTTCCTGTTCTGTCAGTGCCCGAAGCTTCCCTTTTGATACAATTTTCTTTTTCACCTTTTCGAGCTTATATAATCCCTGATCCATTTCCACGGTTGCCGTCACATCTCTCAGTTTAGAAAGATAGCCAGAGAGTTCGATAATCAGCTTTCTGTCACCAATAAGACCTGGAATACTCTTAAATTCGTAATGCATCTGTTCTGCGATCAGTCGAAGATCGTCAGGAGAAAAAGAAGCAGCTTTTGAAAAAATGATTTTATCCGGCTGAGTTTGAAGCATAGCCCATACCATTTCTTCACCCTTCCGCACGACAGCCATTAATAGCGGAGTTCTTTCTGCAGATTTCAGCACTCCCAGAGGCAAATTATTCACCACTTCATCCTGTTCCAAAAAACTCGTTACCTCATTTTTAAACTGCAACAGATTTTCATATTTCTGCAGCTTGATCATACTGTCATCCCCATTTCTCCGCCTTGTTCAATGTTTTGAATAACAAAACTATATTCGCTATTACACAGTTTTATCCTGCTTTTACGGTAAGATCTCCCTTATTCATCTGAGACAGAGAGACGGTTCTGTCGTCTCAAGGTTTCACATATTTAACCTAAGACAATCTCTGGTACGTCCCCATGCTCCTATGATAGACTTTTTGATTTAAAGTAGATGATCTCCGGGTCGCCTTCATCTAAGTTTTCGACTATACCACTCTCGATAAATCCATTTGCTTCAAATACTTTCTGCATGCTCTCGTTAGAACGGTTTGTAGAAGAGAAGATTTTGTCAGTAGGAGAAGTACGAACCAGATAATTCATCATTTGACTTCCATACCCCTTTCGTCTCTTTGCGGGAGACACAATAATCAAGGATATAAAAGTACATTCAAAAAATTGAGTATCATAGATCAAAAATCCAGCAACATCCCCATTTTCATTCACTAGAATACAACGTCCTTGCTTAATGGCTTTCTCAATAAAGTCTTTTCTGCTCGTATTCCCGATAACTTGACGGTCTACTTGTACAATCTCGTCTAAATCCGTTATCTGTGCCTCTACTATTTTCACAATGATTACCCTCTTATGAGATCCTTCTTTAAATAAAAATGCTTGAATTCTCTTCCCACATTGTCCAATGTACCGTAAACGGTATAACCGTTACTTTGATAAAAATCCAGCGCCTGAAAGCTCAGAGTATCCACCTTTATAAAATCACATTCGCTCTCTATGGCGATTTGATCCATTTCAAATAACAATTTAGTTCCATATCCTAAGCCACGGAGATCTTCATCAACCATAAGCGTATGTATTTCCAGCCAATTCCAACATACCTCTCCCAAAATGCCGCCACGAACATTCTCATCTTCATCTAGTAAAAAGAAATTCACTTCTCTGTATCATCCTCTTAAATCTTCAGGAAAATGGCTTAAATTATATTCATAAAGTTTCTGATTAACATGGCTTTTTTTACTTTCGTTTACTTCTTCGGTAATTCGGAATTTCATTTTGCACCTCTCCCTAATTATTCAATGCCGCGCTTTTTCGCACGGATTATACTAACTCCTAATACTGTAGCTGGTAAAAGTACCAGGACAGAGCCTATAAAAAAGTCATAAGATTCTTTAACCGTATCTGGATGGGTGAAGAATGTATCTCTTATAACATTAAGAGCAATAGATATTAACGCAATAATAATTACGGCTAAAATGGTTCCCATCACATATGCCTTATAACCATCCATTCTCCTCAATTTTTGGGAAGAGATGAATAGAGAAAATACTAATAGAATGACAGCACTTGCCAGATAGAGAAGGAGAGTTAACTGAGAGAAGTTTACTTCCTCAACAATTTGGCCTTCCCTGACTCCAATTGTATACATGCCATTTGATGTCAGGAGGAGTTGAAAGCTTATGACAAGGAGGAAAAAGAAGAAATGGAGTCCTCCCTTAACCCAGGAAATATACTTTTTCGAAAGAAATAATCCATAACCAAAGAGCGCAATCGAACAGATTAATAGAATGATAAGACTTATATTTAACCAGCTTGGCAGGATTGTAATTGACTGTATGTTTATTAAAGAAATAAACAGACTGATTATGAAAAATGCAACAGTGACAAAGCGGAATTTTTTTTGCATCTCTTCTTGAGTTATATGTCCTGACCTTGTTTTTACCGTCTTCATCACAAGCTCCTTTCTGTCAAAATTTTTAACAGAGGCAAACATTCCTAAGCTAACGCTTTTTTTACTTTTTGCGAGACACGAGAACTATCGCCTTTTCTACCTTTTTCTTGTTGCTGATGACATGTTTTAGAATATCGTATACTTCGCCCTCATCTTTTTTAGTCATTGCATAGTAGGTTGGAATATAGACTTTTTCTCCTGTGAAAGTAAGGATCATATAAGCTGGTGTATGTATCCACAAAAACCCTACAGGGAAGCTGCTTGTCATTGATACCTTCTGAACTTCATGAAGGCTTAATTGCCTGTTCTTAACTTTAATTATGTAATCATCGTAGCTTGCTATCGTCTTATCCCTAAAAAGAAGGATAATGTACAATATGAAATACCTGCCAAAGTAAGGAATCCCAACGATCCCTGCAAGAATAAAATATATCCTATTGGAAATGGCTTCACCCTCGTTCAGTCCCGCCAAGATTAAAAGAATGCCTACGAGGACAAAGCCTCCAGTCAATATAATTCGGTTAAGTATAGTCGACCTTCTATATGTAACACTCTTCATAAATCACCTTTCGTTCCCCTTACTATCTCGAAAAACAAATCCTTTACAATAATCCACCAAGCTCTACTTTATATAGAAACTGAAACTGCTTTTCCAGAACCCTATTTGGAATAAGCGGGAATAGTGCATCACGAAGAGTGACAGAAACGCGCTCATTCAACTGGGCCACCATTCCAATCCGGTTCGACATTCTCGTAATTT
>Ga0114955_1000859_pt1 | contig 13920 bp, 13 predicted proteins | sample Porto_5metaG_FD_87302 | JGI IMG/M metagenome (GOLD analysis project Ga0114955, IMG submission 87302) | Marine algal microbial communities from Porto, Portugal - Porto_5 metaG | ecosystem: Host-associated > Algae > Red algae > Unclassified | place: Portugal: Porto | collected 2015-02-02 | reverse complement strand
CGATCATAAGGGTCAATACGGCCCCAACAAACATCCACAATAAGCCTGATACGCTACTTGATTTGCGCTTTTCTGTTGCGCCTTTAGGTTTTTTGGCTAGCATGGATCTCGTTCTCCCTACTGGATTTAACTATCATCATCGAATTAATGCTATCAGCTGTCTATACTCATGTCACATTTTAGAAAAGTACTACATGCTAGACGGTGCAGACAAGCCTAGCAGACTAAGGCCATTTGCCAATACCTGTCTAACGGCTTTTGACAGACGCAAACGTGCTTGCATTAAGTCTAGCTCATCCTGACTTGGCGTTTCACCTGACGTCAAGCTCATTGGCAAGATACGATTGGTGTCATACCAACCATGGAACAATGCCGCCAGCTCTTTTAGGTAGTTGGTCAAGACGTGCGGTTCATAACCAGTCGCTGCACGAAGTAACGTCGCTGGATAGCCTGCTAACAGTTTAATCAGCTCGTCTTCGTTTGGCGCACTTAGCAAGTCTTGATGTGCCAAACCAATGGCATCATCTACGGTCAAATCGTAGGTTGCCAATTTTTCTAACACGCGGCAAACGCGCGCATGAGCATACTGAATATAATACACTTGATTGTCTTTGCTTTGTGATTTGGCAAGTTCTAAGTCAAAATCTACATGCACTTCAGGCTTACGCGCTACATAGTAGAATCGTGCAGCATCGTTACCGACTTCTGCACGTAGCTCACGCAAGGTCACAAACTGACCAGAACGCGAAGACATTTGTACTTTTTCACTACCGCGCCATAACGCGACAAACTGTACAAGCACTACATCTAGACGTTCTGCATCGATACCAAGAGCTAGTAGCGCTGCTTTTACGCGTGGGACATAACCATGATGGTCTGCGCCCCAAACGTTAATGACTTTATCAAAGCCGCGATCGAACTTATTTTTATGATAAGCGATGTCAGAGGCAAAATACGTCGACTGGCCATTGGCACGGCGTACCACACGGTCTTTTTCATCGCCGAAATCAGTCGATTTAAACCAGATATTGCCATCTTTTTCGTATAGGTAGCCTTTGTCTTCTAGTATTTGTAGGACAGGCTCAATCTCGCTATCGATAGATCTTTCGCTAAACCAGCACTCGTAGCTCACACCAAAGTCATTTAAGTCGTCTTTGATATCTGCCAAAATACTGCTCAATGCCGCGTTTAAAAATAACGCGTAGCTGTCACCTAACAAAGACTTACTATTGGCAATCAAGCCATCAATATGCGCTTCTTTATCACCTGAGATAACGGTTTTTTCGCCATCAGCATTAATCTCAAACTTAGCGTCTTCTGACACATCTTTGGCAACGTCTGCGAAACTATGTACGTAGCTATCGCCATGCTGGGTTTTTAGCGTCTGTGCGATGTCACTGACATAATCACCTTGATAGGCGTTGACTGGGAAAGTTATCTCTTCACCATTTAGCTGTAGATAGCGCAAATATGTACTGGTGGCCAAGATGTCCATTTGACGACCAGCGTCATTGACATAATATTCACGCGTGACGTCATAGCCAATAGCTTCTAACAAGTTAGCGACGCTCATGCCAAATGCAGCACCGCGACCGTGACCGACGTGCAGACTTGACGTTGGATTGGCAGAGACGAATTCAACTTGGACTTTTTGACCGTCAAACTGATTGCTCAAGCCAAAACGATCTTGCAATGTAAAGATATCGTCCAATACGGAAAATTTAGCTTCCGAGTTTAAGAATACGTTGATAAACCCTGGACCTGCGATTTCTACTTGGCGAATATCTTGATTGTCAGGCAATGCGCTGACGATTTTTTCAGCAAGTTGACGCGGATTGGCTTTAGCTGCTTTCGCTGCCGTTAGCGCGATATTACTGGCAAAATCACCGTGACTTAAATCTTTCGTACGGGTAATTTGACTGTTATTTTGCCAATCGCTTGGTAGCGTACCATCTGCTTGTAGGGTTTGAATTGCATCGTTAAATAGGGATGCAAGCGTATCAATTTGGGCTTGTGACATAGGAATTTGAACTCAATTAAATAAACAACAAAAACGGTGCGAATGCGAGCAATCGATAACTGCTTATTATAATAGCGGCCGACATTGCAAGGATAGAATAATGTAAAAAGATAAGTAACCTGTAAATATAACAATCTTTGGGCTTTATTGCACCATTTGCGCCAAAATTAGCACTAAAATCTTACCGTTATCGTGATTTGGGCTGACTAATATCAATGATGCAAAACTGATAAATAAATCATAACGTGAATTGTAGCGTTACTGTTGCTCAATACTGGGCAGTCGTTTATACCTGACTGCTTCCACGTTATAATGATGGTTTGTACGGCTCTTCTAAAATATAGAAGACGCGTTACTACTCTATTATAGGATTACGCCATGTTTGCTATTGCCGCCAGTACTGTCACTAGTTGGGGACTGTATGTCTTGTTGCCGATATTCATCGCTTTCTTATTTTTTATTATGTGGGATATTTCTAAAACGTCTGATGCTGGGCGCGCTGGTACTTTTTGGATATTCTTAGCCCTAGGCGCAGGTTCTGTTGGTTTTATCCTTAAGATAGTCATGGAAGTCGCGTTCAAAAAATGGTTAATCTAGTTGGCCATTTTTATCACTGTCTTTGATATCGCTTAGGACATGAATAGCAAAACTAAAAATGTAATATATGGCTTGTGACTGCTGCGCTTTATAAGGTGTCAGTCATTTAAATCAAAGTCTTTTGAATCAAAGCTTCTTAGATCAAAACCTTTTAAATAAAAGAAGCTACTGAGCCTTAGTATTATTTTTTATGACCTGACTCACATACGTTGGTAGGTCCCACGCTCCACCAGCAAAACCTCGGCACATTCCTGTACTCGACTCTGCGCTCTTAGCAAACGTTTTACCATTCCATGTCCATGCAGTACGATTCCAGCAGTCACCGATACCTCGGTCTTTGTGAGTGGCGGAAATCTCACCATCAAAATAATCATTTCCTGCTGTCGTGATAAGCATAGGCTTACTAGGTTTTGCATTATCAATGAGCCAATAGCCGTTACTGGAATTGTAAGCACCTAGCCAGCAACTATGCGCGGCTAATGTATAGCTATCATCAACCGGTATAAAGTCCCAACCAAGCATCGTAGAGCCATACTCTGACATCCGCTGGTATGTTTCAGTCTTTGGGTTAATCAGCTCACAATCGCCCATCACGTCCTTGGACCCTATAAGCTGCTCGGCATTAATATCGACCCACTTATCAATATTTCTCTGAAAATACGCCAGCTTTGATGGAGCAAGTGTTTTGTTATCTTTTGCTGAATACGCAAATGCTTTTTTAATGATTGGTTTTGGCAAAGCTGCTTTAGGATGTTGACGATTTGGATTATTCTTACTGACCAGTGCTATCGGCGTCCCTACCCGACCTTGCACATCGTCTAGTTTAAGCAATACTGCCGACATGCCTTTATCGCTGATCTGCCATTGGTTATCATCTACTCTAACTTCTATCTTGGTCGCTATACGAGCATGATCAACCAGTGCTTGGGTCTGTTTGGCTGATAAGTCGTATAGTAGACTGTCTTCTTTATTGGGTTGCAGTACACCATAGTTTTTGTTGTTAAGCCAAAGCTCAGCAGGCTTAAGATCATCTAGCGGCACTTCTGAGATAAACTGAATTTGCGCTTTTGGCAGAGCTATTTGTGGCAATACTGTGAGCAATATTGAGGCAGGATCATCTATCAGCGCTTCACTGGCGTATCCAGCAGCTCGACAAGTTCGCGTATTATCACAAACCACCTGCCAGTCGTCTTGTACAAAGCCCCAGCCTTCGGATACAGTTCCATAACCTGCCATAGCAGGTAGCGATAGCAAGCTGATGGTAGCTACAATAAAAGTCTTTGATGTCTTCATAGTACTTTCCTTATGTTAGCTACCACCATCAATGCTATTTTTTGGCAATCAAAGTCGCACGCATGGGAGCAGGATATCCTTCGACGGTCTTAGTAGAATCATTAGAATCTAAGAAATCTGTTAACGAATGATAGGTCATCCATTCGGTTTGTCGTTGTTCCTCAGTCGAGGTGACTGCCACATCGACGCAGCGCACATCTGAAAAGCCTGCTTTCTCTAACCAGCCAATTAATGCCGCCACCGATGGTAAGAAATAGACGTTATTCATCTGCGCGTAGCGGTCGTGCGGTACCAGTACAGTATTGGCATCACCTTCAATCACCAACGTTTCAAGCACCAGCTCACCACCTTTGACTAACTGTCCTTTCAGCTGTTGTAAATGTTCAAACGGTGACTGGCGATGGTACAGCACTCCCATGCTAAATACGGTATCGAACAGCTGACTGTGCTCAGGTAACGCTTCAAGCGGTACAGGGATATAATGTGTCCGATAGCTGCCTGTATCACTAGCATCTGCGGCACCAACAAAGTGACGTATCGCCATAAACTGATGATAAAACAAGCATGACGGATCAATAATAATAACCGTATCTGCGCCAGCCCCTGCCATGCGCCAGCCGTGATAACCAGAGCCACCGCCCACATCCAATACGCGGCGACCGTCCAATCTACTTAAATGCGGCGCAACGCGTTTCCATTTCCAATCACTATGCCACTCGGTATCAATCTTAATACCTGACTCATCATCGCCGATTTGACCGCCAATTTGAAATGGGCCTTTACGCCACGGCATCAACTGCTTTAATAGTGCTGTTGTTTGTTTGCGCTGAGATTCATTTAGATCTGCCTCAATCGTCAATGTATCACTATTTAGATCGACATGATTGACAGCTAGGTTTGGCAAACGAGCGACTGACGCTTGGTAAGCAGGCGCATGTGCATAGTTGGCTTTGTCTTTTATATTACCTAGCCACGTTGGTAATCGTTTAAGCCATTCATAAGCGCTTGGCTGCTGCTGTGCCAGCTCTAGCAAGGTTAAATATAGTTCGCGTTCGGCGTTAATGATAGTGTCGTTGAGCATAAAAGCAGGTTACCGTATTGATTAAGAAATAACTGTGTTAAAAGTAAGGATTATTTAAACGCCACAATAGAAACAAAGTTCAAAAACTGAAACCATGTCAGATGACGCGCAAACCCAACTTGATCTAACCGTGCATGATGCTCATCTAAGGTATCAGTAATCAGCACATTTTCTAACGCATTACGCTTGCCACTGATTTCCATTTCGGTATAACCATTGGCACGTTTAAAGTCATAATAACGCTCTACTAACCACGCATCATATTGCTCATCAAACGCATGGGTTTTTTCAGTCAGTACCAATATGCCGCCTTCGCTCAATGCCGCATAAATCTTCTCTAATACTGCCACCCTATCAGCAGCTGGCAAAAACTGTAGCGTCAAGTTCAAAATCACCATATCGCACGGCTCAAGCTCAATATCGCGGATATCTGCTGTGATTACTTCGATATCGTGCTCAGGATAATTCTCACTCAGTAGCGTGGTCGCCTCGGTCGTCATCGCTGGTGATATATCAATTGCTTTAATCTGCAAGTCTTGTGGATCGAATTCACCAGCTAGCGTCATACTGGCTGCGCCTAATGAACAGCCCAAGTCATAAACACGACTAACACGCTGACCACTATCGCTCTGCTGACGATACTTGCAATGACGACGGGCAAATATGGGTAGCATAGCCAGTACCTGCCCATAACCAGGTACACTGCGACGAATCATGTCAGGGAAACAAGCCACCACTTGCTCATCAAATGAAAAGCGTGCGGCCTTATCCAGTGGCGTAGTAAACGGTTTATCAAATAGGGTGTCATGTTTGATAGCAGGCTGGGATTGGCTCATGGGACGACTCATTTTTTAGAATAGAACTGAAATTAAGAATTACTTGGTGAATTTTGCTTGGTAGTTCACTTGTCATTATCAGTTGATAAAGAAGCAAGATAGCAAAAGCCCATTATAACATTACTGTTTGTTACTTATCGCCTTTGGCTTGCCTGCTAAGCTGAATAAATAGTGCTAAGGGTAATGAGACGTTTGAAAGAAGCATTGAAAAACGAGAGCATCACTACCAAATATAGCGCTTGACCCATATTTATAATAATAGGAAAAAATTATGCAAACGATCGTATTAGGTGGCGGCTGCTTCTGGTGCACCGAATCTGTATTTTTATCGGTAAAAGGTGTGCAATCTGTCGTCTCAGGCTACATGGGCGGCGATGCTGTCTCTGCCAATTATGAAGCTGTCTGTAGTGGTACGACTGGTCATGTCGAAGTCATCAAAGTCGAATTTGATGAGTCTATCGTCCCGTTAGAAGTAATACTCGATGTCTTCTTTGCCACGCATGACCCCACCACGATGGATCGTCAAGGCAATGACGTCGGTAGTCAGTATCGCAGCGTGGTTTTCTACACCGAAGACAGTCAAAAACCGACCGTTGACCGTACCATCAATAAGTTACGCGATATGGGTGTCAATGTGGTGACGGAAGTACATCCTGCCGTTGAATTCTATCAAGCAGAAGACTCACATCAAGATTTCTTCAACAGAAATCCAGGACAAGCTTATTGCAACTTTGCAATTCCACCAAAGCTTGCCAAACTGCGTAAAGAATTTAGCAAATATATGGTTAGTTAAGTCCAATAAAAAATTATTTATTCAGAGAGCTTCTTAGCCTAATGTTAGATACCAGCCAAACACTTATACTATAGGTGTTTGGCTTTTTACTATTTATGCCTTTGACATGACCAATCAATATTACTAAAGCTAAATCTATATACAAAAATTTGCAGATAGAGGATTGCAGTATGAACCCTGAGTTTTGGCAAAAACGTTGGCAAGAAGGTCGCATTGGATTCAATCAATCTACGGTCAATCCATTGCTGACTGAGTACTTTAACCGTCTAAATCTACCTGCTGGTAGTCGTATCTTCGTGCCGCTTTGTGGTAAATCTATCGATATGGTTTGGCTAGCGACGCAAGGCTATGACGTGGTGGGCGTTGAATTGGTCGAAACAGCCGTACAAGAATTCTTTGCTGAGCAAAATATTGAACCTGCTGTCTATCAACAGGCAGACAACCCAATGATTAAATACTATCAGGGCCAATTATCGGAACAAACCATCACTTTATGGGTCGCTGATATCTTTGCACTGACCGCTAAAGATATTGGTTCTATTAATGCAGTATATGATAAAGCGGCATTAATCGCCCTGCCAGCCGATATGCGTGTGAGATATAGTGAGGAAGTGCGGAAACTTAGTAGCGATACCAGTAAAATCGATGGTGCTAACAATGAATAACACCGCAGCTTTTACTCACGCTAAATTACGATCAGCGTAAAAAGAATGGACCACCCTTCTCTATTAATGCCGACCAGCTAGAGCAGTATTATAGCGCTCACTACCAAATCTATGAGCTAGCAAGCGTGCCTTCTTCTATAGGTTCTGCACCTGATATCACCGTCACAGAACAGGTTTGGCTATTGAGCAGTAAATAAAAAACTCATATAACCTTTAATACACTGCTAAGTCGCAACGGAGAAATTGAATGAAAATGATAGTCAGCCTAATGAGTGTAACTGCTATTCTGCTAGTTGCTCTAGCAGGCCCATTGTATAAGTTTGGCGTTGTAGAATTAGGCACTGCGTTTGCAGGGTTTAAATTTGGGTTATTTGCTGGTATCGCAGCATTGGTATTGTTAGCTATACAGCTATTATTTAAACGCAATACAGCCAGTATTGGGAGCGCACTAACCTCAGCCGTACTTGCTGTCGCTGCAATCGCTGTCCCGCTTGGCATGATGAATACGGCCAAAAATGTACCGCCTATTCACGATATTTCTACCGATCTGGTGAATCCACCTGAGTTTGTCGCGATTGCGCCACTACGTGCAGATGCGCCAAATCCCGTAGCGTACGCAGGTGCAGAAGTGGCTGAACAACAACGTAAAGCCTATCCTGATTTGCAGACATTAACCTATGCTCAATCAAAGTCTGAACTGATCAAAGCAGCCAAACAAGCCATGGAAAATTTAGGGTGGGAGCTTGTAAATACTGATGCAGACAAAGGCATCATCGAAGCAACAGAGACGACTGCTTGGTTTGGCTTTGAAGATGATGTGATTATTCGTGTGACTGATAACGATAGCGAGCGCTTGGTTGATATCCGCAGTAAATCACGAATTGGCAAAAGTGATTTGGGTAAAAATGCGGCGCGTATTCATACATTGGTTGATGAGTTGGATAACGTATTGAACAAATAGGTAAGTTATCAATTACGGTGCAAAATACTTTTTCAAAATGATACTGGCATCTGTGCTTAGTAGACTAATGAAATCCTCTTCTAATCTCACGGCAGCGTCAATTTATCGTAACCATTTATAACCTTGGTACTGCGACAGCTTTTATTTACTGTTTAGATTGGTTACTCTACGTTAATATCACTTTTTGCCTTTCGATAACTATTTTAACGTTTATAGGATATTTTCATGCGTTTGACTCCTTTTTCTACTTTGTCGCTGCTTAGTGTTGCTGTCGGCATCAGCCTTGCTACCGCTACTCAAGCCGCTCAGCCGCCAGCACCTGATTTATCCAATAGCGAGTTTCAGCAGTGTTTGGACAATCTAAAGAATTCTAGCAAGTTTAGCGGTGTTGATGGTTATACCTTTAATAACTATCGCCCAAGCCAGCCTGATCCTAGTGTCATTCAGTCACTCAACTACCAGCCAGAGTTTCAAAAAGACGTCTGGGACTACTTATCAGCATTGGTAGACAAAGAGCGTGTCGAGGACGGTATCCGAGCCAAACGTCAATGGGGCTCGACTCTACGTCAAATCGAGTCGCGCTATGGTGTAAAAGCTGAGCATGTGCTCGGTGTCTGGGGCGTAGAATCTAACTTTGGTCAGACGTTAGGTAAAAAACCATTATTTGAGTCTTTAGCGACCTTATCTTGTTTCGATCGTCGTCAGAGCTACTTTCAAGGTGAGTACGCCAATGCGCTAAAAATCGTGCAAAACGGTGATATCGCACCTAATGATATGACAGGCTCATGGGCAGGTGCCTTTGGACAGACACAGTTTATGCCGAGTACTTTCTTAGAGTTGGCCGTAGATTTCGATGGTGATGGACGTCGTGACTTGGTCAATAGCGTACCTGATGCACTCGCTTCTACCGCAAATTTCTTGGACAATCGCGGCTATCGTACTGGTGAGCCTTGGGGCTATGAAGTCAAACTACCTGATGGATTTTGGGCCGCATCTAATCGTAAAGACAAAAAGTCAATAAGCCACTGGCGTGACCAAGGTCTGACGTTGGCTAATGGCAGTCCGTTACCATATGACTTGAGCAGTGCAGGCTTATTATTACCAGCTGGTATGGAAGGCCCTGCTTTCTTGGTGGGCAAAAACTTCGACACTTTTTACTCTTATAATGCCTCAGAGAACTACGCACTAGCGATTGCACACTTATCAGATTTAATCACTCGCGAAGACAGCAGCAAAACAGACTTTATCACTGCGTGGCCAACAGACGATCCTGGTATTAGCCGCCAGCAGGCCAAAGACATTCAACAAGCATTGCTAAATGCAGGTTATGATATCGGCGGTGTAGATGGCATCATCGGAGACAATACTCGTACCGCTATCCAGCAATACCAGACTAGTCGCGGTATTTTCCCAGCTGACGGACGCGCAGGCCAGAAGTTCTATCGCGCCATCGTTGGCAATGCAACGCCGAGTCAAACTCAATACGGCCAGCCTGCAAACAGCCAGCCTGCAAACAGCCAGCCCCTGAATCCTGCACCTGCCGATCGCATGGGACAATTAATTCAGCAGCAAACGACTGCTCCTAGTAGCTACTCATCTCAGCCATCAGTGAGCTCCTCAACTTCTAGCAATACACGTTATCGCCGCGTTACTGATGCCGATGGCACTATCAAGCTTGTTCGTATAGACCAAGGTTCATAGTAGCTAAATAAGTAATGCTATTTAGACGCATCAAAAAAGCCACGCTAATAGTAGCGTGGCTTTTCTATTTATAGATAGTTATTAATAGTACTTATCTCATTTTCTCAAAATACCTGTCTAGACAATAGGTGGTGGCTTAGGTTGACCATTGTCACCATTCCAATTTTCACGAGCTTTGTCATCTAAATCGGCTGCCGTTTTTGGCTCCCACTTACCATTTTCTTTCCAAGTCGCATCGCCCCAATCTTCATCTTCTGCTTTACTGTCTAAATCTTTGTAGGCTTTGCTAGGATCTATACCGCGACGTTTCATATCTGCTACTTGCTCTTCTAACGTATGAAACTGATCAGCATCATGCATAGACTTTTCTAGACCATCAATTTCTCTCTTTAGTTCGTCATTTTTAGCATTGCTCATCGTACGCTCTCCCTAATTATTAATATTATAGTTCTCATTCTCAAACAGCTAACGTTGTTAGCATAGTTAACTGACTGACTTTATTATTACGGGTCTGAGGAAGATTCACAAGCATTGCACGTATGCTTTGTATTACAAAACGTAGTCGTGATGCCACAGTGGACGTTTTAGATGGCTATTATTGAACACGCTAGCGAATAATTACTAGTCTTGTTTATTCGTATTTGAGGTATGATTTTGCAGTAGGTTTTTTGCGTAGAAGGTAAGCTTCCAAAGCTCTTGTGATACCCGCGTGCCATAAGTCATCAGTTGTATCCAATTTGCACCGACTAGCTTACGTTGCAAATTATTGATATCAGCTTGAGAAATTTGGCAGCGTGAGACAGCATGAACGTTTGGCATCTCTTTTTTGATGTCTACTTCCGCTTTAGCGGTAATCAAACGATTAATAGCATTTTGCAAGCCATAGCTCGAAAAAGTAGACGGTATTCTCATGAGTGTCATGAGTATCTCGTGCCACGAGAGTGTTAGCGATCTGGTCACGTCTGTTAGATTGCCACCCTCATAAGCCTGAGCACTATATTGAATCTCAAAAAACTCCGTTAACTCAATTGGCTCACTAACCTTATCCGCTATAAAATCTTCGTCATCAGGACTGTTTTTCTCTACCTCGGTAGTACTAGGTAATATATCGACGGTCTTCTCATAAACAATCTTTTTACTAGTCGTATTCTCTTCGTCATTCGCTCTGACCCAGCCACCTATCATTTTGTTATTGGCGACTGCATTATAATGAGCCTGTACCAATAGTGGCTCAATATCTTCTTCCGTATCATAGTAATGTAGCTGGTTATCTTGCTTGGTGACTAACTTAATAAACTCTTGAAGTTGTCGGCTGATAACAGCGTCTGGAGAGTGGTTTTTGACCAGAACAATTAGCGGCTTAAGCTTCGCTTTGGCATTTAGATAACTTAAGTGCATCTGGCTGACGCCGTTTTTTTGCACAGTTCCGTAGCTGTCGCCAACGATCATGACTGCGTAATCGCAAGAGTCAATACACTGGCGGCCATAAAAAGAGGCTTTAGATAATTTACTAGAAACATCATAGGTCAGAAATGCGCGGGCCTGAAAAAATATCGCTAAGCTGTCTAGAACCAACAACTGGTCGTTGTCAGCGCATATAATATGAATATGATAGCGACGATTCGGCACAATTACCTCTAAGCGTAGGTCGTGACATAAAAAGGATAGGGTGTAAGATACAACACAAAAATCTTGTCTTGCTCAGCCTAGCATACTCTTAGCTTGAAAAGATGCACTCAATTTATTTTAACTGAGTCAGCGTTGCATACAGCGTATTGATATCACTAGCTTTGATAATAACTAGTGAGAGTAGTATTGCAATGCCATTTCTGTACCGAGTAAGCGCTCAACTAAAGCGCATAGTCTATCACTATATTTAGTGGCATGAAAAGTTAATGGCGGTCTAGTAATGGTATTTTTATTACTGGTTTTTTGTGACAGATTTTTTTGTTTTTCGCTCATGGATGATGCAGACAAGTTGTTTGCAATCAACAGCTGTCTAACCCGTTCAGCAATCGCTTGACCAGAATCAATGACTTGTATTGATAACTGCTGCTGTGCAATCTCATCTAACAAGAATGTCTTAAAAAACGGATAATGTGTACATCCCAGCACTAACTGATCGACACCTTCATTAGCAAATATTCGTACCTGTTGACGTAATCTCTCGGCTGTCTCGTCTTGTTCTGACATACCTGCTTCTACCCAAGGCACCAGTTGCGGATCAAAATACTTAGTGACTACTGTGTTATTAGGTTGAGCAAAATTGATAATAACATCGTTTAGCAAGGTGCCATTCAGCGTCGCTTTGGTTGCTAGCACCGCTACATGAGCACTCTTACTGGCCAATACCGCAGGCTTTAATGCAGGGACAAGACCCACAATAGGTATATGTGGATAGCAGCGTCGGGCAGTATCTAGCGCATATGCTGAAGCACTGTTGCAAGCAATAACTATTAGCTTACAGCCTTGCTGATGTAACCACTCTACGGCTTTTAGAGTTAGTGTTTCAATATCTTCGCTGTCACGATTGCCATAAGGCACATTTAGCGTATCGGCATAATATACATAACGCTCAGTAGGCAGCTGCTGTGCTAAATGCAAATAAACAGACAAACCGCCAACACCAGAATCAAACACGCCAATGGGCGCGCTACGGTTTTTATCGCTTACAACTGTGTTACCAGCATGTTTATTGACATCTACTGGATCAATAGCTTTGAGACTCTGGTCAACAGATATATCGATACACGGTCTGAGCTTTCCGACTGTCTGGTTTTTGATATCCATCTTTATGCTAATGCCATTATCATATTATTCATCAATCTCATTACCCAGTTAAATGCGCTATATGTATACTGCGTGTGTGGCGTTACTCTACGTCAGCTATCTATCAACTACCTTTATACGATAGGAATTTTTCAGACCAATAGAATCAGGCGACATTATAAAATTATAGCACTCATCGGCATACAGCAATTAATAGATAAACATAATACTAATCAGTAGGCATCGATAATGAATAAGACTGACCACCACTTTGTAACGTTAATATCGTCTTACCATTGTCTTCTGATAATGCTCCAATTTCAGTCAGGTGATAAAAAGTATTGCGGCCAATAAGCGCAGTCAAGCCATTTCTAACCATCATGTAAGGGCGTACCTGTTCTGTCGATGCTAATTCCTGAGAATCTGCAACATCGTCAGCTGTACTCACTTGATTCGCTTGATCGCTTTCACTAAAGTCACTGTTGTTAGAGTCGCTCTTATTAGAATTATACGCCTTTAATACAATCGAATGCTCATCGTCTAAGCGGACCACATCTCCTGTCGTCGTTGTAAACTCCAACCAACTCATATCATCTTCATGGACAATACCAACATCATTGATCAGAAGTGGTGCATCTTCAACTTGGATACGGATTTTCTGTACAGGGGTCTTGAGGAAGTACTCAGTAATGCCATTATTTTCTTCTTTCCATAGTATTGTAGCAAACAAGCTGACCAGTGACTCACGGGTCATTTGTCCGCCTTCATGCCACCACTCTCCGTTTGCCTTGATAGTCAAATCCATATCAGCAATATCTTTAGGATGCCATTTTTCAAGCGGTGGTATTGCACGCCCTTCGCGAGTGCCTTTCGTAGACTTAATATACTGGCTTAGTGCATCCAAATTATCTAAGCCGCCTAGGCTAGAAGGCTTACTGGTTGGGGCTTCCGCTATTCTCTCATGGCTGTCTTCAGTGCTATTATTATCTTTATTCATTATTAATCCCTTTATTTAGTATTCAAAGTTTGGCTTATCTATTATTACTATAAATTTTTGTTTCAGGTATGATGAAACTTTATCGTTATAACAACCTCATTTTCTTAACATTACCTTAGCATCGATACTCATAAATGCGTATCGTGTTTGTAGGACTTTTCTTTTATAATGAGTAACGATTTTTTATTGAAATGGTCAAGTGGGTGT
>Ga0114955_1000844_pt1 | contig 14018 bp, 13 predicted proteins | sample Porto_5metaG_FD_87302 | JGI IMG/M metagenome (GOLD analysis project Ga0114955, IMG submission 87302) | Marine algal microbial communities from Porto, Portugal - Porto_5 metaG | ecosystem: Host-associated > Algae > Red algae > Unclassified | place: Portugal: Porto | collected 2015-02-02 | reverse complement strand
TCTTTCTGCCTCGATTTTTGACAGCTGTCCTTCCTGGCGCATTCTGGCCGTCAGCTTTGCACCGGCAGGAAAGCCGGAAGCCATGCCCATCGCCCAGACAAAACCGCCAACACCTGGTACCTTGAACAGTGGCCTCATCAGAGGTTCCAGCAAAACACCAATAAAACGAACGACACCAAATCCAATCAGCATTTCGGAAACGATGAAAAAAGGAAGGAGTGAGGGGAAGACAATTTCCCACCACATATTCAAGCCTCTAATCGATGCATCAAAGGATTGCTGGGGAAAAGAAATGAGTGAAACAGCCAGTAAAGTGACGGAGGCTGCAAGGAAAAGTGTTTTCATTTTTGATTTTAGCACCTAAAATCCTCCTTCCTGCGGTCGTGCTGTGAAACTGTATGAATCAATGGTAAAATAGAAGGAAACTCACCAGAGGGATCGTTTTCCATTCAAGATCCGAGTGTATGTACTTACCGGACCGTATGGAGAAGTCGTTCAAGCTTATTATATCTTTTTGAAAGCTGGCAGTATTCGCGTTGATTATTGCTTTTAGCATTCTTATATGTATCGGGCTGTTTTAAATAAGGCCGCTTACTGGAGATTCATTTATATTTTGTTGTCACAGCAAAAAAGTTTGCGAATAGAGCCGAAAAATACATAAATAATGATTAGTTGTCAGCCTTGTCCTCATATAAATCAATATACTCGCTGAACTCCAAATTAGACCAAGTTTAGTCTGTATCGAAAAATTCATGGTTTTAAGGGAGGAAAAAGCTTTGGCAAGTCCAAAGATCGGTTTAGCTCTTGGATCAGGTGGGGCACGGGGATTTGCCCATCTGGGTGTCATAAAAGTATTAAGAGATGAAGGCATCCCAATCGATTTGATTGCCGGGAGCAGTATGGGTGCACTAGTGGCTTCATTTTACGGTGCGGGCCTTGACGTCGACCGGCTTTATAAACTATCGCGTGTATTCAAACGGAAGTATTATCTCGATTTTACGGTCCCTAAAATGGGATTTATCGCCGGCAAAAGGGTGAAGGAGCTTATCAGGATTTTCACCCATGGCAAAATGATCGAGGAGCTGGATATCCCGATTGGCATTGTTGCAACAGACCTGATGTCGGGGGAGAAGGTCGTCTTTAAAAAAGGGCCTGTGGCGGAAGCTGTAAGGGCAAGCATCGCAATCCCGGGCATTTTTGTTCCGGAAAAGCTGGATGGAAGATTGTTCGTTGATGGCGGAGTTGTTGACCGGATCCCTGTTTCTGTCGCTAAGGAGATGGGAGCAGATATTGTGATTGCAGTGGATGTATCCAGCGTGAAGATCAACGAGGATGTTACCTCAATTTTCGATGTCATCATGCAGAGTATTGATATCATGCAAATGGAGCTGGTCGCAAATCGAGAGGTCGCGTCGGATGTAATGCTCAGGCCGCCTGTTGAAATGTTTAATTCAAAAGCATTCACTAATATTGATGAAATCATCGCAATCGGTGAAGAAGAAGCTAAAAAGCACATCGATAAGATAAGAAAGTGCATTGAACAATGGAAGGAGCCACAAACAGAATGAGCAGAAAAAAGTCTATAGGTCTGTCTATATTTGCAGCTATATTAATAATGGCTAGCGCTCTTTTTTACTTGCCTTACTATGTTACAAAACCGGGAATGGCAAAGGAGCTGGAACCGATTGTCGAGGTTGAAGACGGTTATGATGAAGAAGGAAGTTTCATGCTGACGACAGTCAGGATGGGAAGAGCGAATATATATGCCTATGTCATTGCCAAGCTGAGCAAATATCAGGAAATCTTTCCAGTAGAAGATATAAGGGCGGAGAATGAATCGGATGAAGAATATAATATTCGCCAGCTGCACATGATGGATAACTCGAAGACATCGGCAATAGAGGTCGCCTATAAAAAAGCAGGAATACCAGTAGGCTACAACTATAAAGGAGTTTATGTATTAAGGATAATGGATGGAATGCCTGCTGAAGGCAAGCTCATGCCTGGCGATCTGGTTTTCAAGGTCGATGGGAATGAATTTGAATCATCTGATGAATTCATTGATTATGTTAGTTCAAAAAAGCCAGGGGATACGGTCGAGCTTTCCTATAAGCGGAATGGGAAAACAAATTCAGTGAAAATTCCACTAAAGGCACTGGATGATGGCAGCAATCGACCGGTTGTAGGGATCCAGCTGGTGGATGACAAAGAAATTGACGTTGAGCCTGAAGTAACAGTACAATCGGAGGAAATCGGCGGACCATCGGCTGGACTTATGTTTTCTTTGGAAATCTACAACCAATTGACAGAGGAAGATTTGACAAAAGGATATGAAATAGCTGGTACAGGCACAATGAGTCCCGACGGAACGGTAGGAAGAATCGGGGGAATCCAGCAGAAAGTAGTAGCTGCAGATAAGGCAGGTGCAGAAATTTTCTTTGCTCCGTTTGAAAAAGGTGCAAAGGGATCGAACTACGAAGAAGCACTTATAGCGGCTGAAGATATTGATACAAAAATGAGAATAGTTCCTGTGGATACTTTTGATGAAGCTGTATCATATCTAGAAAATTTAAAAGAAAAATCAAGCTGAAGCCAGCTTGATTTTTTTTATTTTAGGCTGTTTTCGTAAAGATTGTTGTTAAAATCCTAAAGCCGATTTTAACGTAATAGAAGGCCATTTTGCAGTTCGGTATTAAGTTTGCATGCTCTTTTCTCACAAAAGAGTCAACTTTAAGAAGAAAAATAGGTTATTCAATTCTATTTTGCAGTCAATAGCAACAAAGTTTGAGAAAAGAGCCTTATCCAAAGATTTCATTAAGGTTCATCGACGGCTATTTTTCAACATGATTGGCGGCCGGCTGAATTCTTCTGCAAGCAGCTGTTCCTGGCCATGATCCTTCTGGCCAAGAGCATAAATCCTTGATGCTTTGATATCCAGTTCGATGTCAGGGTCAGAAAAGGCAGACAGCTTTGAAACGAGCGGCAGATTGAAATCCTTCTTTTTGGAATTCAGGTAGGAACGGCCTTTTTCCGTTGCACCTAATAACCTCAAATAATTCACTGTTTTTTGGCTCGTTTTCATGGTGTCTTTGCGTGTATTCGTTAAAATATGCAGGCATACTCTCTGCAGCCTTGTCCATGTATATCGCTTGGTTTTGATTGATTCCATGAATTGCTGAAAAGAGCAAGAGGTAGATGCAGCGGCAAGCAATCTATTCTCCAATCCTTCTTCGACTTCATAGAACTCCCTTAATTCTGATGGATTGCTTTGGGTCAGTTTATATTTCAATAAAGGCCAGTAATTTTCCCATGAATGGAATCCGCCATATTGATCTCTGTAGTTTATTAGCTGAGCATATGTTGTTTCTGGTACGTATTGCTTGATCGTTTCAATCTCTCCTGCCGCTCCAAACAATGCTTTACGTATGCTTGTCGCGCTGGCTATTGTGGCTGATGCAAAATGCTCGTCATGGTAGCCGGCATTCTTCCTGGTGATCGTTTCAGCTTTCATGGAGCTTTCTTGCCTGATGATAGCCTGTAGGTAATGAAGTCCGAGAATGTTATTCGGCTTTGAAATATCAATGAAGCTTTCAGATGGAGCAAGCGATTGGAAGCTAAGAGCGATTGATTTAGGGTAACTATGGCCTTCCCCAGTATAAAATTTTATTTTTTTCTGGAATTCTTCATTGTTTTCCTCAAGAAAGGCAACCGTATTAGTGAATGCTTCCAAATCACCGGATTCGCTGCCGAAACAAAGAGTGTCGCAGCCAGCACCAGAAAGAATCGAAACGGCCCCTTCTGCGAAAGTTTCCGCATGCTGTGTCGCAAAACGGTAAGGAAGCTCAAAAACGATGTCAACGCCTGCCTCAAGAGCCATCTTTGTCCTCGCCCGTTTTGAGACAAGTGCTGGCTCCCCGCGCTGCAGGAAGTTCCCGCTCATCGCCGCAATCGAAAGATCTGCATCAGTTTGTTCCATCGCCTGCTGCAGGTGGAATAAATGGCCATTATGGAAAGGATTATACTCTACAACAACGCCAACAGCTTTCATTCTTGTACTCCTTCATGTTAAGATGGTTATTGCATTGCTTTGAAGTTTAATTTAAAGTATTTATGTAAATTATAGTGTAAAGAAAAAATATTGACAAATGAATACGCGAAGGTCTATAATTACCTTTGTTGCCTTGGGGTGATTCTATGAAATGGACAATAAGTCAGATACAAAAACATCGAAACAAGGACTTTCTAATCGATGAGTTTGTCCGAATGGACTCGATAAAGGAAACAGAACCAACAATCCGTGAGGTATCTCCCATCCATCTAACTGGCAGGGCGGATATCAGTGCCACAAGAGTGACATTCCATATCCGGATTGATGGACATCTAATTCTTCCTTGTTCGCGGACACTGGTTGATGTAAAATATCCAATTGATGTGGAAACAACTGAAACTTTCATGTTAAACAGCCATGACTATGAGGCTGATGAGGAAGTTCATCAAGTAACAGGCGATGTCATTGATCTTGAACCCATCATCAGGGAGATCTTGCTAGTGGAAGTTCCAATGCAAGTATTCTGTGATGATAGCGCTGGTCAAGAAGGCGCACCCCAGTCAGGTAAGGATTGGGAAGTAATCGAGGAACAGGAGAAATCCGAAAAACTTGATCCCCGACTTGCCGGGCTTGCAAAATTCTTTGAGGACTCTAAGGATTCCTCTGACTAATCGATTAAAAAAGAGCGTGGAGGTCCAGAAAAGGACTGGCCTTCATAAACTTTCTTATTCCTTTTAAGGAGGTGGGAAGAATGGCTGTACCATTTAGAAGAACGTCTAAAACTGCGAAAAGAAAACGCCGTACTCATTTTAAATTACAAGTTCCGGGTATGGTAGCATGCCCTAACTGCGGTGAAATGAAACTTGCTCACCGTGTGTGCAAAGCTTGCGGAACATACAAAGGGAAAGAAGTTGTAAACGACTAATTTTCTCGTGAAAAAGCACAGGATGCAACTGCATCCCTGTGCTTTTTTTCGTTTATAAACTGGGATCTGTTATAGCCAATTGCTGTTATAAAGCCCTGTTGATTGTAGTGGAAGGCGCGTAGACTCCTGCGGGCTTAGCTGGTCAGATGAGACCCCGCAGGAGCGAAGCGACGAGGAGGCTCAGCGCCAGCCCCGCGGAAAGCGAAGCGCCTGGAACGAAAATCAACAGCCTAGTTTAACAGCGTCGTTAGATTAATCCCCTCCGATCACTTTCCGCCAAAAGGGAATCTTCTCTTCTTCAGGTACGCAAAATTTACTACTTTCAGTAATTCAAGCACTTTTTAAATGTACCGAAGATTGCTAAAATTTAAAGGACGAGAATTTTAGGAGGAACACAATGGATCCATACATAATTTCTAAAGAAAAAGATGGGTTACTGCTATTTACAATCAACAGGCCTGACAGGAGAAATGCTATTGACTATGATGTGATGGCTGGACTTGAAAAAGCAATCGAGATGGCTGCTGGAAGCGATGTTAAAGTATTGGCTATTACGGGGGCAGGCGGCCAGGCATTTTGTTCTGGAGGCGATTTATCGGCCTTTCATCGTTTAAAAACAGAGTCACAGGCGTATGGGATGCTTTCAAGGATGGCTAGTATTTTATACAAGCTCCTTGTTCTTCCAAAACCGACTATTGCCATTTTAAATGGTTCTGCTGTAGGAGGCGGGTGCGAAATTGCTTCAGCATGCGACTTCCGGATTGGAAGAGAAGGGATGAAAGCGGGCTTTGTCCAGGGAAACCTCGCCATTACAACTGGCTGGGGAGGTGGCTCGATCCTCTTGGAGAAACTTCCGCAGAATATCGCGATGAAAATGCTGCTTGATGCGAGAATATATACTGCAGAAGAACTCGCGGAACTTGGATTTATCCATCATATTTATAATGAACATCCGATAGATGCCTGTCTCTCATTTATGGAAGGCAGCTTGAATAAAGAGACAACTGTTTTAGAAGCCTATAAAACTTTATTGAATAAAAAATGGGAACTCTTATCAATGAGAGAAAGGATGGAAGAGGAAGCTGCGAGATGTGCTGTACTATGGGAGCATGAAGCCCATCACAATAAAGTGGACGAATTCATGAATAAAAAAAATAAAAATAATTAGCAGGGTATTAGGTGATATCAGTCTATCTTTCCTATTAGATGCATATGAATGAATAAAAAACAATAGGAGGGATTTATTGATGCCATTAACCCGTCAGGATGCCTGGTCACAGGATGAAGACTTATTGCTGGCTGAAGTAGTATTGCGGAATATCCGGGAAGGCGGTACCCAATTAAAAGCATTTGATGAAGTGGGGAAACAGCTTTCAAGGACTGCTGCAGCTTGCGGTTTCCGCTGGAATTCGTATGTAAGAAAGCAATATAAATCTGGTATTGAGCTGGCGAAAAAACAGCGGAAGGAAGCCAAAAAACAGGCAAAGACACAGGAGAGAGCAGAGGAGCCTGCGGCACCTGTGAGCGAAGTGCCAACAAGTCCTTCAGAACAAGAGGAACAGCAATCCAGCCTTAGCATTGAAGCAGTAAAACAATACCTCGATGACCTCTATGAAAAAGCGGCAGCAGCTAACAGCCAGGATGTGCAAAAAGATGAAATCCGCGGGCTGGAAAAGCAAATCTATTACTTGTCTGCCGAAAACGAAAAATTGGAAACACAACTGCGTTCTATGGAAGAAGACTATCGAGCCTTAATTGACATCATGGAGCGAGCAAAAAAAAGAGTTGGCCCTAAAAGTGAGGACCAACAACAAAGAATGAACTTCCAGGTTGAGGGTAAAGGAAATCTGGAAAAAGTAGAAAAATAGTCAATAAAACGCGCCTGCCGGTCATGGCAGGCGCTATTATTGTGCGATTATAGAAAAAATAAACATTTGCTCATGCGAATATCGCAGTTGTACTGAAATTATTGAAGTTGTTCAGTTACACCAGCTGGGTACCAGACAAGCGGATTCTCCCCACGGTCTCTTTCTACATCATAATGGACTGGAGTAAAGCTCATCTTTTCCCAGAAGTCCTGTGATTTAACCCGAGGATTCGTTTTGATCGGCAGGCCAAAACCCTTCGCGAATTCAACAAGTGCTTTACCATAGCCCTTGCCCTGGTAATTTGGAAGTACCTCTAACTTCCAAAGCTCCAGATAGTCCTGAGGAGGTTCGAAATAGCGGTCAAACTGCTTCTTGACCTGGTACAGGCTCATACGGGCAACTAGCTTGTCGCCGAAATAGATTCCGTAGAACGGAGAATCGCTATCATTTTCAACAATGTTTGCTTCCAAATCCTCAAGCATTGAAAGCTCCTGGTGGCCATACTCTTTGAACTTCTTGAATTCTTCTAATGTCTTATAATTGATTTTCAGTTTTTCCACCTTATTCACCATAAAACAATCCCCCAATCAAGCCGCCAATAATTCACTGTATACTGCTCTTAACGAAAGCTTGCTCCTCCATAGCCGGATGATAAAAATCTGAACCTTGATTTTTATGAGTCTTTCAAGGCTGAGGACAGATTCAAAGACATCATGCTTTCGAAAGCAGCAATATATATATACCCGAAATGTGGCATATTTAAAGGCAGCTGAATATATTTGTTTTTTATAGCCTATTTTTATTATATTATAAAAACATGAAAAATTCTGCATTTGAATTTTAGAAAGCGGTTCCAATTTTTGCAGGAAGTATACAGAATATTGTAGAATTTTATATAGTGAGCGTATTTTTTTACGGGAAAGGGGAAAGAGCGTGCAAAAATTACTAATTGCAAACAGAGGGGAAATTGCGCTTCGCATTATCCGAACATGCCGCGAGCTTGGAGTAAAAACAGTGGCTGTCTATTCTGATGCGGATAAAGAGTTGCCTTTTGTTAAAGAAGCTGACAGCGCTTACCGGATTGGCGAGCCGCCTGTTCAAAAATCATATCTCAATGCAGATGAAATTTTAAGAATCGCAAAGGAAGAAAATGTCGACGGCATTCATCCTGGTTATGGCTTTTTATCGGAAAATGCAGAGTTTGCCCGTAAAGTGAAGGAAGCTGGGTTGGCTTTCATTGGTCCTGCTCCTGATACGATTGAAAAAATGGGTGATAAAATAGTCGCCAGATCGACGATGGAAGCAGCTGGCGTTCCAGTTGTGCCGGGCAGTGACCAGGGACTGAAGACACTGGAGGATGCTGTCAGGCTTGCAGAGAAAATTGGCTACCCGGTTATGCTGAAGGCTAGCGGCGGCGGGGGCGGCATTGGCATGGTGCTCTGTGAAAATGAGCAAGCGCTCGTTAAGAATTATGATTCAACGAAGGGCAGGGCAAAGGCTTATTTTGGCTCTGATGAAGTATTCATTGAGAAATACATCAAAAATGCCCGTCATGTAGAGGTGCAAATTTTTGGCGATACCCATGGCAACCATGTACATATGTTTGAACGTGATTGCTCTGTACAGCGCCGCCACCAAAAGGTGATTGAGGAGGCTCCTTCGCCATTCCTGAAAGAAGATGCGAGACAAAAGATGTATGAAACAGCAGTTAAAGCTGCTAAGGCAATGAACTATGTCAACGCAGGAACGGTGGAATTCATTGTCGATGAGAACGAGAACTTCTATTTCCTTGAAATGAACACCAGACTGCAGGTTGAACATCCAGTCACAGAAACGATTACAGGCCTCGATCTTGTTAAGTGGCAAATCCTCGTTGCCCGCGGTGAAAAACTGCCGCTGCTTCAGGATGAGATCAAAAAGAATGGTTGGGCGATCGAATTCCGTTTATATGCGGAAGATCCTGTAAGGTTCCTGCCTTCACCTGGCAAGATCAGTGAGTTTTCATGGCTGGAGGCAGAAGGCGTTCGAGTTGATTTTGGATATGAATCCGGTTCGACGGTAACCCCTTTTTATGATCCTATGGTTGCCAAATGCATTGTAGGAGGCAGTACCAGGGAAGAAGCAATACAGCTTGCACAGGAATTTTTCGCGACGTTGAAACTCGAAGGCATTAAATCCAATGCCCCATTGTTTGCGGAGATATTAAGTGAAGAAGGCTTCAAATCTGGCAATTACACAACAGCCTATTTAACAGAAAGAAAAATGGCATCTAAATAGAGGAGGAAAAGACATGAAAGAAATTACAGCAAATATGGCAGGGACAGTTCTTAATGTGATGGTAGCAGCAGGAGATACGGTATCAGAGGGGCAGGAAGTTCTAATGCTTGAATCAATGAAGATGGAAATCCCTGTTGAAAGCCAGGGCGCGGGAACCGTTGCGGAAGTTAAGGTGAACATTGGAGACTTTGTTAACGAAGGCGATGTCCTGCTTGTATTAGAATAATAGATTTTAAGGAGGAGTAGAATGACTACCGCGAAAACATTAACTGATTCATTGCAGGAAAAAGTCCAACAAATCGAGGCTGGCGGACAACCGAAATATCATGAAAAGCTGGCTGAACAAAATAAATTATTTGTGCGTGAGCGTTTGAATCTATTATTTGACGACGGAGTCTATGAGGAAGATGGCAAATTCGCCAATTTCCAGGCTGGTGACCTTCCGGCAGATGGTGTTGTAACGGCTATCGGAAAAATCGGCGGTCAAACAGTTTGTGTCATGGCGAACGATTCAACAGTAAAAGCCGGCTCATGGGGTGCCAGGACTGTTGAAAAGATCATCAGGATCCAGGAAACAGCTGAAAAATTAAAGGTGCCTTTATTGTATCTGGTCGATTCGGCTGGTGCCCGAATTACCGATCAGCTTGATATGTTCCCGAACAGACGGGGAGCAGGCAAAATCTTTTACAATCAGGTAAAATTGTCTGGAGTTATCCCGCAAATCTGCCTTCTTTTCGGGCCTTCTGCAGCAGGCGGAGCATATATTCCTGCTTTCTGCGATATCGTGATCATGGTTGACCAGAATGCTTCGATGTATCTGGGGTCACCAAGGATGGCGGAAAAGGTAATCGGCGAAAAGGTAACGCTCGAGGAAATGGGCGGCGCCCGGATGCATTGCTCTGTCAGTGGTGTAGGCGATATGCTCGTATACAGCGAGGAAGAAGCCATTGAATCAGCAAAGCGCTATTTAAGCTATTTCCCTGCAAATTTCCAGTCGAAGACAGATTTGGTCGAAGGAGTGGCTCCCAAGGCTGGGAGAAGTCTTGAAGAGATTGTTCCAGTGAATCAAAACGCTCCATTTGATATGTATGAAGGCATTGATGCGCTGATCGACGAAGGAAGTTTCTTTGAAATCAAAAAGCTGTTCGCTCCTGAAATTATCACAGGGCTTGCCCGTATAGATGGAAGGGCAGTTGGAATCATTGCCAACCAGCCGAAAGTGAAGGGCGGAGTTTTGTTCGTGGATTCTGCCGATAAGGCTGCTAAATTCATCACGCTCTGTGATGCTTTCCATATCCCATTGCTGTTCCTTGCTGACGTACCAGGATTCATGATTGGCACTAAAGTGGAGAGAGCCGGGATTATCCGCCATGGTGCGAAGCTGATTGCTGCGATGAGTTCAGCTACTGTACCGAAAATATCTGTAGTTGTCCGTAAGGCATATGGAGCAGGCCTGTACGCGATGGCAGGACCAGCATTTGAGCCGGATTGCTGCATCGCCCTGCCGACTGCCCAAATCGCCGTAATGGGTCCGGAAGCTGCTGTCAATGCAGTCTACTCCAATAAAATCAATCAAATTGAAGACCCTAAAGAAAAAATCGCATTTGTCCAGGAAAAACACCAGGAATATAAAGAAAGCATCGACATCTATAAGCTAGCCTCTGAGTTGATCGTTGACGACATCGTTGCAGCCAACGACTTGAGGAATGCACTGATCGATCGCTTCAAACTATACGAAACAAAAGATATGGAATTCAGCGTCAGAAAACATCCTGTATATCCGGTATAAGCAAAAGAGGCTGACTCAAAAGGTCGAATAACATCGACTTGAGAGTCGCCTCTTTTATCATTTCACCCTTTTTTGTGCTTGATATAAAGAGGGATTTTCATATTTTTTTGTGATGAAAAATGAATATAGAAACCTGAGTTGATTGGAGTGGAAGGCGCGAAGACTCCTCCGAAAATGCTAACGCATTTCCATCGTGCGTGGGCGAATTCGAAGAAGCTATTCAAAATCCTGCGGGGTCAGCTGGCCAGGTGAGACCCCGCGAGAGCGAAGCGATGAGGAGGCTCAGCGCCAGCCCCGCGGAAGAATCGCTTATGAAAAAGACGGCAGTTGGTCTTTTTCATATTCTTCCCGCGGAAAGCGAAGAGCCTGGAACGGAAATCAACGGACCTATTTAACAAGCTATCCTAAAAACAAAGAGGGTGCCCAAAAATCAATACCTTGTGGCGACCCCTCTTTCGTTATTCAGGACCAAATCGAAGGCTCTATTAAATTTAAATGAAATAACCATAATCCCTTCTTCCTAATTAACGATGTTTTCTGCTAAAATATGACTAAAGTCATTTAATATCGGTGTTTTACATAAATCTGTTATCGCCCTTCAGCATGTATTATAAAAAAAGAATTTTTAGAGAAGAAGCTAGAAATGTCCTGAGTTCATTTAGGACAAATGAGGGATATTTATGAAAATAGGAATAATCGGCGGCGGCTCAATAGGATTATTATTCTCTTATTACCTAAGCTTGCACAATGAGGTTTCTATCTACACAAGGACACAGGAACAAGCAGACCTAATTAACGAACACGGTCTTCATCTTGTAAAAGGTGGAATAGAGCAGGCTCCATTACAGGTAGCTGCTGCTCCAATCCGGAAATGGAGGGGGAGCGAAGATTTAACCGTTGTTGCGGTGAAGCAGTACCAGCTCTCCGGTTTAATATCTGACCTGAAAGATAAGGCCAAAGGATGCATCCTTTTCCTTCAAAATGGCTATGGCCATATTAAAATGCTCTCGGAGCTGGCAGCAAATAATGTTTTTGTTGGTTCTGTTGAACATGGAGCTGTCAGAGTGAACGGATATACAGTTCAGCACAATGGTGTGGGTGTAACCAGAACTGCAGTTTTTAAAGGAGATTCTGGCGTCCTTGGAGAATTATCTACAATAACGAGTTTTCCATTTATCCTTGAACGTGACTACAAAGAGATGCTCGTCAAAAAATTGGTGGTCAACGCGGTGATCAATCCATTGACGGCAATCCTTAAGGTGAAAAATGGAAAGCTGATTCAAAATCCTTTTTATTTTGAGATCTTCAAGAAATTGTTTGATGAATGTGCTTATGTACTTGAACTGCCTAATCGGGAAAAGTACTTCAGCAATCTTATGGCAGTTTGCGAAAAAACAGCAAATAACTATTCATCCATGTATAAGGATATTGAAAATGGCAGGCAGACAGAAAATGATGCTATTCTCGGGTATTTGCTGGAATTAGCCAGAAGCAAAAATAAAAAAGCTCCATTAATACATAACTACTATCACTGCATAAAGGGGAAGGAGCACGAAAGGGAGGGAGCATGATGCCGGGATTCTTCTCCGCACTTGTTGCCACATTGATCACAGTTCCAATGATTGGCTACCTCACTGTGTTCATCATCAGTAAGCAAGTTACAGGCAACCATCGGCGTTCGGTCAATATGGCGCTTGACTTTAGCACCTTTTTGCTGGTGCTGTCTGTCCATTTTTTGATCATCACCATCTGGAACAAATCGTACCTATGGCTGATCATGATCATCTTGTTTGGGCTAGCGGCTATATTTGTTTTGATTCACTGGAAATATAAAGAGGAAATCTTGTTGCCGAAGGTATTCAAGGGCTTCTGGCGCTTCAATTTCCTGCTTTTCTTTTCAGCCTACATCGTCCTCGTGTTATATGGTTTGTTCAAAAGACTGACATTCCTGTTTGCTTAAACTAGTGTTGGACCGTCCTAATAGAGGGTCCAGCATTTTTTTTTAGCTTATCCTAAGCTTGATTAAAAAGAATCTTGATTTTAGAAATTTCGAAAGGCAAAGTTTTTTTCTTTTCGATTCAAACAATGCTATACTCATAACAGTGAAAATTGCTTACGAGAAAGGAAGTACAAGTTAATGGAGATGTTGAATCTCTCTCTTCCGGCTGCGAACCGGTTTGCGACAGATTATCTAACTGGAAGCCCTGGGCTGCAGAGCTTCTTTCATTATAATTTCAACGAAAAAAACGCATATATCCACCGCCTGGATGAATTGAAAAATAGAAGCTTTATGAGGCATGAACTTGCAGACCATATCCAGTCCTTTATGTCCTCTTATGCGAATTCTGAAAAAATCACTGATAATATCAATAAGCTGAGAAAAGAAGATAGCGTTGCTGTCATCGGAGGGCAGCAAGCCGGTATTCTGACTGGTCCGCTATATACAATCCATAAAGTAATTTCAATTATCAAGCTCGCTGAACAAAAAGAGGCTGAGCTTGGCGTTCCTGTCGTACCCGTATTCTGGATTGCCGGGGAAGACCATGACTATCAGGAAGTTAACCATGTGTATGTCATGAAGGACAATAAGCAGGAAAAGTGGGTTTATCCTGAAAAGAACCTGGAGAAAAAAATGATTTCAGAAGTTTGTATCAACAGGGACCTTTGCTATTCCTGGGTTGAAGAGATTATGGAAACATACGGAGAGACGAAGCACACGAAAGAGGTATTGGAATTTGCCCTTGAATCGTTGAAGACTGCGGAATCCTTCGTTGATTTTTTTGCAACGATCATCATGGAGCTATTCAAAGATTCAGGCTTGCTGATCGTGGATTCTGGAAATAAAGAGCTGCGCAGGCTGGAAAAAGACTATTTTATCAATCAAATCAAAAATCATCGTGAAATCACGTCTGCTGTTCTTGGCCAGCAGGAACGGACAGCTGGTGCTGGATTTGCGAATATGATCGATATTAGCGAAAATGCAGCGAACCTTTTCTTTTACGATGAAAAAGTAAATGAGCGGATTTTGCTCCAGTTTGACCCACAAAGTGGAGGGTTTTCAAGTAAAAATGGAGAAGTCAGCTTCACATATGAAGAGCTGGTGGTGATTGC
>Ga0114955_1000838_pt1 | contig 14077 bp, 19 predicted proteins | sample Porto_5metaG_FD_87302 | JGI IMG/M metagenome (GOLD analysis project Ga0114955, IMG submission 87302) | Marine algal microbial communities from Porto, Portugal - Porto_5 metaG | ecosystem: Host-associated > Algae > Red algae > Unclassified | place: Portugal: Porto | collected 2015-02-02 | reverse complement strand
GGCGGCCGAGCCGGGCGGGGCGGGGGGCGGGGGGGGCCGCGGCGGGGGCGAGGATGATGTTTTTTCAAACGGGGGGGGGGGGGGGGGGGGGGGGACGTAGGGCGCGCCACCGACACCGGCGCCACCCACATACAGAACGAATCAACGAAAAGTAAACACTGTACTTATGTGACATTAATGCCATGAAAGAGCATGTAATGTACAGTAAGTACTCGCCGTATCAGAACAAACCGGTTACGTTTCCGCTTGGGGCGGTGCTCTCGTGGCGCGTTCGTCTGATCTTCCCAATAGCCCCCGTTGGCGATTTTCTGGCGACACACCGCACGCCGGTGTCGCCAAGAAGTCGCCATGAAGTCGCCAAGATATGGGAGGTGGCAGAACCGCCGACGATGGCCGCAACATGGGCGGCGCCGACGTCCCGGCGGGGTATGCCGGCGAGGCAGAGGACCAAGCGGCGGAGCTTCCGCTCATCGAGGGGGCGGGGCCGTCGCTCTTTCGGCGCACGTACTTCAGCCTGCCGTCCCCTGGGACACGAGACGGCGTCCCCGTCATGAGTGACGATGCCTTGATAGCCGCGTTGACCTACAACCACCGCGTGGCATTGGTTCTCATTGAAAAAGGCCGTTGGGGCACCCCACCGGGGCTCATTGTCGTCCTCAAGGAGGTTCGCGATGACCACGTCGACGCCGTCGTGGCGGAGGTGCACGGGAACGCCAATTATGGCAGCCAAGGAGAGGCGCGACAAGCGTACGAGGTCCTGGCGTATGCCAGCGAGTTGGTCCGTTACGGACGGCCGTTCCACGAATTTGACACGCGTCTTGATGCTTGGGCGCTCCTGTGACCGGTATACCAAATGGGGACCTTTGAGATGGCTGCCAACAATTTCGGGCGTTTGCGTCGCGTCTGTCCAGAGGTCATCTTCCTGTCGCGTCATGTGGCGAAGGAATTTCTGTGCCTTTTTCCCAGAATGCGGGCATGAAGGAGAACGTCGATGAGCTCATTGAGGTACTTCACAAGGCGGAGCACGCCGTGGAGAAGAATTTGCGGCTCGTACGCCGAGCCGCGGGCTTCTTCCCACCGCTTGATGTTCCGGTGTCATCCGGGCGCCTCTTCATTTTGACGTGTCATGTTGGTTCCCGCGCTACCCCCACTCGTGATTGAACCGCAGATTGTGGATGGAAATGCCCTGCGCATTGTCGTATCTTGCTCATAAGCTTGTAGACGAGTTCTGTGGCGCTTGGCGCGTAGTCAACGCGGAGTATTACTACATCTCAGCGGCCGGGTGGGTGCACACCCTGATGACTGACACGTTCTTCGCCTGGATCGACGCCACAGCCCTTCGGCGCATGTTCAAGTTGGACCTGCACCATATGGCCAGTGGGCCGTGCGGCTAGGCGATGTTGAACATGCTCCAAAAGAGACGCAAGGCCACAGAGGTATTTTCGTGGACCATAGTCGTCAAGAACGTCATCCGACGGGACACGCGGACTCGTGCGGCTCGTCAGGTGCACTTCTAGTTGGACTCGTTGGCCGAATACGGGTTCATGTTGAACTACCCTTGTCGTGGCTTTGCGTAGCTTCCCGCCTAAGGCAGAGGCTCGGACGACGATGGCAAGACGCCAGTGGCGGTGGCTAAGGGCAATTGCGGGTTCGTACGCCAAGGGACGCGGTCGGCCCGTGGGCCTTCGCGTCGGGCCGCGTCTCCCAGCCGTCGGGGGTTGCTATCGCCCGTGCGCGAGACAAACGTCGCCGCCGCGTCCGCGGGACATGCGCGTTCAACGCTTGAGGACGTTTGGACCTCGCCTGAGGTGTTTCAGGCGGCAGTGGCGCTGTTTGGCGACGGGCCGAGCGGTCTTATTGAAGGGCAGCGAGTGCGTCGTGGCACCGGGGCGGCTGCCCTGGCCGTTTCGTGGAATTTCCAGACGGAAGCGTTGCGCCCGGCTGTTTGCGATGCCCATGCGTATGTCCTTGAGGGCGCCATGCCGGTCTTAGCTCGGGCCATGAGAGTGGCGGCGGACTCGGCAGTGGCGTTCGACCTGGTCTCCCAGGAGCTCGATCGTCTTCGCCAAGTGGCGGAGGTGCCTCCCTCACCCGTGCGCTTTGACGCCGGCTACATCCTCGGTAGGCGTCTCAGCCGTGACGGCGAGCACGACGAGGAGCCTCCGCGGATGATGCGCCGTTGCAGTTCTTCGGTTGACGGTGGTAGCCGGGGGCCTGCCCGCAGCTGAGGCGGGGTGGAATAGGACCGATTCGGGGCCGGCTTGTGTCGTTTGGTTTTTGTGAGGCTTTCCAACTGCCGAGGCCCGTCGGCAGGTGGTGCTGTGGCGGAGGATTTAACACCTTGCCCGCCCATGGGTTGCTGTCATTTGGACAAAGAGGGCTTGGCTTGTGTAGCGCTGATGGATTTCCTGTTAGACTGGATGGCAACAAGTGCCCAGGTGGTTGTACCATTGTGGTACTTTGACGCGTGAGGCAGGACGTCGTGCGATGCACAGGCCGCTTTGGCGTCGCCGTACCATGGGGTACTTTACCATCTGGGGGCTATAAGCGTTGCCTCTGTACTTTGGTACATCAGGTCCTCGACAGCGGTCGTTATGTCATGGACGGAGTGTAGTAGCCCGTCTGGCTCGAATCCAACCCCTTGGGTTGCGGGCGCGGGGGGCGCGTCATCGCCCTGTAAGGACGGGGGGCAGGGCCATACGTAGGTATTCGGCCCGTGCCACTCAGAAAGCTCGACGAAACGCCAAAGAGCCAACTAGGGGTCGTGGAGGATATTACGCGTCCGTTCGGGTAAGGTCAGTCGAACACAGCAAATCGGTACAGTCTCCTGAACTGAATTTTACTGGTTAATCTGAACCCAGTTCAGTGTGATTCGAATTTCGCCGTGGGAATTCGAAAACACTCCGAGAATGGTCGCGGACCACTTTGGATCTGGGCGTTGGCGGGTTACTACCAACGCAGTTTCTGCTTGATTAAGCCGGGGTGATCGGCGGGTACCCCAAGACGGGCGGGTGGGAATACTCAAAGAGTATGCCGCAATTTCCTTCTTTCTCCGTCGGAGGAATCGGATCACCAGGTTCCAAGAAAGGTTCTCCAAGAGATCCCAGGAGTCGTCTTTGGGACCATAGTCAAACCATCGGACTTTGGTACTGTAGACGCCATTGCTCCGACGGAGGCTTAATAAGCGGTCAATGACGTCTTCGTCGGGTACCGGCGGTGTGCTCTCAGGCTTATCGAGTCCTTCCAATAGTGGGTGTGGCATCTCGTCTGGTATCGAATGCCGTGGTGACGGAGTAACATGGTCACTATTGACTCTTCGCTTTTCGCCGTTCACGTCTACGACGTAGGTAAAGTCATCGGCATCGAGTACGACGACCGGGCCGACGGTCCGGCTTTGCAGCTTGTTCTTTGGTTGGTGATTAGTCGTATAGACGTGGTCATCGAGGCGGACACGTTTGTAACGTGTATCCACGTTCGAGTCGAAGTTACGCTTGTAGCGTTGATGGGTCTATTGCAAGGCCTCTACGACGGCCGGAATTTGCTGTCTCAGCTTGGCCATGAACTCACGCTTACGCGCCAGGCGCGACCTGTCGTTGCGGGTACCCTGGTTTTTTGAATAGAGTCCCGGTTCGGAGGTTGCGTACCGACAAACTGTGGATTCGTCTCTGAAAGAAGAGTTCGAATGGCGCAATGCCTGTCGAACGGTGTGGCTGGCTGTTATAGGCCATGGTAAATACGGGGAGTAGTTCGTCTCAATGGCGTGGGTCGTCTGTGACGTAATGTCGGAGTTGTGTAGCCATGATACGATTGTATCTCTCGACTTGAACATTGGTCTGTGGGTGGTATGCCGTGGTGCGCACTGTTTCGGTGCCCAGCAGTTTCAATACGGCAAGGAAGACGTTCGACATAAACTGGGCTCCTTGATCCGATAGTATTCGGTCTGGTGGACCATAACAGGCGACCCAGGCGTCAATCATGGCTGATGCCACGGAAAGTGCCGTTATGCGCCGCAAGGCAACGCAGTTGGTCAGCTTGGAGAAGTGGTCGGGAATGACCAGAATGAAGCGGTTTCCAGCTTTGGTAGCGGGGACTGGCCCTGAGATATCTACCGATAGGTCCGTCAATGGCTCCGTTGCCGGGAAGAGCGTCAATATGGGCGTGAGGCGTCGCAGTGACAGCCGGTTCTGGGCGCAGGTGGTACACTCTGTAATATTCTTGTAGATATCCGTGAGCTTCGATGGCCCGTAATACCGACGCCGCATGGCATAGTACCTTCGGTTCGTACCCGGGTGCGCTGACACCGATGCGTGATGTTCCAACTTACGTATACGCTCATGTAGAGATTCCGGGGTGACCAATTGGTCGCCGTCCGGCGCTCGAATGCAGAGGCCGTGGCTTTCGTCTTGAAAGAAGGCTTTTGCCGTTTTGCGAGCCACGCGTTTGGCCAACTGGAGGCAAAACTCGTCGATTTGCTGGGCTTCCACAATATGGTCGTAATCGACGGGGTCCGGAATGTCGGTACCCATGTACCTCCCCGTCAGCAAGCCGTTGGCGGTCTCCGCCAATGCAAGGGATGGGATATTGTCGTTCATATCTTCAACAGCGGCGTCATTGTCCGTTCGGGACAGGAATTCTGGGGCGTGGTGCGATGCACCGGGTTTGTATTGCATGTCGAATCTATATTCGGACAGCCGTAGACGCCATCGCATCGACCGACCACTTGAGTCAGTTGTGCTGTAAACCCAGCCGAGAGCTTGGTCGTCGGTGCATATTGGGAAGCGATGACCGTCGAAGAAGTGTCTGAGCTTGAGTACTCTCCACACAACGCCGAGGAACTCGCGTTCCGTTGTGAAATAGTTTATCTCAGCAGGGCTGACGCCACGGCTCCAATAGTCAACCGGTAATCTAGTACCGTCAGGTTGCTCTTGCAGCAAGGTTCATCCGAGTTGGTCGGCGAAGGCGTCGACATCGAAAGCCATTTGGCCTTTGGCCTTCGTCAGGGCCAAAATTGGTGGTGCGAGAAGCGCTTGACGTAGGTCGGCGAAGGCCGCGAGGGCTACGTCCGTAGGTTTTGGTAAGTCCAGGGGGACTTCCGCGCGGTTCATCGCCTTGAGCGGCTTTGCTCGATTAGCAAAGTCTTTGAAGAAACATATATAGACCTTACACATCCCCAAGAAGCTATTTAAGCTGGGTCTTGGTGGTGGGGAGCGAAGCGTGCTTCAACGCGTCGATGATCTTAGTATGAACATGGAGTGGACCCTGTCGGAAAGTATGCCCAAGGCACTCGACTTCGTCGGAGAACCAGGTGCATTTCTCAAGATTGAGAGTGACACCGGCTTCGTGAAACCGCGTTAAGGCCACATTAACGTCCTTGAGGTGTTGCTCTGCAGACGCAGAGAAGATGATAACATCACCTAGGTAGACGAGGCAAAGCTGCAACTTGAGACCCGACAATATAATGTCGACGGCACGTTGAACAGTAGCGGGGGCGTTGGTCAGTCCGAATGGCATGGACAGTTGGTCAGTCCGAATGGCACGGACAGCCAATGGTAAATACCAGCATGCGTTGTAAACGCAGTCTTCTCTCTGTCGGCCGGGCGTAGGGGCACTTGCCAATAGCCTGCCGTACAGTCAAGTGAGGTGAAGACCTTAGAATCTCCCAAGCAGTCCAGACATTCCTCCGTTTGGGGAAGGGGGTAGGCATGCTTCTTGGTGATGTTGTTGAGTCGTCGGTAATCGACGCAGAAGCGGGTTTTGCCATTCTTATTTTGTACGATGACGACGGGGCTTGCCCATGCATTGTGACTAGATTCTATAACCTTGAGCTTCAACATCTTGTTGATTTGATCAGCAATGATCTGTCGCTAAAATGGACCTGTGCGATACGGTTGTGCCTGGATGGGTACGGCATCCCCGGTGGTGACGATGGCATGCTCAGTGGCGTGTATAGTACGGAGGGTACCGTCCCACATCGCGGAATCCGTGCGTAGCATCTCTCGGATTTGGTTATGCAAATGCTCCGGTGCTTCACTAAGGTCCACATCGTCGACAGGGTCGTCGGACAACGATGAGTCCTCACAGGTATCTGTGTCTTCGGTTGTTTCCTCCTCTGTTATGGCGGCCAACATCGGACCTTGGAGTGGTTCGGCGAACCCTAGGATGCTGTTCTTACGAACTATGGCCTGGTCCGGCTCGAGATTGCAGACCCTTACCAAAAAGGTTCATCGGGCTTGAGGAGCGCGACGCTCCGGGCGACTGCCACTGACTTGTGCCTGCATAGGTGGATATTGGGCGAGATGGTTACGAGGCCGGGGGTGGCGCAGGTGGCCATAACCTTTTCTTCCATCCGTCCTTTGACGCGGACTTGGCGACATGCCCTAATCTTCGCACATTGGCCTTCCCACGACCGTTACCACTTATTGGCAAGTAGGGTGGCAAGGATAGGCGTTCGCCTTGGGTTCCTCGTGACATCACCGACGTGGTCTTGCCACACGACCTTCTTTAGGGGGGTGACGATGGCTTCGACATGGCTATCCAGGAATTAGGTACGGAGGATACATGGCACCGATACGTGTTCGGCGACGAAGAATCGGTCAAAGACGTTGCCGCATCCAACATCCATATAGAGATGTATAGCATAGTTTGGTATGAGGCCGTTGTTGTTTGCATCTTTGATGCCGGGTGTTCGCTCGAGCTTTTCAGCATAACTCTGCCAGTCGGCAGGTAGGACATTAGGTCGAACCAATTTAATGCCGGCCCCGGTGTCCAAGACAGGGCGACAACTGTGCATTTCCCGTTGGCAAGGCCAATGGTGGCCGCGATCTCAAAGTGACGATTTACCGGGCTTAGAATCCTTGTGACTTCACGTCTTTCACAAGTTGGTGATGTTTCGCCGGGCAAGCCGCCAAGGGGCACCCGGCTCATTCGTTCTTCGAGTCGGTGGACTCGCTGCTATTGCTTTCAGCGGTGGGTTTAGTATCCTCCGTTACGGCGTCCATGCAATAACAGGAGTACGGCGTTCACGTGGTCTGTACGGCTTAGCGCATTGAGCAGCGAAGTGACCGGGCTTGTTAAAGTTGTAAAAACCATCGGTCCTCGCCTGAAGCGACTGCTTCGAAGGAGGAGAAAGTGACGGGGCCCGTCGTTGGGCAACCGGGATGGGGCGGTCGACATTGGGGTGCCGGGTTGGAATGGGCGAGGCATACGCCACCTTCGTCTTCTGAAGAAGAGGCAGCTTAAGCGGTGTGCAACGCTGGTTTGTCCCGTTCCACTACATCTGCGCAGCACAGATGGTATCCGCCAGTGTGCGCTTGGGGAACTGCACGTCCAATACCCGGACATGAGATTGAATAATCTTAAACAAGTCATTGATGAATACATCCTTCACAACTTGGGCGTGGAAGAGGCCGTCGAGGCGGTCGCACTGCGTCTCAACGCGGAGCCCAAAGGCTGTGGGCGAGAAACTATCGGGTTGACGCATTGTAATATTGTCGTGGTAGGCGGAGGCCATTACGGCGTGGGTGGCATACTTGGCTCGAAGCCAGTTAATAGCAGCACCATAGGTACGGATCTCATAAATGCGGCGCCCGGCCTTCGAGTTGACGGCACTCGAGAAGGCTGGTGTAGCCGCGCCTGACAGTCGAAAAGCCAAGAGCGGGAGGGCTTGCCCGTGCGTCAAGCCGGCTGCGTCGCATGCACGCCGAAAGGTCTTCAAGAAGGTGAATACACCGAGGGGGCTGGTGCCCTGAAACAGCTCTTGCCCTTGAAATGCGCCATCCAGGGGGCGGCTCATCTCATGCGTGTTCTCCACTAGGGAGGGTGGCAGTGACTGATCACATCAGATCGGGGAGTAGGTGCGATAGTCCAATAGGGACTTGAAGCGACTGTTGGAGGGTCGAATGACCTTTTGCCGATCGGCTTTATCAAACCGTTTCTTAGAGTCGGGGCGACTCTTGTACGGACCCGGGAGGGATCTCCGAGACGCAGCGTCTGATGACGTGTCCAAGGAGTCGGAGCGTGAGCTCGACGACGGCAAAGGCGGGGAACCCGGGGATTCTACGGAGTCAGACGACGAAGAGGAAGTCGTCCCACTGGACGAGCTTGACTCATTCGCGGCCGACATGTTGGCGTTCTCAACTGAGGATGTTGAGCGGGCCAACTTATTCTCCTTGCGGATTCTACGCAATTTCTTGCGAAACTTACACTCTAGATCCCGACGCTCTGTCGCTTGGCCAACTGGCTCTGGACGAGAGGAAGACGACTCGCCCCCCTTGTGGTCGACCTTGACCTTAGTCTTGCTCTTCGTCTTGCGAAGCGGCTTCGCTGCCCGGGCATTGGCCTCGATGTCCTCCTGACGCATAGCCTCCACGTTTGCGAGCAGGTTGTCGTTTGCTTCCGCTAATGAGCGGTTAGTCGCTTGTTGAGCCGTCAGGCGGAAACGAAGTGTCTCCACCTCCGCCTTACGGCCCTTCGCGTCGAGCGGTTGGCCAGAAGCCGCCGCGTTCAACGCATAGGATCCCGAGAGGGAACCACCTAGGGTGTTGGCGTCGCGGGTGTTCGTACGAACGCCTCCCAGCGGGACGTATTCGGAAGGCAGGGCGTTGCGCTTACCCTTCTCATTGCCACGCTGCCCATCGGCACCACCAGGTGTCATTGCTCAACTGGCACAGTGCCAACGGAAGCGCACTGCGCTCCAATGAAAGATCACCACCCACGACGCCCAGCGTCATGGCACACGCAAGGGGGGGGTGTTGCAATTGGGCGCGGCTAAGTCCAGTACTTATGCCCCTGACGGGACTTGCACCCGCCTCTCCGTACTTCTGATTGCGGGCTATGGGACGGCTGTGCTTCCCTAAGTAGCCCCCCCTATTCGGGCCCGGGGTTACTATTTCGTCTCTATTTTTCGTCTGTTTCCGTCTTGTTCTTTGGCGCAGGCCACGGCCCGCGCCGCCCCGTCTTGTTCCCCATCTAAATCTTGGCGTCTCTCTCGATTCCTAGCCCTTACGCGCCCTTGCGCCGTCTAGGTCTTCTCGGGAGGTCGACCTTTTGGGTCCTTCTGTTCTGTATTGTCAGTGTTGCCACAAGGTATTTGCTCGCGCCTTCTTCGTTGCCAGAGGAGGCGCGCCCTGCGCGTCAAGCCAGTAGGTGGAATACCCGTCACCGTGCCACTTGGCAACAAGAGACAGCTCTGGGGCACCGCGTGCAGATGCACGCGACAGGCAAGAGCATCCCCTGCCGCTCCACCAGTTGTAGTATGAATGACGTTGGTTAACTAACCAGTAAGCAGCGACCGACCGTAGACGCACAATAACGCGAACTCTATCGCCACAGAGGCGAGGAAGAAGAACCTTTGTTCGTGCAACATCCGATGGGGAGGCGGGGGTGCCAACGCCGGCGAGCCCCGGGCGCATGGTGGTATTAATATCAGACGGCAAAGGTTCGAGATCGATCGACCTAACGCTCGTAAAGATCGAAAAACCACCAAAATAGAAACGATAAGATAAAAGGACAGATACACAAGCCAAAAGTAGCCTCCCAGAGAGAAAGCCACAACTCGGTTCAATTCTCCATTAGAATACTGACCAGTCAGGGGGGCTACCGGGCCCATTATCCCGATATGAAGAAGACATGATACAAGTACTGTTCCGCCGTGGCTGACACCAGTACGGTCGTGGCCAGGTGGTCCCGTCGGCACTTGGTCGGCTCGTGGCCCAGCCCCTAGGGACGGATTTTACTGCGGCGCCTTTACGTCCGCCGTCTTCTCCCTCGCCCCACTTAGGAACGGGCTCTAGTTCTTGGTCACAACCAATTTATGTGGTCGACTCGGGCCCCTCGGCGAACCTGCCGACCTTCTCGGGGCCACAATATTATGCTGCCGAGGAGGGCGGCAACCAAGAGTATGATCCTGTCTACGGTGCCCGGCCCAAGGGTTGGTAACGTGGTCATCCTAGGGTGACCAGGTGTCTCATACGTCCCTCTCCTGCAGAGTATGTAGCGCGTTATCGCCCCTCCCAAGGGGGTGGGCGCCGCCCTTCTTACGATCGACTGGTCTCAGGCCCCGTAGGGAATAAAAGGCTTAGTCTCTGTTCTTGTGCTCTATTCTTTGCGTGTGACTTCAAGTCACAAGAGTCCCTAGGGCTTTTCTTCCGACTTGGTCAGAGAAGAAGAAAACTTCTCGTGTCAAGGCGGGGAGCTTGACACCTTTGCGCAAGCAATATGTATGAATTGCCTCCCCAGGGAGGGAAGATGAAAACAGCCACGTGGCTTCCTTTTCACGAAACCCGAACCATTTGACCAGGACCTGCAATTTTCCTTCATCATCCCAACCGTGTTTGAGAAATCGCTCGAAAACGAATTCAGGGCCCTCCTTACTTTGGTCGCCCACCTTAAAGAGGGCTTGTGCCCTACGGGCAAGGGTCCACTTGGCATCCCGCACCAGTGGTGCAAAGGCACCGTTGACATGGTCACTGTTTTCGGTGCGGAGACCCTTGGGGCTCTCTACCAGAAACCGGTGCCCATCAGTTTGTAGCACCATGTACCGTCCTTGGGTCTTCAACCCAATTTTCTTTGAAGAACGGGAGAGGGCATCTAGATAGACCCAGTCCCCGGCCTTGATCGTGCTGTTCTTTGTCGGTGCGGGCGTCAAACGCCCACTTATAGGTGGACTGGGCTTCGCCCAGCTGCCGGCGAACCGCCGGGATGAGGGCCTCAAGTTCCTCAACATACTGTTCCGCTGCCGTGGCGGCATCCTCAGTTCTCTCCTCGGCTTGTCCAAGCAGAGGCATACGCTCCATGAAAGCAAGCTGGATCCTTCTAGGGCTCACGAAGGCAAAAGAGATTCCTCCAGTGCTCGCGTGTACCTGCGTATTATACGCAGTAGTAAGAAAGGACAAATGACTGTCCCATTCGGTCTGATGCTCCGCGACATAGCACCGGAGCTGCCGTACCAAGGTGCGGTTGTATTGTTCCACCTGCCCGTCGGTCTCGGGGTGGTAGCGAGATAAAGAGTTGGAGGCTATACCCAACAACCCGAGGATGCCCTGGAAATATACCGATGCAAACTGAGGTCCGTCGTCCGTAAGGACAGAGTCGGGGATGCCATAGGCAGCCACCCAAGTATCAATGAACGCTGACGATACCGCCAGCTCTGTCGCATCCCGTAACGGGATCGCTCGCGTCAACTTGATAAACCGGTCACAGATGACCAGCACATGCTTATGACCACCCCTAGAGGTGGTCACTGGGCCTAGCTGGTCCATTGCGAGCCCCGAGAAGGGCTCAAGAGCTGGTAACAGCTTCATTGTAAACGTATGCCTCCTCTAGGAGAGGCGGTGCTTCGCACACGCGGGGCATTGCTCCACGTGCTTGTTGACGTCTACTACCATAGTAGGCCAGTAGACTTACCGGCGGAGGGTGTCATACATCTTCCACGAGCCGGAGTGCACGGCCACCACCGACTGGTGTTGGTACCGTAAGCGGCGCTGTTTCCACGCCTCTTCGATGACCACTTTGGTCTCCCTCCCATAGATCGAACGTCGGCATGGGAGCCCATTATTCTGTCGAAAGATGAAGGATTTCAGACTCCACTTGCGGGCGGGTGGCAAAAGAACATCCAGTTCTTTCAGCATTCCTTGACAGAACGAATCCTCGGCTTGGCCGAGAATTTTCTCTTGGGCCGACAGCGCCCCCATAGGGGCTTCTACTGGCGAGGCGTCCTCTAGGACTTCACTCTCCCGGGTTTAGATGGAAAGGACGGAGATATCATAGTCCAGGGGATTCGAGTCGAGTCCCTATGTGAGCAGACGCGATAACACCTCTGCGACGTTCTGTTCCTTACCCGGAATATGCCGGATCTCATTGGTGTACTCCGATATTCGGAGTCGCCAGCAGTTTATCCGCGCGCTCGGACTCATGTTCGTGAGTACTGATAGTAGGGCCCGGTGGTCACACCGGACCAGACTCTCTGCCCCCTCGAGGTATGACCTCAAGTAGGTCACAGCCCAGACGACGCCGAGCGCCTCTACCTCGGTGGCGAAGTAGTTCTTCGCCGCACGGAGACGAGCGCGGCAATAATAGCCGATGGGGTGATACTCCCCATCGGGTTGTTGCTTCTGTAAGCAACAACCCAGCTGTTCATAGCTGGCGTCTACATCGAAGATTTAGTGCGCGTCTCTCCTGGAAAGAGCGAGAATGGGGGCGGCCAAAAGCCGTCCCCGTAGCTCTTCGAAAGCCTTCGACTCCTCCTCCCTAGGGGGAGGTAACCTCTTGCGAAGCTTGGTGCTCGTCAAGGCTGTCAGGGACATCGCTATTTTGGCGAAGTCGGCCACGAAGCGACGATATACGGCGCACATGCCCAGAAAACTCTTCATCTGGGTTTGGGTCTCCGCATACTGGAGGCCCGTCAGTGCCGGGAGATTCTTCTCCAGGACATGTACACTTCGCGGTCTGATAACATGACCGAGTTACTCCACCTCTTCTCGAAATAAGTGGCACTTGGCCGCCTTCAAGGTAACCTCTGCCTTTCCTAGGCGTGTCAACACCAGAGGCTTATGTGAATAAGTGGCAGTCTGATATGATGGATAGATATACTTGGATATACTCAGATTCCGGAAAAGCAAGCCCGATCATGCGTACTCTTATCTGGATGGCACCGCCATTTTAATGGCTCTGAAGCGGATAAACGGAAGTACAACGACTTACCAGTCGTCAAATGAGCGCATCCCACTACCTCAGGTAACTTGACTCGCCAGGCGGCTCCAAACGCTCGAAACCTGCACGTAACACGCAGTTATATGATAGACACAGACTGGATAGCAGTGAGCCAACTCAGGGCACATCGTTGACGGCAAAGGTGATTGGCAAACTGGGCGATTTCTCGTATGTTGTCGCCCGCGGCAACTGACGGGCGGCCTGTACGACTCAGAGCACTTCTCAGCCACGAAGACTATCCAAGGTAGCGAAATGGGGAACGATGGTTTCGCATCTTGCCTAGCAATTGCTGTCGCGAGCTCGTCACGGTCTCGAATAGGTCGCGCTCCCACGTTCCACCACAACCCGCTCTTCGTTATTTATTGGCAGTCAGCATCGCGAGTACTTGATATATGAGGTAGTTGTTTCAGAATCTGATATATTCTGAGAAGAATCCCTATTCTCAGTCATATCCTCCTATTTTGGTTTCAGATATAAATCGTATCCGTACTCAAGAAAATGCGTCATAACTCTAATCTGATTCAAAAAATGCCAATGTTGAGTATATCGGAGTGGACAGAAAATCGGAAGATTCATGGGGCCCTGGTCAACACCTCATGGAGGTGTTGTAAGTGTTCCTCTGGGGAACGTGAGAAGACGATGACGTCGTCCAGATACACCAAGCATATCTGCACTTGACATCTGCTAGGATCATATTCAGAGCCTTTTGAAAGATGGCGAGGGCATTGCACAACCCAAAGGGGAGGCTTACGCACTGCCACGCGCTCGAGTGGAACGTGAACGCCGGAAGGTGTTTATGCTCCACGGCTACAAGTATATGCCAGTAGCCCGCGTTGCAGTCCATGTTGGAGTACACCCTGGCATCCCCTAGGGAATCGATGCATTCATCCATCCTAGGAATCGGGAGTGCATTCTTGACAGTCACTAATTTCAGCTTTCTGTAATCAATACAGAAGCGTACCGAGCCATCAGGCTTCGGCAGCATAACGACTGGGCTAGCCCATTCCCCAGTGGAAGGTTCGATGACACCCATCGAGCGCAAGCGCTCGACTTCGGCTTTCGCTCTCTCCCGGGCCAAAAGCCCGGCCTTATGGAGGTTTTGCGTCACGGGGACAGCCCCGGGCCTCAGCCGAATGCAGTGTTCTTCACCGCGTATCAACACCAGGCTTCTTCCCCAGAGGGCGCAATTTTTATTCAAGAGGGCCTCAAGGGCCCCGGACCATTGAGACGCCGTCAGATTATCGCAAATTTGGTCAGGAAATCGCATCCTAATACGGGCGACACAGCCGGGCTGCGAGCCCCCCGTCCCGCCTTTTCGTATGAAACAGGCAAAACCCCCCCCCCCCCCGCATACCAACAAGAACCTCAT
>Ga0114955_1000830_pt1 | contig 14142 bp, 8 predicted proteins | sample Porto_5metaG_FD_87302 | JGI IMG/M metagenome (GOLD analysis project Ga0114955, IMG submission 87302) | Marine algal microbial communities from Porto, Portugal - Porto_5 metaG | ecosystem: Host-associated > Algae > Red algae > Unclassified | place: Portugal: Porto | collected 2015-02-02 | reverse complement strand
TTCCTTTTCTATAGCAACGTTCTTCACCTAGGTATAGCGGATTACCGTGTTTTTCTGACCAGAAGCCTTCTAGTAGATCTTTGGTGATGCATTGATAGACGACGACACCTTTGTAGATGGTCTCGTTATCCCCTTCATAGTTAAAATTAATCACCAAGATGTTGTTTTTAAAGAAACCAGTTCCTTGTTGGTGCTGCGTGCCATTTATCACCCAGTTTGCAACGATTCTTTTGTTGTTATCCAGCGCTAGCGTGAGTTCGCCCTCATAGCCTGCGGTATCTGGGCTTTGGTTGGTTCCTGTGATGGTGTATGTGCCTGCTAAGTCTTCTATGGTCATTGGGGTGTGGTGATTGATATCAATGTTTCTTGCTAAGAGTCTTTAAGGCTGTTTAGATGAAGCTTTATAACTAAAAGCGAATATGAAGCTTAAAATTTATTGAAATTGAGGAGAGCGGCTTATTTTCTATATTAATAATACTCTTTTATGTAGGCGTATGCTCTTTCAAATAAAATTTGATCTTTATGAAGTTTATATTTTAGTAGAGCTTTACGAAGTGATTTTTGTACTTCACGTTCCCCAGAACTCGTTTTTTGCCATCCAGGAAATCTTACCACTCTTACAATTGAATCAATCTCTTCTACAATTCTTTCAACCACAGCTGGAGTTTGATTATTTTTCAATTCATAGAATAAATCTGTAAGGGCAGCTTTGGGAGTTTTTTCAATAAGTAAATCTTGTATTTCCTTTTCTGCAGCAACGGTTTCCTTTGCTAATTTACATAGTTCTTTTACAAACTCTATTGAGGTGATAAGTCCAAGCTCAGCTTTATCTCTTAAGTCTTCTAATCTGTCGCTTAGAGATTTAAATTTTGGGTTACCTGCGTTTTTCTTGAATCGTTTGATTAAGATTTTTTCTAACTGCTTAGCATTTTTAGGATCTGGATTATTGAAAATATTTTCAATAACATCGGCATCAAGTACAAACTCTTCTAGGTGATGCACTTCACCTACGTGTGTATTTTCGTGCATTAATTTGGTAGTCTCAGCACCTAAGGTAAACCATAATAATTTACCAATGTTGTCTGAAGCTGGCCTTACAGATTCAAAAACTTGGGATAACCATTTATAATCGTTTTGATAATCATTTAGAATCGTGTCTGGCGATAGTGATTCCCACAACTTTGAGAGATATTTATAATCTTTTGCAAAAGCGTCTTTCTTTTCGTTGCCATTGATCGCTTCTTGTGCTTTTTCTAAGCCTTCAAAACCTATAACAGATCTATCAACACCCGCAAAATGAGCCAGAGCTTCTGCCATCGCTTCAGGAAGCTTGTCCCTTAATTCTGTGAGGTTTGATATTACCGTTTTTATACTTTCTTCGTCAAACTGTAGTGCTTTTGCGGTATCATCAAATACTCCAAAATAGTCTACTATTCGCCCAAATGATTTATTAGGATAAATTCTATTGGTCCTACATATAGCTTGAAGCAATGTATGATCTTTTATAGATTTATCTAAGTACATAGTTTGTAAGATAGGAGCATCAAATCCCGTTAATAATTTTGCTGTTACAATGAGAAATTTTAAATCTGATTGCGAATCGTTAAACTCTTCAACAATTTTTTCTTGTTGGTTTTTATCGACTCCCCATTTTTGTTTAAATGATAACTCGTCATTTGAAGATGTAGATATAATGACTCTACTTGACTCTTCTGGAAAGTAATTATCTAGTTCTTCCTTGTATTGTACACACGCATATCTGTCTGGTGTAACAATCATTGCTTTAAAGCCGTGTGGAGCAACTTTTTCATTAAAATGTAAAGCTATATCCTCTACAATTTTTGCTACTCTTTCTGGAGATTTAAGAAAAGAAGCCATCTTAGCAGATTTTTTGTTTAAGGCATCTGCTTCTTCATCTGTTAGTGCAGTACTTTCTTTAAATTCTGCAAATGCCTTATCTATTGTTTCCTTATCAACGTGCACATCTACAAGCCTTGGTTCAAAGTGTAGGGGTAAGGTTGCTTTATCTCTTATTGAATCTTGAAATGTGTATCGGGACATATACCCTCCATCATCTTCTTTTGCTCCAAATGCCCAAAAAGTATTTTTGTCTGCCTTATTAACTGGTGTTCCCGTAAGGCCAAATAAAAATGCATTAGGTAACGCCGCACGCATTTGCCTACCTAAATCACCTTCTTGTGTTCTATGTGCTTCATCTATCAATACGATTATGTTATCTCTCGTATTCATATTAGGTTGTGCATCACGAAACTTAAATATTGTAGAAATTATTATCTTCCTGATATCCTTTTTAAGTAGATCTTGTAATTCCTTTATATTATCTGTAGTCTCAATGTTTGCAATATCTGCAGCATTAAATGTTCCAGATATTTGTGTATCTAAGTCTGTTCTATCTACTAAAACGAGTACGGTGGGACTTTTTAATTCTTTCTCTCTCCTTAATTTTTGTGCTGCAAAAACCATTAATAAGGATTTACCAGAACCTTGGAAGTGCCATATTAATCCCTGTTTTATTTTACCTTCCTTTACTCGCTCAACTATTTTATTTGCCCCTTCATATTGTTGAAACCTAGGAATCACTTTTATGCGCTGTTTGCTCTTATTTGTAGTAAACAGAGAGAAGTTAAGTAAAATGTCTAAAACCCTTGCAGGGTGTAATAAATCTGATAATTCTTTTCCTATTTCACCTAGACCTAAACGTTTTGCGATAGCATCTTCATCATTTTCTAAACGCCAAGGTGCCCAGTATTGTAAAGATGTCCTTATGGCACCATAATAAAGTTCCTTTCCCTCTGTGGCAAATGAAAAGATGTTAGGTACAAATAGTTTAGATACTGCATTTTCATAAACATTATGAACTTCTGAAGCGCCATCTAACCAGCTCACGGATGGTCTTATAGGTGTTTTTGCTTCGCCAATTATAATAGGAATACCATTTATAAATAAAGCAATATCTGGTATCTTGGTTTCTCTTGAGTGCACTCGCAGTTGCGTAGTAACGATATAACTGTTTTTATCTAGATTTTCAAAATCAATTAATTTTACCGGAACGTGGCGATTATTTGGTCCAAATGGCATTGTCTTGTTGCCTTGTAGCCATTTAAAAAATTCTTCATTTGCACGTACTAGTCCAACTTGATGCACAGATAATAAAATAGTGCGAAGTTTATAAAGGACTTCATCTGCTAGATCTGGATTTTTTTTTATCTCGGGATTTAACGTTATTAAGGAGCTTTTTAAAATAGATTCCAAAATAACTTCATTTACGCCTCGTTGTAACTCATTACTTGATCTATACTCCCAATAGCCACCATATAATGACCTATCTTCAGACACCTCATTAGTATTTAAATTAACTCCAGTAAGCTGCTTAATAATGTAGTTTTCTACACTGTTTAATTCGTTAAATGACATTTAATTTTGAAGTGTTTGATTATTTCCTTTTTATTAAATCCAGGTTTACAATGAGAATGTAGTGGTCCATTATTGCTCATTTGAGTTTGTTAAATACATTACTCTAGTCACAAACAAATTTTCTAAAGTCAAATCCGGTCCCACCAGATTTTACATCGTGTAAATACTTAAAACTACTATTTGCTGAGATTTCTAAATCTACAGCATTTTTATCTTCTCGAATTTTAAAAGTATCCTCTAGATTGTCAACAAAGCCCTTTGGTAATTTTATCCAGATAACATTTTTATCTGAATTAAGTAATAAATGCACATCTTCATTAAACTTAGTAAGGTTAACATTGAACCACCACACTTCCTTTGACTTATTAATTTTAGAATAACTTGTATTGCTAGTTGTCAAAGAAGCCCCTTTTGTAGTATTTATATATGCTATTAATTCCTTTTTAGTTTTCATAAATTATGCTTTAAAATTACCTCTCGCTATTGCCTTGCATTTATGTCGTAGCTGTTTTACTTCATTAAGTGCCGCAGGGTTGCTTGCTATATTTAATAGGGGTAAATATTGAGTAATTAACTCATTTTCAATACTATTTAAATGATCTGTTATAGATACCCAATTAATAGTTAAATTTTCATTAATCCATTGTATGATGTTCTGCTCATTTTGAGATGAGAACTTATAATTGTTTTGATTTCTTTTACCTACAAGTGAGCCTTCTTCGGGCACAAAACCTAATATAGCACCTAGACTTCTAAAGAAAGTACCGTGACCTTTTGCTCTTAATTCTTGTTTTAAAAAGCGTTTTTGTAAACTTTTTGTGGCGATGCCTATATACATAATGGTGTGACTTCGTTCTAATAAAATGCTTGAGAACACGGCATCTAGTTTTTTTGGTTCTTTTATGCGTATGCAATAGATTCCTGGTGTATCTGGAATGTTATGCTCGCAACTAGTTATAGTTTTAAAGTTCTTTTCATTTATAAGAATCTTTTTGAGCAAATTAGAATCTGCTGTAATAGCATTTACAGCTACGTGTTTCTTCTTTACTATGGTTTTTTTAGATACAAAACCCGTACTGCTTTTTAAAGAAATAATACCGTTAGATTTTACAAAAAGATGAGAGTAGTTTTTTACACGAGCGCCTACTTGACTACTTTTTATAGAAGAGCCGTCTTTTTTTGCATACCAGCTATTAGCATTTAACACATCTGCTATTTCAGATGCTGTAAGTGCTTTATTTGCTTTTAGCAACACTTGTTGTATGGCTTCGTGTAATGTCATTTTTTAATTTTTCAAACTATTGACAACAGCTATTTCTAACTCATCAATAGATTTTCCTTTATTTTTAAGAAATTCATAATCAATACTACACCTAAAATCTGCGTTAAGCATTAATAATTTTGCAGCTCGTGCCTTACTAGTACTTTCAATTACTTTTTTGTGATCCTCATAAACAGACTCTAAGAAATTTCCAGGATTTTGAATAAACCTTAAGTTTTTTAAAACATACGCTTCATCCATATCTTTAATGTCCTTTGTACGTTCTATAAGAGCGATACAATAATGTTCTTTGTATTTAGGATTTACTGCTCTTTCTAATTGTGAAATTGCAAGTTTAACAGCATCTATATTCCCATTTCTAACCGATTTCATTTCAATGTAAAATGATTGTCCTGTTTTTGGGTTTGTGATTCTAAAATCATAAGAACCACCTCCTGCGTAAACAAAATCAACTGCTTCCAAATCTACCTTGTCAACGATAAGACCTAAATGATTTTTTTCAAATGCCGATTTGAACAGTTTCTCCACATCGCTTCCAATCTTAGATTTGGTATCAAAATCACGTTTCTTTTCACCTTCTTCTCTAGCAAAATCCATAATTTGAAGAGGTATTTTCTTTGGGAAAAGCTTCGAAAGTTCTGTTAACTGTTCTAGGTTGGCACCAGAATCTATAATGTTAACTATTTGTTTTATATCAGAAATACTCTCAACTACTGTATTTAACTCTTCAGCAGTAACCGTAGACTCTGCTAATTTTACTAAAGTATCTTGTTTACCACTATCGCGAATTGTTATTGCTTTTATCTTTTCTTCATCGTCAAAACTTTCTAGAAAAAAACTAGTGTATGAAACATTAAAAGTTGGAAAATAAATAGGCAACTCTGACCAATTAGGAAACCCTTTACTTTTAAGCCATTTCACAAGTAGTGTAAGACCATCTATTTCTTCCTTGGTTAATTTAGAATTTGCATCTAAACGCAATCTGAAAATTTCATCAATTTCTTTTGAAATAGTTTTCCAGTTCTTAAACTTAGCCTCAGGTAATAAATTTGGAACTTGTTTATTTATAGTTTTATTTAAAAGCTTAAACCTATAATCCTGATTTGTCATCTTGTTGTAAACTTCAATTAAGTCTACATCAACTCCATTATCTGTAAAAATTTCAGCATCTCTATTAACAAAATCTCCTTTTTCAGATTGGCAAGGAATTATTTTATATTTAGTAAGTAAACCATAATCATTTGATTTAACATATTTAATGAAATTAGCCAACCATTCAACAGTTTCTTCTACTTCTTTATTTATGTTTTCAGCTAGTTGAACTAAATTTTGAGAACTGGCAACCATTTTTACTGCTGCTTCTAATCTAAACGGAACACTTTTGAATATCGTAAAATCAATATTTTTAAGCCAATTCAAATATTCTGCTCTAGAAGGAACGTTATCTATTATTAATGCAGAAACAGTATCATAAAATTCTAAATCTCTTGATTCTGTTTTATTCTCTGGTATAAAAGGTAATTTAAGTGTAGCGTATGAAATGGGCTTTCCGTTGCAATTAACAAATTCAACTTCATCTAGAACTAATTTAATTTCTTTTTCAATATTCTTCTGAAACCATTCAGAACCATTTGGAAGTGCTTTTATTCTATCACTTTTTAGTTGTACTAAATGATAAAGGTTACCAATTTTTTCTGCTGCTAAATCTAGAAGTAATTTTCTATAAGCCTTTACACCATTTAATAAATTAGTTTTATTATCTATACTAACATCTGAAAGACTAATTGCATTACGCTCAGTTTCTGGTTTAAATGTTGCAGAATTAATTGAAATTGGAAAAGGAAATCTTTCTGAGCCAATTAAGGGTAGATATAAGAAAAGAACTGCTATTTCATCTGAATACTCCGTTACAAGATTATTTTTTATTTCTCTAGCAACAATTGTATCTATTTCTTTGGTATACTTGACTTTAATTTCTTCTTGCGGTACTGTATTTATATTGAAACCTATGTTACACCAACCAGTTTCATCATTTCTTTGTTTCTGATAAAAATGTTTATCAGGAATGCCATTCTGGATAATCTTAACAGATTTAAGCTTTGGTAGAAAAGTAAAAACTAACGGTAATACTTTTACAGCGTAATCAATACCAGCTTTGGCTATTTCTTTAGGGTTTATAGAAGATAAGCCTTGTGTTAAATCATAACTAAAAATGGTGTCGAATGCATCTGGTATATAATTGGACTCTTGATAATTCTTTTTAAATTGATCTTCAGATCTTTGAATTGATTTAATCAATTCCTTTTTAGAATTATAATTTGTTCTATCTAAATCAAATTTAAATGTATAATGGACGGTATCTCTGTACTTATCCTTAACTAATCCCTTTACAGTGATAATTGAAGACAATGCGTGTGTTGATATAAAACCACTACCAAAACGACCAATATAGTCCTCATCTATATCTTCATCATCTTTATCTGAATCTGGCGTTATTAAATTCTCTACATCTACTATTTTAAAAGGTTGCCCGTTATGCCTAAAAACTAAAGTGTTTTCCTGAAGTTCTATCTCTACATCTACTTCTGAATTAAAATCACTAGCATTTTGTATGAGTTCCCAAAACCATCTGTATTTAAGTGCCTCTATTTTACTAGGTATAGGCTCTAACTTTTCCATTAAACGTTTAGCAGGAATACTTAGCTTTTTCTCAATTTCTGTTTCTTTTATTTGATCCTCAAAAGACACAAAACTTTGTTGTGTAGATAAATTTTCTTCCATACCCTAAAATACCTGATTAATTAAACTCTTTTGTAAGGCTTTAGAACTTGAGATTTTGGATTTTGATTCTTCGATAGCAAGAAGGATTGAATTCGTTTTTTTTAAAATAGATTGCTGTTTATTAATGGAAGGTATAGATAATGGGAATTTCTCAACATCAACTTTTGTAATATTTGGATCCTTTCTTGAACTAATCGCTACCTTTTTCCAATAATCAACTCTAGAATTCAAAACTAATAGAAGAAATTCTGGTAAAATAACTTTTCGATCGACCATAATAGCTGATATCGCTTGATTTGTTGCAGCTTCAATTTCCAACAACCCAGTTCTACCTATTTGATTAAATCCTCCGTACATCGCAACAAGAACTGATCCTTTCTCCCTTAACTTACAGCTAGTTTTATCCAGTGCTAATTGAGTTATACTTTCTTCTGTACTATATATTTTATCATTATTCAAATCGAGTGTTTTAACCCAAGAGAAACTTCCTCCATTAAAAAAATCATTATTTGATCTAAGCGGAGTTGAACCAGCTTGAACTTTTGCTAAATTTTCAACTTTCATCATTTTCCAATCAACAGGTAAAGGCTTACCCTTTGAGGAATAACCAAAATCAATATTTGCTTTACTGATTACTTTTTTTGTAATAACCAATCTCTCCAAAAACTCATTCTCCCTCTCAATCACCTCATCCATAGCCCAAAGTAATTCAGCAAGTTTGGCTTGTTGGTCTTTTGGTGGTAGTAGGAATTCGTATTCTGATAAATCTCGCCATTTAACACGTTTAGACATCGTGCCTGCTGCGTTAGAGTTGGCATAATCCCATAGAACATCACTATTTAATAAAAAGGCTAGAAATCCTGGAACAACTTTATCGTGATCTTCTCTCAATACAAATGCATCACCAGAACAACAACCATCAAAGTCAACCATAGAGGCTCTACGTAAATAAGCATTTCTTCGAGCAAACAAAATATCTCCTTTCTGAAAAGCTTTAGCCGAAGAAACCAGAGTTTCAGTTGTTTCCCAAGATTTAATTTTAATATCACCAGAAACAAAACATCTTAAACTCACAAAACGGTCATATTCTGAATCACTAGGATTATCAACTCGTTTAGAAATTTCTCTAGCTAAATCACCCAATTTTGTTGGCACCCAATTAGATTTATCTAATTTCAATACTTTTTCTTCTATCATTACATTATCCATTCGCTAAAGTTTTAAAAAGATCGTTCATAGAAGTTTTTAACTTTTTAGAATCTGTTTCCCAAGTATTTAAAACAGTATCAAAATTTTGGAGTTCTTTAATTTCTTCTTTTACAAACAACTGTACACTTAAACGTGCGTTTTTATCTTCTATAATTTTATCATTTTCAATTACAGCTGTAAACGTTGTTTCATCTTTAAAATCTTGATATGCACTATATATTCTGTCAATATGATGTGGGTCTAAATATGAAATAGTTTTTTCATTTCTAACTTCGTTTACTGCTTGAATGAATAAAACTTTGCCTTTTCTTTCTGGTTTCTTGTTATTATTCGTAATTAATAAGCAAGATGTCATAGAAGAATTGTAAAACAAATTAGGCCCCAAACTTATAACACATTCAACCAAATCTTCTTCAATCATTTTTCTACGCATTTCACTTTCAGAATCTCTAAACAAAACACCGTGAGGCCAAAGCGAAATAGAACGTCCATTTTTAACATCTAAACTTTTCTGTATATGTTGCTGGAAGGCATAATCTGCACAACCTTGCGGTGGTGTTCCCCAAAGGTTACGCCCATAAGGGTCGTTTGTAAAAGCTTTTTGGTCCCAAGCTTTTATAGAGTAGGGTGGGTTAGCCAGTATGACATTAAAAGTTTTTAGGGTGTCATTTTCTAAAAAGGCAGGACGTGCCAAAGTATCGCCACGTACAATGCTAAACTCTTCTATACCGTGCATAAACATATTCATACGTGCTATGGCGCTGGTAATAAGGTTTATTTCTTGTCCGTATAATTTTAGGGTTCGGTATTCCTTGCCTTCATCGCGTAAATGCAAGGCGCAGTTTAATAGCAATCCACCAGAGCCACAGGTAGGGTCATACACAGATTCTCCTGGTTGTGGGTCCATAATCATCGTCATTAGTTTTACAACCGTTCTGTTGGTGTAAAACTCTGCAGCTGTATGGCCAGAGTCGTCTGCAAATTCTTTAATTAGGTACTCGTAAGCGTTTCCTAATTGATCGTCTGGTACGTTTTCTAGATTAAGTTTATGTTGCGAGTAATGTTCTATAAGGTTGGTAAGCGTTTCATCACTTAGTCTGTTTTTATTAGTCCAAGAAGCATCACCAAAAATACCGTAAAGCGTTTCTGGGTTTGCTTTCTCAATAGCACGCATAGCGTCTTGTATGGCAATACCCACGTTTGTTGTGGTTTCGCGTACGGTTTTCCAATGTGCGTTTTCTGGTACTATAAAATGATGGTTTTCGGCAAAGGCTGCGTATTCTAAATCGCCATCGCTTTCTTCAAGTGCTTTTTCAAACTCTTCATCATACACATCGCAAATACGTTTAAAAAACAGCAAGGGAAAAATGTATTGTTTATAATCTCCTGCATCTATGGTACCACGTAAGGCGGTTGCTGCTCCCCAAAGGTATTTTTCTAGATTTTGTTGGGTCATAATTTATTCTTCTATACTTTGTTGTTCAACAGCTTTTATAATATCATTTGCACTAATATCGTTACCAGAAGTAAGTTGAGAAATTGCTTGTATAACATACTGTCCTCGTTTTTTAATAAAAGCTTCAAAATCTGTAGCTACTTTTTCTTTTTTATCCTCTGGTGATAAATTTTCATACCCTCCATTTTTTAATTCTTCAATAGGAATTAGATGTGATTTTAAACGTGCATTTACGATGTCTTCACTTGTCCATTTATAACGTTCTTTTAAATACTTATAAGGTTCTTTATTACTAATATTAAGGTTTGTTTTATCAGTTATTAATGAACAGTTTAAGGCTAAATAACTTTCTACGTTTGCCTTTTTGAGAATATCGTCTGGAAATACGTGATGGTAGTGCCTTTTACTTTCAATAAGTTGTTGTCTATTAATCTGAGAACCATCTGCAAAATCAATAGCTCCTAGCTTATTAAATACTGCCACAATACCACGCGCTCTTATGTTTTCTCGTTTTGGCCAACCTACCTGAATCAATTCTTCTAAAGAAGATAATGGGTATTTGTTTCTATTTAAAACAGGAACATCACTTTCTTTAATTAAATTTAAACCTTCCTTCTTATACTCTTTTATGATTTTTTTTAATGCTATAAAGTCATTATAAGCATTGGATGCTGCCGAGTTTTCATAACGATCTGTAAAGAAACTAGACCAAAGATATTTTTTAAGTAAAATTTCTGCTTTCCCTCTAACATCTAAACTTTCAGGTATATGTGTATATAGAGCAGCAATTACAGATAAGACTGCATTTGTAGGTAATCGCTTTTTATCATAAATACCTTGACTTTCTAAAAATATTGCCATTTTTGCAAGCCCATTAGACATTTTATCCCAATTAGCAATCATAGTGTCTTTTTCCATATCCCACATACCACGCTGATTAGGCAACTTATCTTGAATTAAAGCAGAGGTAGCCATTATTAAAAATGGAAGTTCAAAATAATATTGAATATTAGGATGTTTATTGTTTAGTTCTGTTTGATAATCATCTAAAGAGATTCCTTTTACACCTTCTATCTCTGCTCTGATAATATCATATTGTGATAAAGGCTTACTATTGGTATTCATATTAATAAATACCTGTAGCGCTGTGTCTTTAGATGTAGCAGTAGGTAAGGCTAGATAAGGTAAATTAAAGTGTGAGATGGTTTCTCTAACATCTCTAATAATGTTTAAGAGTTCTTGCTTGTCAGTCATCCATCCTATTAGTGATGATTCGTAATCATCATCAGAGCTTAATGGCTTGTATTGAGCCATTGCTTTTTCAACCCACGCTCCATATTCTTGTGCGATATCTCCTGGTCTAAATAGATTCATAGGAATAAATCCTCTTGATAATGTATCTGCTGGACTGTCTACCCATAATGGCATTAATCGCTTTTTTTTATCTGTCCATCTCCCTTTATAAAAAACGGTATAATCCTCAGGACATTCATCTCCTTCTTCAATGGTATCGTCGTACGTGCTTAAATAAATGAAAAAAGTTTCACTTTCATAATTGTTATGTAAGGCACGCCATAACGCGGTAAGGCGTTGCTGACCATCTAATAAATGCTCTGTCACTCTAGCTCCTGTTTGTGGAGCTGTTACCAGGTATCTAGAAATAAATTGCTCTTTATCTACATTGAGCAACAACGTGACACCTAATGGTAAATTTTGAACTACAGTATCTAATAAACTAGCAATACGTCTTCTATCCCAAGCCTGATGACGTTGAAATCTGGGTAATTTTAATTCACCATTTTCAATCTTTTGAAACCAAACAGAAATAGGTCTATCCTGAGCGTTACTAGAAGGCATTTTTCTTAAATTCATACTATAAAAAGTCTTTTAAAATTGATTTAAACCTCATTTCTGCTTTTTGACTTTCTGCCCAAGCGGTTTTTAAATCGGATAATGCTTCCTCAACACTAGGTAAATTATCTTCTATTATTTTTTCAACGTATAATGGAATATTTAAGTTAAAATCGTTTTCTTCAATATCACTCATTGAAGCTACCTTGACATAATTCTCAACATCTTCATTACCCTGATACCAGTTAAAAAATTGATTAATATGTGCTCCTTCCAGATAGTTTTGTGCACGGCCTATCCTAACTTGATCAGAACCGTCTATAAATAGAACTTTGTTTTTCTTAGTCGCTTCTTTACGTTGCTTGAAGACCATAACACAAGCGGCTAGTTGTGTACCATAAAATATATTTGGACCTAAGCCTATCACGGCTTCAAGCATATCTTGCTCTAAAAGAGCTTTTCTTATCCTACCTTCAGCACCTTTTCTAAAAAGTGCACCGTGAGGTAAAACAACCGTCATACGGCCAGTACTGTTCATAGACTTAATCATATGCTGTACCCAAGCCATATCTCCATTACCCTTAGGAGGTGTTCCAGCAATGTTTCTACCAAAAGGATCATTTGCCCAATTTTCTGCACCCCATTCTTTAAGTGAAAAAGGCGGGTTTGCGATAACACAATCAAAGGTTTTTAAACCATCTGCTGCAAAAAATGCCGGCTGTCTTAATGTATCTCCACGAGCTATTTGAAAATCTTCTATACCGTGTAAAAACATATTCATTCTAGCAATAGAGCTAGAGGTTAGATTTTTTTCTTGCCCATATAGTTTTAATGTGCGATAATCTTCGTTGTTTTCTTTTAGGTGGTCAACACATTCTAACAGCATTCCGCCTGTACCGCAAGCAGGATCATAAATAGTCTCTCCTTCGTGAGGGTCGAGTATCAAACCTAAGAGGTGAACTACAGTACGTGGTGTGTAAAATTCACCAGCTTTTTTATTAGTTAGATCTGCAAAGTGCTTTATAAGATATTCGTACGCATTTCCTAGTATGTCTGGATCTACTAGTGAGTTAGATAGGCTGTATTGTGAGAAATGTTCAATTAAATCTATCAGTAGTCTATCAGATAATTTGTTTTTATTACTCCATTGAGCATCCCCAAAGATACCATAGAGTGATTCTTGATTTGCTTGTTCTATGCCTCGCAAAGCTTTTTCAATGGCTAGGCCAATATTTGTAGTTGTCTCTCTCACATCTTTCCAATGACACCCCTCTGGTATTTCAAACCTGTGAAATTCTGGTAAAGAAGCATATTCTATATCACCTTCAGATTCTTCCAAGGCTATTTCATACTCTTCATCATATACATCGGATAAGCGTTTAAAAAATAATAGAGGAAAGATATATACTTTAAAATCAGATGCATCTACGGGACCTTTTAGTATCCAAGCAGCTTTAGAGAGGTATTGTTCTAATTGAGATAAACTCAGTTTTTCGTCGTTCATTTTGATAATTATGGACTTAATTTTAGCGTGCAACTACAAGTTGTATCTGATTATAGTAGCTCAAAATTCTATATTAATTGACTTGTTTGTGAATGTATGAAATTTCCACAAGGTGAATTTGTGGGTTTCCGTAAAAATCATACATTTTAATGTTAAATAATTTAACCAAACGCACAAAACCCCGCAACAACGTTGCGGGGTTTTACATATCAAAAATTGACTTTCTACAAGCTATTTTTTAAGCGACTAACACATACTCATTCTCCACAGCAAACTCAGCCGTAGTATTTATATATAAAATCACTCCTTGTGCACCAGCACTAATCTGGTATTGTGATACACCCGTAGCGCCAAAATAGCTACCCAGCATCGTAGTTACCGCTGTGGTTGCCGTTGCGGCTTTATAACTCGCATCACCACTCACAATGACTGCTTTAAAATCTCCCTCACCCGTGGTGATGTTTCCTGTAAAACCAGGCGCGAGACGTAGGTAAAAGCCTTTGTGCTTTTTATTAGTTTGTGATTGCCATAGTGCCGCCAGTGACGCTCCTTTTAGAGCACCTGTTTTGTTAAGCCAGTTTATGTCTTTACCATCCAGCCATACTACGTTTGTATCGTGCACAT
>Ga0114955_1000817_pt1 | contig 14232 bp, 19 predicted proteins | sample Porto_5metaG_FD_87302 | JGI IMG/M metagenome (GOLD analysis project Ga0114955, IMG submission 87302) | Marine algal microbial communities from Porto, Portugal - Porto_5 metaG | ecosystem: Host-associated > Algae > Red algae > Unclassified | place: Portugal: Porto | collected 2015-02-02 | reverse complement strand
GCGGTCGATGTGATTTTGTATTATCCCCAGACTCGCACGCGGCGAGTCGCTACGTGATGGCCCCCCCCCTTTCTTGTTGACAAGATGTGTATCGACGCGTTTGGTATCCCCAAGGAGGAAATACAGGACAACCACGCGCTCGTGGCCGCGGCCGCCAAGGATTACTTCAAGCCAAAAAGAATGTTCTCCAAGCAGAAGCAACACCGGAAGGCCGCCGCCATCTCGTACTTGGAGGAACAAGCACTGCGCCTCGCGGAGTGCGTACGCTCGCGGGGCGCATGTTCCCTGCTGTCTCTAAAGGCCAAAAAAGGCGACATACGCGCGATGCGCCAAGAGCGCACGCAAGCCGCCTGCCTTGAGGTGCTCAACTGACAGCGCGGGGGCTGAAGTGCCTGACGTGCGTGTCGGAAGGCTTAGCGCGGTGGCTGGAATGGACCGCTCGGACGCGACAGCCGGCAGGGTCGGCGCGGCAGTCGGAGGTGCGGGAGCGACCCGCCGGCTTGCTGGCGGCTCTGCTGCAGCGGAGGATGTTTTTCGTAGCATCAACTGAGCACAGTAAAAACAGCATGGAGAAGCCATATTATCTAGGAAAACTGTGAGAACCATGAGGGTGCCCATTGCTCGGTCTCTCCAGCTGAGCAGAGTTATGTTCCGTTCATGCAAACCACGTGGAGGCCTGTGAGCAAATCAAAATCTCACTGAAACGCGGACGGATCCTTTGTGAAGCAGCGATTCCAGGAAGCCTCGTGCCATTGTCTCGCGGGTCTCACTAGCCCGCACACTGCACTTTAGACAGTTGGGAGGAGGTATGAACCCGCCATATAGGGGATGGCCTAGCCTGCGATATCGCGACAACGGTCTCTTGTAGTGCCCACCGCAGGCGCCTGTGAAAGTGCCTGCCGGACGGCAGCCGCCGCGGAGGTCGCGAGCGATGGCCGACGCCGCGGCGGCGCGGCGGTGACTCGAACGTGGCTGCCGCCACGTACTTCATGGACCCGCCGGTGGACGCGGCGGCGGCAGTGGTGGCAGTAGCGGCGGCGCGGCGCTGCGGCTCGGGAGCTGAGCACCCGCCGGGAAGACGCGCCGCCCACTGTGACCGAACCCCCCGGCGGCCGCCACGCGATGGGTGGCGGCGGCGGCGGCGTCGCCGCCGCACCGAGGGCGGGAACTTCGTCCCCACGGCAACGGAGGCCGCGCGTGCGACGCCGGCAGCTGCACGTAGCGGCAGGAAGACGGTCAGAGCGGCGCCACTACTGTGGCCTCAGCTCCGGCGGCCGTCGCGGCTGCCGCTGTTGTCATCTCCGAGACGGCGGCCGCCGCCCGTCGTTGAACGCGGGTGCGCATCGTCCACCGCCCGCCGCCGTGGTAGTGGCAGGCGCGGCAGCTGCGCTTCCAGCGGCGGAGGACCCCTCCTTCACCCACAGCACTTTGTGGTACGGCGCCTTACTATCAGCATGCCAGAAGAAGACAAAGAATAAGACGGGAAGGCGGAATCGCAGGTGGCGCACGGCCGGTCGTCTCCTGGATAGAGGAGCCACCGGTGAGTGACGCGGCCGCTGCCCTGAGCCGGACGCCGCCGACGCAGCGACAGGCGTCGGCGCCACGAGGGGCTGTTGTGGATACGGCGTCGAAGAGGGCATTCCGGCCGCGTTGACCGCCGGGGCAGCTTCCGGCACGGTCATCGCCGCCGCCGACTCGGCGGCGCGCGCCCCCGTCGCTACACCCGTCGGAGGTGGGGTCGCGAGCGGCGCCGCGTCGTCGCGCGCCGTTGGAGTGACCACGCCCGCGTCCACGTCGCCGCCACCGCCCATGTCTCCGCCGCTGAGTTTTCGGAGTATTACCGCTGCAGCGCCGACCGCCTCGCCGCGAGCCGCTGGGGGGCTTCCCGCCGCGGCCGCGTCGGCGAGCGACGCCACGTGTGCCTCAGAGTTCGGCGGGGAGACCATCCCCGACGGAATGGGGGTGGACATGGCGGAGGCGGTGTTCCCCCCCCTAAACTCCCGCCACCGAAGGAGGTGGCGTCCGCGGCGACGGACGTCTCGGTCAGCCCCCCCCCGCGACCTCACCGTACTCCTAGTCAAGGACCGAAGACAGGGAGATACAGGACGCTTCCCGCGACTACTCCGAAGATTTTCGCCACCACCACGACAATCCATGGAACAGCAGCAACGACCACAGACCGTCCGATGTCAGCCACGGACTGGCACATGTATCAACCCTCCATGACGTGCCATGCGACCATCACTTTCTCAGCCTTGCGGCTCCCACACGTGGACGACGTGCGTCCAAAATGTAGTGCTTGTGGTTCCCCGCCCGACCGGGCGGCGACCCCTCAGTGGCGGGAGGACCGTCCAGACAGACGCCCCCGAAATATCTCCAACCGGGCCCTCGGGCGGGCGCACGGCCGACCCGCTGTGGCCCGGGGAGATTGGATCTCAGATGGGGTTTGGCTTTTCCCGAGTGGTTTTCCTAGCCCCCCTGCATCGCTTGTTTTTCTTCTGAATTGGTGGGACTCGCTTGTTTTGGGTGAAGTTGGGGCGGCTACTTTGTCCGTCGCTTGTTGGGTTTCGAAGAGGGTTTTTTGGGTGGAGAGGCGGCCTTCTTCGTCGCCGTGTGATAAAATCAACTGTGTTTTGCACGACGATTGCCCCCTGGGCTTTGCCGTGATCCTCTCCCCCGTTGGGGAAGGCTGGGATGTGGGTAGTTCTCCGGGGCAGTCCCTTCGACGGACCGAGCTGATCGAGAGGTCACTTTGCCTGGACGACGAACCAACGTGGTGGCACCTAGAACCGCTACACAAAAGCTCTAGCCTGTGCCCAGAGACGGTCGCAACTACTGCCCCGCGCCGTCGATGTGCGACCTCACAGCTCGCAGCCCGGCTTGTTGCAGGAACGGACGCGACCAGGGAGAGACAACAAGGCGTTCAGGGCCGACTTGAACCCCGTTTGAGGGCTCAAAAGAGACAACTCCGACGGGAACTCCATAGTGCGAGTGGCCAACTACCGTGGGGCTACGCCATCATGGCCGTTCGTGGCCGCGTCCACCAGCCTTCACGACCCCGTAAGCCCCGCATGTTCCCCCACGTATCAGGCGCACGACCACTGTGCGTCCGCGGACCGTACGACCGATGAATACGTCACAAACTCTAGCAACTATATATAATTATGCGAGCGGCCCCGGCGATTGCTCCCATGGTTGAGAAAGCACAGGCGGACGTCCACCTACGTCGTAGGAAGCCAAATGGAGCGCCTGAAACGGTTTTAGACAAGTACCCCAGAAACGTGCCGAAGAAAGGTGGACTTTTTTCGAAGTCTGGTCCTGGAAAGAACCCTATACCAAACATTCCACGGAACAGACAGAGAGTTCAAAAAAGGACCTTGGACGTGCGAAACATGAAAACCAATTTCGCACCACAAAAGAGAGAGATCAAAGTGACAAGGGCATCCTGTGAGCCTGTGATGTGATGAGAGGGAATCACCGCTCACGCAGAAGACCAGCGACACCTAGGTCAATAGGTAAGCTTCTAGTAGGCGTCTGTTCCGGTCATAGCGCCACGTTGCAGAGAATAGACCACCCAGGGAGAGACCTCACAACGGGCCCCACATGGCGGTCTCCTCCTAGCGGTGCCCCGCCGCTGCGGGTATCCCGGGGGTGCCCTATGCGTCAAGAGGGAGGGTCTGTGCCTGTAGCGCGCGGCCGGGTTCTCCCCGAGTCCCCCGGTGACCATGTGCCCCCCCCTACGGTAGTGCCTTTCCCTCTTCTCCGGTTCCCCGCCTCTCGAGGCGCGATGACCTTGGCTGAATCGGCCGACGCGGCGGCTTCCGTGGCGGGCGACAGTCGGAGCTAGGGGGCTGGCGCTCTCCTCGGTCGGGAGGAGGACATCGACGAAAACGTCCTCGCCGACCCCTTGTCGGTCTCTTGGACGACTCCTGCCATCGTGGATGACCAGTATGGGTGCTACCCGTGTACAACCCCGGGGGGGGTGCCTTGTCGTGCAGCGCTTTTACGAAGGCGACATTCGTCGGATTGTCTCGGTCTGGACCATCATCCGGAGGATGTACGGTGCGCTTTATGCCGTCCCCGATGGTACGGTGACGGACTTCCGCTTCCTCCGCGGTCGGGAGGATTGGCTGATCTGGCAAGTGCTCCGCCACTTGGCGGTGGAGAATCTTTCTCTCGAGGTAGGTGACAGGCCCCACCTCTCCTGGGAGTATTACCAGGGTAGTCCTTACAAGACGGAGGGAGGAGGGCGGCGGCTTTTTCGTGCCGGGTGCCTTGGGGGAGTGGACTATCCGTACCTCTCTTGGTCTCTTCACGCTCTATGAGCAGAGTGAGGTGCCCGAAGTACCCGTGGTACGCCGCACGGCACTCTACCCGACCACGCCGGTCTGGTGGGAGCTCGCAGAGAAGCCCCGCTGCATGGCCACTCTGGTGCCCTAGATTGTGGCGCTGCAGGGCAGCCTAATAAGCGAAAGAACCCCTTGGGGATCCCTATCACGATCTGTGGCGCTAGACGATAGAATCTTCATTCCAATTGAGCACGGTTGAGCCGAGATATCCTCGATGCGAAAGTGTGCGCTCTAAAGTCGCAAGATCCGATCCCCGCCCAGCGACCCACTCCGTAGGGTACCCCTGACGGCGCATTTTTCAGGTGTCTGAAGCGGCCACATCTGGTTGGGTGGCTAGTTTTGTCAAACTGGCCGATTCATCACCGCTGGAGCTAACCGCGTGGTCGATGGAATTGCCCCCGCCTGTCCTGCCAATGGCAGTGATGCCCGCGCTGGTGATGGTCGGGAAGGGGTCCCGCCCGCCTCACTCGAGCTTTCAAACCCGGGCCCACCCGTCAGGCACAACTGTGAAACTTCCTGTTTCTCTACAGTAAACACACAATTTTCACCGTTCTCTAAAGTAGCCAGGTCGTGTAAATTTCACTTCTTCCGGCACCAGAAGTCCACATCTCCTCGGATCGCGAAAATAACAGCTGCGTTATGCAGCTCTCGTCACGGCGCTTCCAGCTGGTGCGCTAACTGAAAATTTGCAATGCCGAACGAAAGGAGGTTTCTATCGTCGTGCGCTACATATGTTGGCGACCAGTTCGGCCGCCGAGGTTTCTGACATCTTCGTTGGCAGTATCCGCCACCATGGCCACCAGCGGCGTCCGCCACTGGCTCCCTGCCCAGCATCCTCAAAAGCCCTTCGACTGGAAGTGGAACCCACGCCCCGGCTCAGAAGGCGGAATAAAAGTCCGTAAGACCTATGTATCTTTGGATGTGGCTGAAAATAAATACCTCAGGATTTAGCCCATTTTTTTCTTCAGTTTGTCCGGATAGATTCCGGTGGGATATTATCCCTACCCGAGATCTGTTCTCGGCCCGGCTTCCACCCGGATTACGGAAGCTTCCACACGGTTTCAGGTACCTCCAGAAGGCCCGGTGAGAGGCGACGCGTGTACCTCTAGTGCGTGTCAGGCCCGTTGACGGGGCCCGATCGGGTGCTCCTAACCCGCCACTCCCTATGGGGACGTTTCATGTGTGGCGCTGGGACGCCGTTGACACCCGCCCGACGGGGCGCCACACGCCGCCCCTTTAGGGGAGTGCTAGCTACGTGCTTGCTCGCGACCCGTCCTCCGGCTTTTGCCGGGCGCCATGCAATCCAAGGATGTAGTGGATCCTGCCCTCAAAGCCGACGAGGTATAGCCCCATCGGAAAGCCCAGCACAGAATGCGTAGTGGAGAAACGGAGAAACCATACAAATGGCCTGGATCACAGGGCGCGGAGCGGACCAGAACGACGGAAGTAACGCAAACGCAACGCTGACTTATTCGAAGACGCAGGATGACCCCAAAGGTTACAGTCATATACCCTCAGAAGCACAAAGCAAGATGTGCAGAATCCCCACCGCCGGACGCCTCCATGGGGGGGACCGGTGCCGAACGGGCCACGGTCTCAGGCACGAGCCTCTAGTGGCCCCTGCCCAGCAATCTCGACTACCCTCTCACTGCAGGAGGACACCCGCCCGTCTCGGGGCGGAAGCAGGAAAGTCACGGAGACTGCCCAGATCTCAGTAATTACCCAAGATCAGTACCTCGGGACCTATCCCAAGAGTTTTCAAATTTCAGGGATTGAATTTCGGTGGGATTTTATCCCTGGTCGAGATCTGATCTCGGCCCGGCTTACGCTGGGATTGCGGAAGCCTCCACAAGCTTCCCGGTCCCTCCAGAGGGCCAGTATTCGGGAAGACGCGTGGCTCGCTCGGCTGTGTCACACCCCTCCAGGAGGGGCCGATGGGGTGCTCATCACCCCGCGCCCCTCTAGAGGGGTCGTTTCGTGTGTGGCCCTCGGGCTCCCTGACCACCCGCCCAAGGGGGTTGTCACACGCTACCCCCCTTGGGGGGTGATACGTGGTTGTTCGCGGCCCGTCCCCGGCTCATGCCGGGAGCCGTGTCACCCCTGACAGGCAGTTTGCCCCACATATCACCCACCTCAGGGGCCCGCGTCTCAAGGGACCGGGGGCAGTGTCTCGCCACTCCCTCCGGCCACGGGGGGGAAACCCCTCTCCGTGGCTCATTCTCAGCGGGCCCCTGGGGGCCCGCGTCAGATTTCCCGCACAGGGCGTGGACCCACGGGTCCACCAGCGGGGTGAGCCTCGGGACGGGGCCATATGGCGGTCACCGTTGGCGGTGTCCGGGGCTGCCTGGTTTCTCGGCGGCACCCTTGTCGTCTCCCGGGAGAGACGACACCTGTCGGACGCGATCGGGTTCTCCCCGCGTCCCAAGGCGGTTGTGTACCCCACCCTAGGTTGCGGCTGGTTCATCTCCTCCGCTCGCCCCCCCTCTTGAGGCGAAATGGCTTAGGGAGACGCTCCCGACGCACCGGACGCCATGGCGGTCGACCGCCAAGCTGAGGGGGCGGGCGCCATCCGGGGACCCGAGGAGGACATCGAAGAAGACATCTTGTCCAACCTCCTGCCTTCCTCTTGGCCGACATTTCCCGTCGTCGAAGAGAAGTATGGGCGTTACTCGTGGAACCCCCTGGGGGAGTCTTCGGTCGAACAGCGCTTTGACGCTGTCGACAGCCGTCGGATGGTCTCCATCTGGACCACCATCCGGGGGATGTACGGTCCCCTTTACGCCGTCCCCGAGGGGACGGTGACGGACTTCCCCTTCCTCCGCAGTCGGGAGTGCTGGCGGATTTGCCAAGTTCTTAGGCACTTGGCAGTACGTGATCTCCCTCCAGAGGGGGGGACAAGCCCCACGTTTCCTGGGAGTACTACCCGGGGTCTTTCCCTCAGTTGAGGGAGGAGTACGGCGGCTCTTATGTGCCGGGGACAATGGGGGAGTGGACCATCCGCTCCACCCTTAGCCTACTCACGCTATAGTACCTATGGATCGTCAAAAGGGTTTATACCCCGCCAAACAAGTGTGGTGGGAGTTGGTAGAGGTGCCCCGCGGCATGGCCGCGCGGGTGATATATATGGTGGCACTTAAGGTTAGCAAACTCATTGGGGAGCGGGTTCCCGCCGTTTTCGGGAAAGGACCCCCCCAAGGTCTTCTCCTGGTTACGCAAGTTGGTCAAAGCCTGTAACGACAATGACATGTCCGAAGGGATGGCCCTCTACGCGATCCCCCACTTCCTGTCGCGCAACGAGGAACTACGCTACACCCGCGAGCTACCGGACTCTGGGACCGCGCTGGGAGTCTCGAGCATCCCGTCCTATTCGGTCGCAGTGAATTGGTTCCTGCAGACTTACGCGGAGCCACACACGCTGGCGCTCCCGCAGGAGACCTTTAGTCGGGCGATCATCGAGACCGACGATACCATCGAGTCCTTCTCGGCCCGCTTGCGGGCCCTGTCAGACCGGTGTGGGAACATCCATACGGAAGGGACCATGCAGCGGCAGCTCATTCAAGTACTACCGGCCTACATACGGACGGAAGCGTTTGTCTTCCACACGCCGGCCTGTTCTTTCCAGCAGTTGGTAACCTACACGTCGGGAAAGCATACGGCGGCAGAGGAGGTCATGACGCTGGCCCGTGGTGGACAGGGTCCCTCGCCACCGTCTTCCTCTCGATGTCCCCGTTGTCTCTCGGTGACCCCGCGGACGCGTCCTACAGGGCCAGACTTTCCGGTGATGGCCCTCGGTGAGACGGAGCCCCCAGTGGTCTCTTCTCCGGCGGCCAATCCGGGGCAAGCCCAAACCGTTTGGGGCCGGCAGGACAACCTCCCTCGGTTCTTGACCGGGCGCCCTGAAGACTTACGGCGTCCCCGCATTTGCTTCCTGTGCTGGACTCCGGGACACATGTCCTACATGTGTCCGATCCAGACGGACCAACAGAAGGCGCTCGTGAACAGAGCCCGAGAGTCCTTCCTTCAAGCCACGCGCAGTCGTGGGGCTGGGTAGGATGAGAAAGGGCGGGTCACGCGGACCTACAACCGACAGATCCGGATCGCCAAGGTCCAGGCCCTCTGTGACGGCATCGAAAAGTCAGAAGCAGAAGACAAGCAAGTGGGGGACCCTGGGAACCAGTCTGGGAATGAGGAGGACAATCCCAGAGCGGGGAACGTTTAGTGGGGGGCAAACATCTGTCCGACCCCCCTTTGTGGGATAGTCCATTCGCGGACCCTGCTTCGAACTGCGCACCCAGATTGCTTACAAGACCCGCGGGACAAGCTCCTCAACGGCGCGGTCTCTGTGGTCCCTGTGCGTTTAAGGGGACCTTGCTCGATTTGCGTTAATGGAACTTCGTGGTCTCGGCGGCCCTGCTTTTGTCGTCGGACCATCCTTTGCACCAGACCCCATGCGTGTTGGACACCGGGGCGGGACCAAATGTCGTACGGGAGGATGTCCTCTCCCCTGGCTGGCAACAGCAGGCTCGGTGGGCCCCTCGGTCGACCCACGTGTGTGATGCGTCCGGACAACTCCTGAAGGTCAAGGCCCAAGTGAGGTTGTCCGTCTTTGTGGAAGGTGCCTCGATGCCCTTCCAGTTCTTGGTGGTCAAGGCTCTCTCGGTCCCTGTCATCCTGGGCATGGACTTCCAGAAGGAGCAGGTGAAGGCCATATAGCCGGGCAGTGAGACCGTCGCATGGAACCACGGTGGCCTAAGGCGGAGAACGCGTGGGACGGAAAGAAGAAAGAGCTCAACCCGGTCAAGGGCAACCCAACCCGTCGAAACAGAGGGGCCATCTACCTGCGACAGGGCGTGACAGTGGCCCCGCGCACTGTCCAAGCGGTCTCCGTGGTGTGTGGGACCACGGGGCTGTGTCGTCTCGTGGAACGACCCGAGGTGCTGGCCCAGAAAGGACTCCGCCTACATGATGCCCTTGCCATCCTCCATCCTCAGCCGGGAACTCATCCTCCACCTCACCAAAATGTCGGACAGGCCGGTCAACCTACCGAAGAACGACGCGATCGGCCTGGCGGAGCCCTACGCGGGCCCGACGTACGAGATCACAGAGGATGACCAACCCGCTGATGTGGAGGCAGACCCGCTCTTTGCGGCTGGGCCGACGGAAGATGACCCGCCCACGGAGGCGCCGTCGGTCCCAGTGGAAGCGCAGGCCCCGAAAACCAACGGGCCGCTGCAAGATCGGGTCCCGCCGGACAAAGAGCCGCCGGAACCATCACCGTCTCCCAGGGTCGCCTATGAGCTGATCCCGTTGGATTTATATCTCGCGGTACATCGGCTGATGGATCGTTACAAGGCCCTATGGAGTGGCAGGTTGGGCCAGATCGATGTGACACACTACCGGATCGCCCTCCGACCTGGGACTCTTCCTATTCGGTCCCAACCTTACCGGACGGGTTTCCACCTCCGTCGCATCCTGGAGGACCAAGTGGCGAAGCAACTCCAGATGGGGGTCATCGAGCCGTCTCAGTCCGAGTGGTCTTTCCCGGTCTTGATGGTGCCCAAGCCGGACGGTTCCCCAAGGTTCTGCGTGGAATACCTCCGCTTGAACGACGAGACGGTGAAGGAAACGTACCCGCTGGCCCGCATGGACGATTGCATCGACTTCGTGGGCGAGGCGTCCGTCTTCTCCATGCTGGATTGCAACTCCGGTAACTGAAAGATCCTTGTGGCCGTCGAGGACCAGTAGAAGACGACCTTCACGAGCCACGAGGGAACCTAAAAGTACATCCGGCTCCCGTTTGGTGTGACCAACGCGCCGGCCACCTTCCAGCGGGTCATTGATATGATCCGCTAGGGCGTCAAGTGGAAGACCTGCCTTGTCTATTTGGACGACGTGATTGTCTACTCCCGGACGGTCGAGGAGCACATCACCCACTTGAAAGATGTCTTTGGTCTGTTGTCCCGCGCTAGAGTGTCCCTGTAGGCGTCCAAGTGCTTCCTTTTCCAGAAGGAAGTCGAATACTTGGGAGACATCGTGGGCCGCGGACACATCCGAGTGAATGAGAAGAACCTGGTGGACCTACGTCGTGGCGAACCGACCCGGACCAAGAATGACCTACGGAGTTTCCTCGGCATGTGCAACGTGTACCTCAGGTTTCTGAAGGACTATGCACAATTGGCCAGTCCGCTTACGGCCCCAACAAGTCCTAAAGTGTCGGACCCACGTCCCCAGTTCTCGAAAGACCAGCGGGATGCCTTTGAGCAGCTCAAGAGGCGGCTCACCAGAACGCCGATCCTGGAACCCTCGCGGTCTACTGGCGCCGACGTGTTGGACACGGAAGCCAGCGATGACCAAGTGGGCTGCGTCCTGACACAATAACAGCCGGAAAAGACGAACAAACCGGTTGGGTACTGGAGCCGCCCCATCACAGCGACCGAAAATAACTACAGAACGAAGGAGAAAGAGTTCCTCGCGGCCGTTTGGGCCCTCATTATGCTGCGTCCGTATGTACAAGGGACCCGGTTCATCGTCCGGACGGACAATTCTGCCCTCCGATGGATGCTCCGTATGGTCGGGGCCCATGGTCGCTTGGCCCGTTGGCGGCTACGACTCTCGGAGTTAGACGTTTTTGTCGAGACCCGCGCGGGGGCCGCTCACCACGCAGCGGGCACGATGTCCCGGCTCGCGACGCCCGCGGTGGACACAAGGCCGATCCCGGAGACGATCCCCTGCCTCACCCTGGCCAGCGCCTTGCGGGCATGGACCATGCAGTCCTCCAAGGACGGAAGGGACTATCCCACAGTCACGGTGGACCGTCTGGTCACGGCCCAAGCGCAGGACGACCGGTGGCATGAGCTACGACGGGAGGTGTACCGGAATTCCCACTCCCGATACTCCGAGAACGCGCAGGGATTGCTGGTCTTACGCGCACCTCTGGACCCGGCCACGCAGGTGTACGTCCCTACGGACGGAGATCCTCACCCTTGAGCACGCGCCTGCCCATGCGGGACACCCTGGCGCCAACAAGATGTACGTGTCCATGCGGCGCTTCTGTTATTGGCAGTCCATGGTGGCCGACGTGTACGACTACGTGACGAACTGCGGGACCTGTGCCAAGGGGCGTGTAGGCGGACGCCGACGGACCAACCCACTAATGCTCTTTTTCCCCGACGGAACCTCTGTCCGCTGTGTGCCTCGACCTCTTGGGATCACTTCGCAAGACCTCCATAGGCAACCGGTACCTCCTAGTGATGGTGGACCGCTTCTCCAAGTTGACCCGCGTCGTTGAAATCCGGCGGGAAGACGCGGAAACCGTGGCTTCGGCGTTCTGCGACATCTGGGTGGCGTCCTACGGTCCCCCGGACACCCTCCTGACGGACAATGGGCCCCAATTGACCTCCACGCTCTTCCAGGGGATCTTCCGGCTCATGGGAATTATCAACCTGTACTCCACGACCTACCATCCCCAGACGCAAGGACAAGTCGAACAGTACAACAGAACCATCGTGGCCCAACTCAAGGCGTACGTCGAGGACCATCAAGACACGTGGGATGAGCTGGTCTCTGTCCTAACGTTGGCCTACAGTTCACGGCCACAACAGAGCACCGGGGTAGCCCCACTTCAGTTCTTTGTCCCAGAACGTGTGCTTACCTTGGCCCTCGAGCGCCTCCCCACGGACCCGCACTCGCAGACAGTCCCAAGGAAGGCCCGCAAGGCGAGGGAACAACAAAGAGGCCATCTACGGAACCGCATCACGCAGGTCCGAGCCGCCCTCGCCACGTCCCAACGACGGTACAAGCGGAACTTCGATAAGCGGGTCCGGCCGGTCAACAAGGACCTCAAGATCGGTGATCGGGTATTCCTGCACGCACACGACACGGAAAGACGCAAGTTGGACCACAAGGAGGTCGGCCCGTTTGAAGTTGTCCGCACGGACGGGAACACCTACACGGTCCTCGTGGTCGCGCTGCCGGACACGGTGAGTAGCAACAACGTGACGTGGGCGCCTCCCCCGACGGGACAAGAATCGAGCGTGGACGGATGGCCCGTCCCGGATGCAGTCGTCCCGGACAGACATGGGCCACACGGTCCAGCACTCGTGTGGGACCGCTTCCACACCCATCAGGAGGACGACGACGGACACCTCTGGCTGAAGGTCCGTTGGTAGGGCTATGGGCCCGAGAAGGACACCTGGGAGCGCGCGCGCAAATTCGATCCACGCAAGGTCCGCCAGTACTGCCGGCGCAAGGGCTTCCCTCACCCTAGTGGACTGGCGGCCTTCCTGAGCTGGTCACGCTTCCGAGGCCCGTGCGGCTAAGTCCCAGTGCGGCCCCTTCGTGCCCAAGATCAGCCATCTTTGTTTCATCTGCCGGGCTTCACCCTGCGGCCCCTCCGTTTGTCTCTCTTGGCCGGCTGGAGGCGGTCGGATCCGGTCAACTACATCCAGGACGGCGCGGATTAAATCGGAACGCTCGAGTCTCGTGACCGACTAACCGGTCGTAACGGTCGGCCGCTTCATGAAACGGGCCACACGAGACTCACGTGTTTGGGTCTCGAGGCCACGATGGGTTTTGGGACCGAAATTCTCAACGAGGGCGGATTGGCAGAGCAAGCGAGCAAGAACTCTATATGACTACACGCAAGGGCACAAATGCAAGACTATCACTCGCTCTCCACGGCGGACAGTACGGACCCCACTACGGCCGATCTACGACCAAGACGAAGGCCCGGACCGGTAGCGCTGTGCTGGCCCTGCCTGATCCCCCTCCGCCGAGTCCTCCCTCGTGCGCACCTGCCCACGAACGGACGCATCCCCCGCATGTCCTCCGCGGGAGTACCCGGCCTCCGCCATGTCCACCTCCCGAAGGACCACCTCTCGAAGGGCATCCCGGCCAAAGCGGTCAAAAAGATCGGCGGCTCCGTCGGTACTCATCCCATCCTGCCCTTCTGCCCACGTCCGGACCGTCTCCCCCTGGTGGACCAACGTGTGAAAGAGCGCAGCCAACAAGGGACCAATATGCAGCCCGTCGACCGCCCGCTGGTCGAAGCCCATGCAGAGAACCAACACGTCACGAAAGGCCGGCGGGGGAGCATGCCACAACGAGTCCAACATGTCGTCCTGGATGTCCCGATGGGTTGGCAAGCTCACCGTGATGATAGGCGGTCCCGTGGCGGACGGGGGGGGGCCCTCTTTGGCCATCACTTGCGAGACGGACGTGATGCTTGACCCTGCTTGGTCAGCCCCACTTGGCCCCAAGTCCGCCGGACGGGAGGACCGAACCGCCTTGCCCCATTCGGTCTCCTCCGCGACGAGGGCCCGACCCTCGAGGAAATCCGCCGAGTAGAGAAAATGAAGCGGAAGAAGGTCCTCATCCACCTTGGCCTCCATCACGGACGCGTCGTTCTTCATGACAACGGAAAGCCAGGAGGAGCGGTCCTGACGCTCGGAAGACACGCGGTCGAGACGGTGTGTCAAGATTGGTCCAACGGGTAGCTTGTCCAACAAGGCCAACAGGGCACCCAACTCCTCGGCAGCCCGCTCGTCCGGCCCTGTCGGACCGCGACAAATGGCCCGCAAGCCAACAAGGAGGATCCAGGAGCGGAGGGACTACGGGTACAACCACATGATTCCCCGCTTCCGGAAACAGTCGACCAGGTAGGCACCCGCCAAGACCGCCCACTCACTACGGACGACCTTGACGGAAAAGTCATCGCGGTCCAACAAGGCCCCCGATATGTACGCTTGGACTGGCAGGAGCTCAACCATCGCCCCATGCGAGACCTCCACCGGCGACCACCACGGCGGGACCCGCTCGTAGTACTGGGCGCGCCGGGGTTGCGGGCAGCTCGTGAACTCCTCCTTGTGCCAACATACAAGAAAGG
>Ga0114955_1000816_pt1 | contig 14249 bp, 20 predicted proteins | sample Porto_5metaG_FD_87302 | JGI IMG/M metagenome (GOLD analysis project Ga0114955, IMG submission 87302) | Marine algal microbial communities from Porto, Portugal - Porto_5 metaG | ecosystem: Host-associated > Algae > Red algae > Unclassified | place: Portugal: Porto | collected 2015-02-02 | reverse complement strand
GGCGTGGTGCGTGTGACAACCCAGGGAAGCACGGTCGACTCTTCCACGCGACAGCTATGTGACGCCTGATGGGTAGCTAGCTGAATATGTTGCACTGCAAGGCGCGGAGAGCCCTTCTCGGTACAGAGCTTTCCACTTGGTTCTACATGTACAGACTGGAACACACAGAGATGCAATGGAGACAATCGTCATGCGATAACAATCATATCGAAGAACTGATGCTCACGACCTCAACGAGAGGTCCCTAACATCGGCCTTGACGGCAACTCTCCATCTCCTCTGGTTTCGTCTTCAGGCACTCGCAGAGCTGACGCCATGCTTGCTGGGAGGCTCTCCAAGAAAGCGCCCGGCGGACAGCGAGGCAGTGCCGGCACACGCCTCCGTCATTGCTGGCCCTCCCCTGACGCGACCTCGCTCCATGAAGCCATCTCCACAAGCTGCTTTACATCTGTTCATCCCGAAAGAAAGTGTTCCACAGCAATCAGAAGCACACACTGGAACAGGTAACGCAACCAGGAAACGGAAAGAAGGACACAAAAAGGATGGACGACAGCAGCGGTCGTATCAGTAAATGGAAACAGGAGCTTGAGAAGACGAAGGGCAACAGCTGCACGACCTGCCAGTGTTCACCGCACAACAAACCTTGTCGTACCTGCTATTCGGTAAAGCGGCTGCGGTCAAGCAGCTGCGCGCCGACTGCTGCGCCTCCGTCAATGTCCTCGTCGTCGTTGCCCCCCCCTCCGCGCCGTACCGAGCTCACGATGAGCTCTGGGCGTAGTTTCGTGCAGCTGTGGATGGGACAGTGTATCGAAAAGCATCCCACAGCACACACGAGTTCGGAAAGCGCATCGAGAAAGCAGCCCACCAGCGACCGCGATGGGGGAGTGTGGCGGTGTTTGTGTCAGTGGCCGAAAAATATAATCAACGAGAGGAGACGCTGGACCAGAGCCACCTCGGCTGCCATTACTCGCCTGATCACACATTCTGGCGTACCTGCCTGCTATAAGAGCAGTCTCGACGTCGCCGCCGTGCACCGGCCGCATCTCTGAGAGAAGATTTCCTCGCCGTCATCTGATCGCCCCACGCCGTATGAACCTGACGGTGATGGTTAGACACGGCTGTTGCACAGCAGTTCGTGGAAGAGAAGGAACCAGAGCATCAGAATTAACAGGACGGTACGCGCAGCAAGCGAAAGAAGAGGACGTCGGCAGAAGGAGGACAGCGGTCGTCGCGTCAGAAACCGCAAAAGTCAGCTGAAGCAGTCGCTGAAATGTAGCCACACCAAGGCCAAGTGTTCAACTCCACAGGCGACTTCGGCGTACCTGATGTTTTGAAACGCGGCTTGGCTGGCGCCGCCGCTTGCCGGCGACGGCGGCGCGGGCAAAGTTGCGATCGTCGTTCTCCTCCCCCGCGCCGTATCGAAATGACGATGGAGGCGCGACCGTTTCTGTACACGCGCGGTGGAAAAGACAAGTACGGAGCATTCAAAAGCATGAGGTCACAACAATGCGCAAGGAGATAGTGGGAAAGCGTAAAGGCAGCCGTGGCTTTGTCAGATAACATAAAGAACGCGCGGAGACCATGAAACACGCGGTGTTCGGCGGTCTTAATTTTGGCGGCGGGGAACGGCCGCATGGTGACGCACGAACCATAGAGTACCTCGTGCTACAGCTCTGTAGTGGGTGGGTGGTCGAGAAGACTAGGGAGGCCCGGGAATGGGGACGGCAAATGTAGCGGACGCGTCGGCACAGCCACGGCGAACAAGGATCGGCGATGGTGGCACGTCACTCCGAGCGATAGAAAGCGGCGACGACGGCGACGGGGATTCCCCGACAATTCGAATGTTTTTGATTGAGCTGAGGCCCAATCGTCGGCGGACACAAACTGAGGCCAGGAAGCGCTGCGCACGTACTGTAACGCAGGGCACAACCGTGCTTCCGACCAGGCCGCTCCACGACAGGTGGATGGCTATGAAGGAGGCGCACGACCAGTGCCTGAGGAATCCCCTGCGCGTCGGAAACACCGCCAATTCTGATCCATGAGGGGGGGAGGGAAACTGTCGTGACCTGGCGGTCTTCTGCCTTTGAGATACCGACGCTAATACGAGGCTGCGCGGCACCAAGCGGTCACCAGTCGACTGTGTTAACAGCCGGCCACCCACGCGCAGTCCGTCACATTTTCGAGTGCCTGCGGCATTCGAACGCCGCAGCCACCCCCGGAGGTTCGAGCAGGGTGGTGGATAGCGACGATCGCAACCCGTTGCGGACCCGGGCTGCATAGTGACACGACGATCGATTCCACTATTGATTGTAATCCGTCCTGAATAATTTAGCACCGGTCCACGTTCCAGTCGAGGTCCATCACTGGATTGCACATGATTCCTGTTGACTTGTTATTCAGCTGTGCCATGGTCCTCAGCTAATTGCCAGCTAGTCTTAAGTTTGTGATCGGTTTGCAGTCGAATTTGTGTGTCTCTGGTGCGGGCCTGGCCCTGGAGTAACCAAATTGGCCGCTGGGCCCAGCGCCGCGCGGCATTGGCTCTTGCAAGACCGACAGGGGCCGCATGGACTCATGCACTGTTTTCGAAGGGAAAGGCAGGTCGTTCACGACACAGAGCCGTGGACTCCAAGTCCGCCTCTTCTGAGCCGGGGACAAGTGGAGCATCTATAAAGGGGCCCTTTCTGAAGCGCGGTGCACAAGAGCCCACTCATTGGTCGAACCTCTTGCTGAGAGGGCACTCAGAGCCTGCACAGACGTCAGAGGTAACCGCAGAGGCAACATAAGAGGCAACAATTTCCGGCGATCCGCAATAGTGTCTTCCACGTGTGCGTGCGGGGGACTTAATGGTGCCACAGCCCCGACGAGGCTGCCACGGGAGTGAAAATCCGGCACAGCTGAGCTGAATCGGCCATCATGCTTTTCAACTGTAAACACCGACTGGCATCGAGCTTCTACCATCGCCCCTCGGGGCCTAGAATCGCTGATCCGTCTGGTTCCGCTCGAGCGATTTTAGAAATGTAGTCCGAGCCGCAGAAGATTCGAGTCCAAATGTGGCACATGTGCCATGTCGATGGTACTATTGGTCTCGGCTGAGTGCTAGGTTCTTTGTGGAACGACTGTACTGATGACTGGGATATCGAGACAGATACATTCTATTGCTAACCTCCAAAAAATGGCGGTTGCAGAGAGAAGGAAGGAAGAGCCGACGACAGGGCGTAGAAATGAAGTCGGATTGGCTGTTGGACAAGCCACGATTGAACTATTGGCTGAGATTTGCCGTCTGTATTCTTGCAAGCCAACCACCGTGTCTTGCAGGAGTCACACAGAGCCATTGCGACCCACAGACGATGCGATCCATTTGGGAGAGCAATCTGGGATATCAGTGGAGGCAGCTGTCTGGATGGCGGCTCTTGTGCAGACATATGTTTGTCGCAGTGCTGATTTATCGTCCCGTTCTCTAGGCCCCCTGACCCCCAAGATGCACGCCGACAGTTATGCCCGCCTCCCTAGCTATACCCACCGCTCACTGCTTTCTCTTCTTGGATGCCTTCCGCATCTCGGCCGCGCAAGGTGGTAATTCTTGTTTGTTCTCTCTCCGACGTTTGTCACCCACCCGGACCTCTTTTCGGGCACTGGCCACAGAAGGCCGCCGAGATGACGAGTACCGCGCGAGCACGTCAGAACTGGCTTCGAGTGCCAACGCCATTGCCCGCACAAAGAATGCCGCGCGCTCTAGCACCGTGGCGCCGGGGTACTTGACCGCGTTTTGGCCATAGCGACCGTGCAAGGCCTCCAACCCCTGCTCCCCGTACAGCCCAATGCTCCCAAAGCTCTCCAAAAATTCGGGAGCATGGCACATTAAAATGTGCAGCTTTGGGGAGATAGAGAGCCACGGGAAGCTGCTTTTGAGCAGACAAACCATGGCGGCGGTGTCATTCCGGAACCGAGCGACCTCTTCCGCGGGGATGACAGCCGCCCGGTTAAGCGTCTTGCGCACGCCGTTCCACAGAGACCATGCTAGCTCTTACGCTGCCAGTTGCGTCTCGGAGACCTTTCCCTTCAACGCGGCGCAGACGATGGCGTAGTTGTCGCCGATTGTGTGGCAGTCGCGGCCAATAAAAAGCCCGCCGTGGTAGGGCGTCGGCCGCAAGCTAACTTTGTCGTGCAGCAGCTCGACAAGCGCCAGGGCAAAGTCGGCTTTAGCCTGCCCCCTGCAGCCACGCCTAGATAAGACCGCCTCAAGCGGCTCTTTTGGATTTCAGGGCCCAGGCTGTCACCTCATTGGCTCGGTTCAACAATTATAGCCTTCTATTGGCCATCGTAACAGCTGTCGGAAGAGCTCAAACATCATACACTTACGGCTTCCACATTGACCACTTTTCAGAGTGAAGAGCCCGTGGACCAATCAGCATGTGACACCAGCTTCACTCCATTCAGAGTGGTGAACCCGGCTGTTGATCCGTCTTGGGCTTGCAGGACATCGGACATCGAACAGGCCCATCTGGTGGAAGCCCCGGCCCCACGATCACACCCAGCGGTCCACCTGTGAGAAAGGCCACCAATAGCAAAAAAATCTATTTCTCAGCGTACGCTTCTATCACGCCATTGCCCTCCTCAAACTGGTCTTTGGCCCACTGGGCCCTGTTATCTATCCTCTTTTACAGCGTCATGAGGCACTCGCGCCGCCATGTCTTGTTCTGCCGCAATCGTCGGTCCCCAGGCCGCAGCGCGCCGCGGGGCGCCGCCTTGCGCTGGCGAATTGGGGCCTTCGCCCGCCACAGGGCCTCCGACGCCACGCCGCTCAGCGCCATCGTCTGCAACAGCTCTCTACAGGACAGCAGAGCCGTCTCAGCGGTAAACCGGGGAGGGTTTTGGTTATAGAAACCATGCCATGATTCGATGGCTTGCTCCCCGTACAGCCCCGTGCTGCCCCAAAGCCCCATGAATTCCCAAGAGTGGGCAAACAGCATATGGAGCTTGGGCGAAGTGCTCATCCAAGGGAATGATCCCTGGAGGAGTCTGACGAACGCCGGTGCACCAGCCTTGGGCCGCGCCTGCTCGGCGGAGGGAATAAGCGCCGCTCGGTTGAGGGTTGACAGTACCCCCCGCCAGAGATCCCATGCGCGTTCATAGGCGGTGAGCCGGGGAGCAGACACGAGAGAACGCAGCGCGTCCACAATCTCACCGCTCCCAGAAGCGATTGTGTGGCAGTGCCGACGGATGAAGTTGCCCCCGTGGTAGGGCACAGGCTCGACGGCAATGTTGACGCTTAAAATAGCCGCCAGTTAGTGCGCAAACTGCGGACCGTCCGCAGGCCCGCGCTCTTGGGTTCAAGCTTCAATTGCCCACCGCAGGAGCCGAGCTGTGATAGCAATCGTGATATGAAGTGGGAGGGGCACGATTTGGGAAGGTGGCACAACAATGACTGGTGACCGCTCCACCGATATGTGTGTAGCCAACCCATGTTCGGCCGGGGTCCGTCCCAAGCCCCCATACGCCTCTTGCATTTCCCTGAAGCGCGCCGTCGTCCTGGGGGGATGGGTGCAGTCCAAGTCCTGCAGGGTCCCAAATGCCTCATGCAACAGAGAGTGGGCCTCTGTGGGGCATTTCATGCCAAAGCAGCAGGGGCAAGGCATGGACACGCTGTGCCCCTTATGACAAACCGTGTTGGTTATAGCCGGGAAGTCGCTGCTGAAAAACACGCGCACCGCCCGTCTATGGCCACCCATCACCACCCCAGTGTAGCTCAGTCGTAGTAACAGTGCCACATGTCGAGCCAGCATGGCAGCCACCTTAGGGTACTTGTCCTTGGATCTGGGCATACTGCCACGAGGAGGGTATTTCCAAGTCTGTTCGGGTTTTCTTGGGTTAGAAGACCCATCACAACCTTCACAGAAGATGGGGCCCCTCCCCTGTCCAAGCCAATAGAGATATAAATATCTCGAATGTCGGCTGGAGGGCAGAAATCGCGATAAGAGGGTCTCCCATTGCTGGGAATCTCATAATCACGAGTCTGAGGGATGGCCACGCCCTGCGGATCATATGAGGGGCGTTCAATGAACAGCCCCGCAGACCACAGGTCGGCGAGCCGCCGATCCACTGCCCGCGAGAGGTGGGCCAGATGAGAGCCAGCGTCCAATAAGGAGACCTCCATCGCGGGAAGTGTCATTAGGGATGCTCGAGCCTCCCGCAGAGCGGGTAGACTAGCCATCGGGCTCAGCGCCCCGACGAAAAATACCCGTATCCGATTGAAATTGGCATCGCTCAGTCCAATGGATGCCAGCAGCCCGACCTGCTCCGCGGCAGTCGGTCGCGGCGGGAGTCTTCGACTGCCACGTGGGCGTGTCGCATTCGGATTGGAGCGTACACCCACCGCCAAGCGCTTGTTTCTCTGGCTCGTCCGCACTTGCGTTTCCAGCAAACCCGCGGGCTGCCGAGTGTATACGCTGACACGCCCGTTGGCGTGTCGCACGGGCACCGCAGATGGACAAGTTCTTGCCAAGATGGCAGATGAAACCCGTTTTAATTCCAGAGCTGCGATATCTGTCGGCGTCCGCGCCGCGCCCAGGCACTCAATGAGCGGACTGACGAGGTCAGGTACACTGAGGCGTGGCACGACGGGAGGGGGGCCCGACCCTTCAACCGACGCCAAACCCTCCAGAGTCCGAGCCTCCAAGGGCCCCGCCCGCCCGGCGCCACCCACTGTAGTGGGAATCTGCGGCGCTGTCGGCGCGCCGCTGGAGAGGGGGGGGGGCGCAGCGCCCAGAGCCAGCCCGCCAGTGGCCGTGTCAGGGCTCGATCTGGGCGCAGGCGGTGGCACAGAGGAGGTGCGGAGAATTGCGGGCGCCGGTGCTTGCACGACCCAGTCGCCCGACTTCGCATCGTCGCCTGTCTGGGCGCTTCGGTCTGCGTCACAGGGCGCACCGCTGTGCGGCGCAGAGGCCAATTTGAGCTGCTGCGCCGCACGCGTGCTGTCCGACAGCTAGCGGTGACCCGTCGGCATCGCACTCCATGGGTGGTGGCACGAGGGGGGGCCGACGGAGATGGCGCACGGCACCTCTGCCGGCCAGGCGGTCGGCATCCCCCCCAGAGCAGGCATCCGCCCAGTGTCTGGCCTTCCGGCCGTGGCAGCCGCCGTGCCGGCAGGTGTGGTGCTGTCGGAGGACGGGGGAGGGAGAGCGCCAGCCACACCGGCACTTGACACGTCCACCGGCACGCCGAGGCTCAATCCGAGGCCTGGCGGTGTCAGCGCTGTGCCGGAAGACGTGTCCGGGTCACATGCCGTGCCGCGTACCGTGGCGAGGAGGCCGGCCGGCAGGGGGGGTGGCGTGCCAGCACCAAGAAGCCGAAAGGCTGGCGTGGCAGGCCCCGCCGCGCCCGCAGCCGGCGCCGCCGCCGTACCGCTGAAACGGCCAGCCCGCCGGCTCCAGCGGTACTTTGTGGAGGCGCACGGGCCACAGACTCGGTGAGAAACGCCAAAATCGTCTGTGAAGCTGCCGCCCTTGGCCCGTCGCCACCGCCCCGACTGCCGTCGCCTGGTTCTTGCCATCATCTGTCGCTTGTGCGGCAGCGTGCCACGCCGCCGCCTCGTCTGTCTGGCTAAGATGGGATCGTTGAAAAGGAGGGAAAAAGGAGGCAAGTATTTTTATAGGAAAAGCTTCTCGCAGCTCAGCAGACGATGGCACACTGTGGGATGGCAACGGAAATGAAGACGGTTAGCTTTGCTGCCGTTTACAGCACAAGCCAATAGCGGTCGAGTGGGTTTTCCTCACACCATCCGAATCATCTCTGAGCCGTGATCACGATGCCGTGCCCAGCCCATGGGTGACAGATGACCATCAGTACAAGAGCCCAGAGTAATTGTGATACGTACCTTAGAGGCCGTTGCGGCACTGTCCGGTCCCTACCATCGCGCAGCATGGCTGGACAGGCGTGCTCCTCGGTCAGATGATTTTTTAGGCTCCGGCGGACCCGTGTCGGGGCTGGTAGGAGGGGGAAGGGGCGGGGACTTGGCAGGGGTGGCAGTAGAGAGACGATGGGCCGCGCCAGAGGCAATCTTGCAACCGGCCGACGAGCTGGCGAGCAAGACGCTCTGCCCAATTGCCACTGTCCGCACCAGTGGCCATCGCAGCCTCTGCCGGCCACCCCAGAATCGAGTCTCTTTCAGGCAACTTCTGGAATGCGATCCTCGTTTTCAAATCCAAAAGAGCCATCTTAACTAGGCGTGCAGAGGACTATTCACAGTTCCGGATTTATGTTTGGAGAATCAGCCTTCCGGAACTATTCAAGCGGCAGCACACACAAAGTTGTGAGAGACGTCGCGACGGGGACGAGAGGTCTCCCAGGATCTGTGTGTATCCCATAGAGAATCTCCCAGAGGTGTGTAGTGAGTTAGAAGACATGTCCAGTTTTTACTGGCAGTCGACGTGCAATCCATCTGAGCCCACCACCAGCTGGTTGACGAACCGCGACGGTGCACGGCGCGGCGCGTCGGAAGCGCCGTTGAATGCGAATTCTGACCCGCCAGACCGCTCCCCACCCTTTCAAGGCCTGTCGTTGATCCACTGAGCCCCCCCCCCCACCGAGGTATCCCTGGTACAGCCACGTGGTTCGTCATCGAGGTATGCACCACGACAATCTCGCGACATGAAGAACACCGCGTGTGAGCTATTTTCTGGGTGCGTTGCCTGTACGGTGTTTGTGGCACAATTCTTCCACCGCCTGAACCATACATTTGACGTTTATGTGATTTAGTTCTCACAGCTTGGCTGCTGCTCCCGATGCGTTTGCGGCTGTTCTTTTCCACTTTTCTGTGCTCATTGGCTGTGTGCACCCCCGTTCTATGAAGAACTGCATCTCGACGGTCTGCCAGCGCACGAACGACGGGCATGGATTCGCTTCTTGCCGCGCGCGGTATCGATCCGGACGTAGACGAGGCCATCTTGGCGCTGGATTGTGCCCAGTGGACGGCCCAACTCGAGACCTCCTCCATGGCTGTAGACGGCTTCTTTTCTTGGGCGGTCGGCTTGATCGACTTAATCGCTGGGCTTGAGCCATCTGCGGCCACCAAATGGTACGTCGCCAGGCGCGCATTGGAGTCGCCAACTGCGACTACCGGGTCAGGGGTGCCGGGCGGTGAGTCGGCCGAGCTGCTGGAGACGATTGACTTGGCGGACCTGGTGGATGTCTGCGGGCAGAGAAACCGCGCCGCGCCCTTTGTCCATGACCCAGTTTGTCGTTTCTATAAGAAGAGCGTGACTGAGGGCAGCATTTTTAGGGACGTGAGAATGACTCCCGCTCACTTCGATGAGCTCGTCGCGCTTTCCATCCCGCATCTCCCTCAGTCCTCTTGCGGTCCTTCTGCCATACCTCCCGCCTGTCGCATCTTTACAGTTGTGTTTTCGCTGGCGCAGGGGGGTAGGCAGCGCGTCAACGCGCGCGCTGTTGACGTCGCTGAGTCTACCTTTTCCAAACACTGTGCGCCAGTCATCGACGCAATGCTAGCTGGGCCGCCCAAGCCTGACTGGCCTGGATGCGCGGAGCGGCGGGAGATTTCGCAGGACTTTGCCCGGATGACTGGCGGAAACGCCGCCGGGAGGAAGGGTCTGTACGTTTGTGGTTTTTTTCCCTGTCTTCTGTCCTACAGGAGGTTTTCTCCGTGGTGAGCGAGCGGGCAGGTGCGGTGGAGGGACAGATCCGGTACCAGTACCAGGATAGTGGGTTATGTTTGTTGTACAGGAGGGTATCTGTATCACGCAGCTCTGATCGCGTGTCATGTGTCACGAGAGTGAAGCGCTCACAATCATTTGCTTTCCGGTGGCACTTTGTATGCATGGACGTTGCGCTTCACGACCGAGATGAATGTCGTTGTACTTTCTGCTCTGCTGCTTTTTGTACTCGCTTTTCTTTGAAGTGTCGGAGCTGTTGACGATTGCCTTACTCCTATCCTGACTCCGTTTGGGGAGCACAAGGAGGACTTTACGGACCGTAAGGCTCAATGCTCTCTGCTGCTCATCCCTGTGTCGGACACCCGGCGGTTCCGATATTTTGTCGGCGGCTTCCCCGGTTCCCGAGGAGACTTGCTTGCCTTCCGCAGTCGGTCGTGGTACAAAAATGTGGAGGATCCGATGCTATGGCACTGTATCCTGAGCAGGGATGAGTATATTTTAGGTGATGCGGGGTTTTCTCTTACTCCCGTTCTGCTACGTTGCTGTCCGTTCTATTCTGCCTTGGTCGCCGTCAGCCATGCAAAGAGGACTATCGGGACGGTCGGGGGGACATTGCGGGAGGCGCCCCGCGCCTGGCACATGAGCAGAGAGCGCACCTCGGTCATAAGTCATCACATCTGGTCAGAACAGGCGCCTGACACCTCCACAAAGCACCCATGTGTTGAGCTGTTTCTTGCACCACCTTTTCTTGCCATACACTTTTTGCAGTGCTTTTTTCTCCCTTTTCCAGATTACTCCGTCCAGGGATGTGGACATCCACGGCCCCAATGCTGCGTCCATGCGGAGGTTCAACCACCAACATGCAAAAATGCGGGTTGTTGTTGAGATTGCTTTTGAGCGTCTCAAGGGCCGGTAGAACGTGTTGCGTTACATTGCTACTCACCTCGTCCTTGCGGCGGATGTGCAGGAGGTTACAGTGGCGTTTCACAATTTTTTGGAGGCCCGGGATGCGGCGTATGAAGAAGAGTGGCAGGGGGAGAGCGATGACGTCACGCCTGATGGACAGGTGGGGGTCCAGTCCGATGATGCGCGACGCGCGGCGGGTGCCGCACGCCGCGTGCGGCTGGTGAAGGCTTTCGGGTTGGCATGGGTGGATGGCGCTGAGTAAGTGGGAACGTGTGTCTCGGTTGTACAAGGGGGTGGGGTGTGGGGGGGTCCGATTGTCGGAAGGGGAGGATGGCGTGGGTCGGGGGTGCTTACTGTTCTTTTCGGACAGGCAACAGTGTGTGGCCACTCGAGCGAGATGATGGTTGTCAATACTCGTCGCCGGGACCAGCCATGAAGGACTCGGTGGATTTTTCACAGTGCTTTCTGAAGTGCGCTCAGCAGCGGCGCTTGCAGAACTATTCTCTTTCCTTGACACATGACAAATGCAAACGAGAAAATGTGTACAAGACAATCAATCACTGGCGACGCGCCTTCTCGGAAATCGCCCCAATCATATCAAGCACAGCGCGGCGAACGTCATTGTCGCTTACCACGGCTTGGCCAGAGTCAGAGGCGCGCTCGTTGTGCATCTCTGAGAACAGCACACGTTCTCGTTCATTCTTTGCTTGCAGGTACTCGTTGAACGCCGCCGAGGTGCTCTCCTTCTTGGCTTTCTTGGGATTCTTGTGTTCCTCGGGGGCCGAAAGGATCTCAAAGGCCTTGTAGGCGGCATCCTCCTCGTAGCGCTGGCCCATGATGCTGTCGCTGTCATCCACCTTGTCGCCCGATACATCCTCGACCCCGCCTACGCCACCCACGGCCACCTCACCCACGCTCGGAGGGGTGCTTCTACCACCAGTGGCCGGTATTGGCGCCCCAGCCGCCGAGCCAGGCGCTGTGGAGTGGCTAGCAAGGCCGGGGCTGCCGCCGCCCCCGCCCGCTGTGGCGTTCACCGCTCCAGCAGAAAGCGTTGCAGGCGCGCCAAACACCACTGGCTCCCTGCCAGTGGAATCGTTGGCGACAGATGACGTGCGAAACGCTTCTCGGGCCAAGCTGAACAGCTCCGACCCGCTAAACTTAATGCGGATGTCCTCCCGCTCAGAGATGCTCAGCTCCGTGGGCTTAGATTGGGCTCGGGCCTCCACGAACTTTGTTCGAGTGTCCTTGAGCTTGCGGTCCAGCGAGACCGCCGTCCGTGTCTGGGCCACCGTGCGGCTTCCAGGCCCAACAGCCGCCACAAACGCCGCCTGGAAGCCTGCGCTTGTGCGTCGGCTCTTGTCGTTCGTACGGCTCCTGCGGTACTCGCACCAATGAGTGGGGGCTACCCGGAGCGCGCCCTTGAGCTCATCATTCGCCCAGTTGGGCGCGCGAGCCGCCGGGGAATCGGTCGTCTTGCTTCCCAGAGCCCTTCCCATTGCCCTTGCCCCTGCCTTCAGCCACCGAGTTGGTCGCGGTGGCCACTTTCGAAGAAGGGGGTGCCGTGGTGGACGTCGGCACCGCCGCGGTGGTGGGGGGATTAGAGATGCCATCGTGTAGTGGTGAAGAGGCACGGGCGGACGGGAGATGGGAGAGCAGAGCGATGGAGTGGCTCATGCGGTGGTGAGGTGGCTGTGGAGAGACGCAGTGGGCGAGACGGAGGACGGCGTTGGGGTACAAATGACGGGACGCGGTCGTTGGGACGCGCTTTTGTACTCAAGAAAAGGGTCCTCTGTACAAATACAAGTGGTACAACCGGGGTGGTTCAACAACAGTGTCACCCCCACAGCGACTGGTGGGAGGCAGCGTGCGACCAGAAAAAGGCGCGCTTGTTGGAAGGCGCGCGCTGGGTCGGAACAGTGCCAGTTGGCGAGAATAGTGCGCGAGCTGCGGCTTGGGGCCGGAAAACATTTAGCGCCGGACTTTCCTCTTGGGTACAGCTCTTACGGGACTTTGATTCTCACGTAAGCGACCCTCCTCCAGTACCTAGAAATGCGGTTTCACACAAACACACACACACACAGAGATCTGGGGAAATTGTGAATCGTCCTCAGCAGCTCCGTCACTCGCGGTCCGGAACACCATGACCATCTCAATTTCGAGGCGCAAGTACCGATGGCTTACTCCTTGGGTCGTATGTAGAGGAATTGGTACGATCTGCTTCGGGTTGATCGCAAGTAGCGGGCTCCGCTCCACCGAGCAGCGGTGCTCGGAAGTGCCAGGATCCCCCACAGGTAGCGTACCGCCGTCAGCTGCCATACGATCGGAGTAGTGGGTCGCCTCCCGTAGGTGCCGACTGACGAACACGTCTTGAAGGGTCCCATAGGCCGCGTCCAATACGGCATGCGCACCGCTTGGTGACCGAGTGCTCATACAAACTAGGCAGGGTTGCGTCGCAGACGCACCCTTGTGGCCGAGAACGTCGCACTGCGCAGCGTAGTCACTACCCAGCAACAGTCGCATTGGCCGCCGCACACCACGCACCCTGACTCCGTCCAACAGCAGCGCGTCCATCTGGGGAAGGTAGCTCTCTAGCATCAAAGTCAGCTCATCGTACTTGTCATCCAGACAGGGGCACACGCCCTCCAAAATGGTATTGGATGGACTGTTCGGGTGGGGTTGGCTGATTCTTGTGGCGACAATATTCACCGTCCCAGGATCCCCGCCCTTGTCCAGCCCAAGCGTCACCTGCATGTCCGGCATCGAAGAGGGAGGCGAGCCCCGCAGGCCACCTACAGCCGGTTCGTGTTCCGATGGGGTGGGCGTGAGCAGAGCTCCGCTCACGGGCATTTCGATGAACAGGCCCGCGTCACATAGGGCATTGACCTTCTCCTGGACGTCAGCGGCCAGGGAAGCGAGGTGGGCGCCAGAGCCAGTGACGAGCACCTGTTTTCCAGGCAGGCTATACATCTCCTTGCGGGCTTCACGCAGTGTGGGAAGGCTGGCCAGACCTCTGCGGGCTCCTCCAAGAGCCAGTCGCCAACGGTTAAAGCCAACGTGGCTCATCGACAGCGCCGCCACAAGGCCCACCTGCTCTGCCACAGAGAGGAGCACGGGAGGGCGCGAGGGCCGCGTCCGTCCCCGCGGAGTTCTGGCCACCTCCCGTCGCGCCTTTGCGTGGATCCGAAGCGCGGCGGCGCGGCGCTTGTTGCGCTGGCTCTTTCTCACAGAGCCTTGCGCGGCGACAGCTGGCGTGCGTACACGCGCACTCGCCCGTTCTTGTGCTTGAGGTGGATCTCCGGGCGTTCGCCTCGCAGCAGAATTGCTTTGGCAATGGCCTTAAATACCAACTTATCTTGCACCCCGCCATAATTCCCGGGCATGAGGCCATCGAGGAATGCTTGGCAGGTGGGGATCGCCGATTGATCGGACCCCTGCACCGACGCAGATGAAGCGGCTGCGTCGGCCCTGGCATGCGCCTGTGTACCAGGATCGATTGAAGGCTGCTGCTGCGTCGTCGCTGCTACCGCCACGGGGGCTGGGACAGTGGAGTGGCCTTCCACCCTCCGCATATCTCGTAACAGGAGGGGCGGGGTGTGTGGGGGGGGCGCCTCCACACCGCGGGGGAGAGCTTGCGCAACGAGCGCGGTGTCAAAGACGAGCTGTCTCACGGGGGGG
>Ga0114955_1000815_pt1 | contig 14268 bp, 15 predicted proteins | sample Porto_5metaG_FD_87302 | JGI IMG/M metagenome (GOLD analysis project Ga0114955, IMG submission 87302) | Marine algal microbial communities from Porto, Portugal - Porto_5 metaG | ecosystem: Host-associated > Algae > Red algae > Unclassified | place: Portugal: Porto | collected 2015-02-02 | reverse complement strand
TGAGACCGTGGCCCGTTGGGTACCGGTCCCCCCATGGTAGCGCCAGGGGGTCGGGATTGTGCACTTCCTGCATTTTGTTTCTGAGGGTATATGAGAGTATGCTTTGGGGTCATCGTGCGTGTTTAAATAAATCATCGTTGCGTCTGCGTTACTTCCGTCGTTTTTGTGCGCTTCGCGCTCAGTGAACCCGGCGTTCGTGTTGTGGCTCTGGCGTAGCGTTCCGCATCCTGTGATGGGTTTTCCGACGGGGTTATACCCCGTTGGCTGTGAGGGCAGGATCCACTACACGGATGGGTAGCGACCTCGTTTCCTCGGGCCGTCGTGCTGCCGTCATCGACAGCGGTGTGGAGGGCCAAAGCGAGTCCGCAGGTGGTAAAGAATGACTCCTCATGGTTTTTGCATTCGCTCCAGGAGGACGCGGTATCGCAGCTACCGCGGAAACGGTTGACTGCGGCAGTGGCCGACCATGCGTCAGCGCAGCCCCGTGCCGATGTGACGCAGGTAGCGCGCCCGTACGCGCAGGGTGTGTAAATGGTGGACGTGAGTGCTCTGGGGAACTTGAAGCAATTTAAGATGGAGCAGTGGCGCGGTCTGCACGACGTCCGCCGTCCGCCAAGCCATCAAATGGAAGAACCTGCGCACCGTGAAGAGCTTTAGGGCAGGTCAGTGCGGGCATGCCCTGCTTCTACGATTCATGGAGTCGTGCGCAGCTTTACTGCTGTCGGGTGGAGCGAGCGATCGCGGCATGCACATCCTGATAGTGCTCCCTCGCGTCCTTGTGAGCATCATCTCTGAGAATCTGTGACGAACATGACTTTTAGGACAACATTATTTTAAGAAATTGATCGATTTCATGTCGTTTCGCGCTTGTTGGTGAGTCGAACGTCATTTTGATGGGCGCGCTGATAAGACCAAAAATGCATGTCATGTTGACACGAAAAGTACAATTTGAATTAGCGTGCGTCGGAGGATGTCATGTTCATTACATTTTTTACGGGACGCTCGGTACGCGGTTGTCTCATCACTGTGAATGTCGTGTCGACAATTGACATGCTGTCGTGGACGACTTCGTACGCATCACCAGCGGGCATCTGCAATCACCGATGCAGACCGGGTACAAGCCATGGAGAATCTCGGCTTGCCTGATTGGTATGTGGAAGATGACATCCCTGGTCGTGCCCGAATCCGTCGGTTTTGCATCATCGACACTCTTTTCGTTGGAGGCTGGCCGCTGGGTGGTCCCCGAGTGCTTTCTTTCGGAATTCGTCGCGGCCAACGGTGGGAAGACGGTGGATCCCTAGACACTCGAGCTTTTTCCCAGAGTCAATCGCCGCTGAACGAAGCAAGGACGGCTCAACATTCGCCCGCCACTACGGGGGTCGCAACCGGCGTCCTATGTACGTGGTACTAATGTCTCACTGGTCCTGGGTGCCATTGACAGCACCTTGGCCTGCAGAGCACACGATCTCTCCAGCTCAAGACACCGGTTTCCTTTCACCTCAAGGGCACCGGCAATCTGCTGCAGGAACCTCCTCTGACGGAAATCGATCGGGTGGGGCGACAGCAACAGTCGCAGGAGGTGGTCAGACGGGAGACGATTCGTTGTTCAGCGAGTTGGCAACAAAAGCCGCCGCCGCTGCGACAACGATGGCTTCAGATGACGAAAGCCAGGACGGGCACTCAGTCCATAAGGATGTGATCGCCTCACTGTCTATGCGCAGCGGTGCTTCAAGTTCTCGTGCTGGAGATGGGGCTTTCGCCTGCTCTGTAGCAGTCGTCAGCGTTGCAGATGGGCTTTTAGCTGGACTTCCTGCGCATCATTCCTTGTCAATTGCAGCTGCCGCTGCCTTGACGCCTCCAGAACGCGCGCATGCGGTCCCACCCTCTCTGGGGCTCCCCAATTCTTCTAGAGAGAGGACCGAGTTGGACGCGGTCCGTCTCCAGAAGGCTTCCGCGGCTGCGCCTGACTCAGCTTGCGGCCCAGAACTACCCGGTCCAAGCCAAACACCACCACCGGGCTCTGTCCGCGGTGGATTGCTTCTCCAACTCCCGACCGGTATCTCCTTTTGCCGGTCCGCACCCGGCGGCTTGCGGGCTGTGCGAAGTGCCCCTGACTTGTGCAACGCGCGTGCTGTGCCTTTAACCCTCACGAAAGGGGATACAAGGTTTTCGCCGTGCACAAACGACGCTGCCACGTTGGCTGGCCCGCTATCATCGTCACCCATCTTCGAAAAGGGGTCTCCACCAGCGTGGTTGGTTGCTGTGCCCACTGCAGCTCTCGCGACGGCTCCTACGGCTGGTACCCGCTCCTCCGTTACAATGTCCGTTCCACCGACGGACGCAGGTGCGGGAATTCTGGCCTCTTTTCTCCTGGCCCGTTTCTCGCCATTCCGGCAGATGCATCTTCCGTCACCGCTGCAGTCGGAGCGCCTCAGCCTCTTTTTCTGCCTGCTGTGCCCGAAGGCCTCCCTTTCTGTGTGGGCAGTACCGCACTTGTGGCTTATCGTGTCGTGCCCGCTGCCGCCTCTGCAGAGACAACACTCCCACATGTACTCCAGCAACCAGAAAGAGAGCAAGGCAGGCGCCTGCCTCGCATCACGACGTAGCGCAGGCGCGTCATCCTAGCCGACGTCTTCGCTTTGACATACAGCGCGACCGACCGCAACCGAACGCTCTCCGTGGAAGCGACAATGAAGCCTGTCAACTGGCGCACGAGCACCCTTCGGCCGGTGGTACAGCGCACAATGCAGAAGGACCTCTCTTTGCGGCGACGGAGCTTCACGCAGAGTGATGTCGAGGACCCAGCCGACGGCCAGCCAAGGGGTCACCCGATTATTCTTGACGCCGCTCCCCCGGACATCGCCACTGTGCCTCCTGGTCGGAATAAGTGGGTGACTAGTGTGACGTCGGCAAAGGCTGGAGACCTCGCCTGCCTTTATGAGCCCCTGCCTACAGTTCCAAGCCCTCGAGGCTCCCGCATCGTTCCCATGACGGCCGAGACATGGGTGTCGTTGATCCTGACATTGGCACTGCGGCACCCACAGATTTCTCGAGGCATTGTCAGCGGCGCTTCTTCACGCTCCACCTGATGGGTACAGTTCGTTGTTCATTTAGACTATCCCCATGGAGTGCACTGTACCGTTGGTTTCTTCTTCTTGCATTCATCGTTGTACACTTGTCGTCCCTCTTCTCGTCTCTGCTGGGTGGGATCTTCTTGTGCTTTTTATAGACTCGTCTCAAGACGGACATTGGAGCACTCTCTATCCACAAGGAACGCAAGAGCACAGCTCACTACCTCTTGAAGCCTGGCTTGTGGCACCCCTGTTGTGCGCTGCTCTCGAGTTCCGTTTCCGCCTGCGCTTTTTCCGACACTTTCCGCTCCTATTGCACATGACCCCGACTGAGTTGAAAAGAACATGTTGACAACATGTTCTTAAGTTGACATCTTACGTTCTTATTCACATGTTCTTAATAAGATACTCGCCACATGTCCTCTACCCATTGACACTGATCATTGTAGTTCTGAACAGCGTCCCAAGAAGGCATGCCCTATGTGTATGCGACGAAGACCGTCTGTAAGAGATACGTCTCGCATTATCTAGTGCCACCACCTCGGAGGCGCCCTGTTGCCATCCTTTTTCCGTCGGAAAATGCTTTTGCTCTCGGTGCTGGAGCGCTAAGAGGAAGGTCATCAGAACCAGTGCGAGCTCTGTCTTCCATCAGCCACCTGAAAGGTCTTTCCAGAGTCGTTCTCGTCCTACTCGACACTTGTGAGCCTCCCCATGGCATCTGGCTCATGTTGAGGCCCCTCCATTGCGCTTCCTTCACGCTCGTTGAGATCAACACATGATTCAGTGGCGAAGACGCAGACGCGCTCCACATGATATGCATCACCCTGCCATCTGACAGGTGTCCATCACGTCGGACAATTGTCAGAGGGAATCTTTTCAGTGTGCGTGGCGTGGGTTCGTGATTTTGCTTTCTGCTGGTACTTCACCGTCGTAAAGGTGCTTCTTCAGTCATAGAAGCATGTCTTTGACTCGTGGTCCTCTTCGCCGACATGAAAGAAGTCGTACTGCCCGATTGCCTGACATGGACACTCTGTTTCCCGTTTCTTTCGTTGTGCGTCTACCGTTGCTATTGCCTGTTTGCCAGAAGTTTTTATAGCCTGCGTTGTGGTGTGAAGCACAGCTGCACACCCTGTCCGGGATGGAGGCGGAGGCAATTGCCCACTCACTGGGTGGCGCTCCGCTTATGGTCCGCATCAAACCTCTGTCGCAGTCGGAAGCAGGAAACAAGGCTGACGGGGGGTTTGAGTGCGTGCCTCTCTGGAAAGTGCCTCTACCAGATGACGTGATAGAAAATATTCACAGTGATTGTGAGTCTGCAAGACGTGCGGCCGCTGTGCTTAAAAGATGGCAGCAGGGTGGTGTTCGCGAGGCCGCTGCGTATCTCCTCAACAGGGACTACGGCTTTGTCTCTGTAGGGGCTCGCGCGTCCTCATGACGTGCTTCAACTCGCACTGCTACTACCTGCTTACCTGAAGTTCGGCCACAAGGCTCCAGCTGCGTGGTGCGCTCAGTCTGTTTCTTTTTGACAGTTTCGCGAGCATTCTGGCCTCCCGGTGGAGCTTTGGGGCAGCGGCATGCGAAACACTGCACAACAGAAGATTGCTGTAGAACCTTTGCCTGAAATTCACATCAGCAAACATGCCCGCGGCGTTGAGCTCGTCGTCATGTCCCTAGTACGAGCCTTCAAAATGTAGCCCTCTGATGTGCGACCGCGGGAGGCGGGTCTGCCCGGAAAGTCATCGCGCCTAGAGAGAGGGCGGCCGGCGGGGGCGGGCTCGAAAGCGGCGCGTCTCCCGCGAGAAGCGGCGCGGTCGCGGCGCCCGGGGGAGCTTCGGTCACCGGGCCGGTCGGGGCGGCCATCGTGGCGGCCCCGTGCATCTTTTGTGCGCGAGGCAGGCGTGAGAAACCGCAAAGAGGGGAGGGTGCTGCGGGCGGCGCCAGAGGCGCAACCAAGGCGGTCCTACCATGTAAGACCGGAAAAGGTGCTTCTCTTGTTGCTTTTCATCACAGGTCTCGGTCACTCTATCTCCTTCCCCACTCGCGGTCTCCCGGCGTCTCTCTCTCATCTCTCCCAAAGTCCCGCCTCCCGCTTGTGCTTGCGCAGGCTCCGCATTGCCTTCTTGCCCTCGTATCAGAACGCGGCTGCACTGACCGCGACCCTTGGAAAGGTACCGGGAGACCCGGCTTGTACCGCCACGTACTCGCGGTTGCACCCCCCAGCGCGCTTGCATTCAAGAAAGACAGTCACGCCTGGTTTTCCTTGGCATCACGTGACGGCGCGTGCCGTGCCACCGCAATGGACGCCGTCACGCCCGCACAAAAGTGGGTTCGGCCGGCCTTGCAGTACCAAATAATGCACACCGATTTAATTACCATAAGAGCATGTCACTTTATTTGGGAGGCGGGCTTTTACTTGTACATGTCATGCCTTTTCCCAGAGTAAACATGTTTCAGGACAGTGACGTGAAAATTGCTTCCAACCGGTTATAGTTCTCTTCATGGCACAGTGCAGCATGTCACACGTCTTGCGCGACACATGCATCCACCCTGTCTGCTGTCATCCTCCCACCTTTCTTTGTTGCGCCTTCGATGTGCTTTGTGGCAGCTCCGCTACGCCTTTGAGCGAGTCCTTGTCGTAATGTGATGCGTCTTAGCTCCGTTTTGTGCTCAATACGCGCCTGGCCCGCACTTCATCACCCTCTCCTGATCGTTCCTGTCTGCGTGTCCATGGTGGCTCATCTCGACGTGTGGATGTGTTCTGTCAGAGGTGAAAGGAACGTCCTGGGCCTACACCGCCCGGCCAGCGGCCACCGCGCATCTGTTCTCAGTGGAAAAGGGGGGTGTTCGAGGCCAACACGTTCTCGGTGGCCAATCCGGTAGCGACGGTGCTCATGGTGCACGTCGCCTGTTTGAATGCGCTCACTATGCCGACCGCGGCATCCAAGACCTCTGCTGCAGCCAAAAACGCGGCGGCTGCGAAAAGGCGAGCGCTGGGAATGGCGGTTGCGGAGCCCTGCCGGGCGGCTTACCCGGACTCCTCGACGGCTCCCGAGGGAACAAAGTCTCGCCTATCACGGAAACGCCACCTGTGGCACGGCCGAGGACAAGAACTTGGTCGACAGCCGCCCTCCAGTCCGCGGTGCTGCTCATGAAGAGAGCTGCGGTACAGATGCGGATTGTGGACGTGCCCACGAAGGCCTCGGGAGGCTCTGAAAACTGAGCGGGGCCGTGGAAACCGCTGTCGAACAATATCGATGGGTCCTCAAGAAAATGTGGCGTGAGGCAGAAGGCGCCAGCTCTCTCTCCCCGCAAGCACGTTGCGGGCGCGGCGGCTTCTGTCTTTTGGCGCATTCGGGTCTTTGGCTGCAGCGTCCAGCAGGCGGGGAAAGCTGACCTCGGCGAGGTAGCAGCTGTACGAGATGCTCGTGACAAAGGCGACGGAACGTTTCCAGTATTCCCGCTCGACGAGCCGCACCCCGCGCGTGTTTTTTTGCGCGACCTCGCTTCTCAAGGGGATAAACAGCCGCTGCGCAGAGCTGTCGTCGACCTCATTGCCACGCTCTACAATTTCGAGACGCCAAATGACTTTCTCGACGATATGGTCCTGTTCAAGGCTCGGTTTCATGACATGGTGCTGGACGGCAAATGGGAAGAGGCCTTGGCGTGGCACTCGGCGGACAAGGTTTGAAGGTCCAATTATCTTGTGTTTTTAACGCGGGTTGGCGGCCACTGGACACTACACGTCGTCACGTCTCCCGCTGCCGTGCTCGCCGCCACTTTCAGTTCCTGTATTAGCAGCACGCCTATTCATCCAAGCATCGTGTCGGTTTTAGACTCTATGGAAGGTGTGCGCGACATGGATCCGTATCCGACGCAGTTAGACTACATGGAAAAGATGCTGTGGCTGCCGCAGGAGCCCTCTGCGGTGGACACCTGTCGGCTTGTTGTCGAGCGCACTATCATTTGGACGCTCTCGTGCCCAGAGCAGACGAACACATGCGAAACCTCCATCTTTGCGCTGGCCACATTGGACGTCTTGCTTGCGACCACGGGCAAGAAGCGGAAATCTTTTTAAAGGTCGCACGCTTGCGGCCTTTTGCGTCCTGACTTTTTCCTCAAGCACAAAGAAAGGCTGTCCGTCACTCGCAAGAAGAAGAAGGGGCTTGAAGCTTGCGCCACGAGCGGCGCCGGCCGCTCATTCCCTCAAAGAGTCCCCAAGAATTCGGCACCAACCCCAAACGACGCGTCCAGCACGCATGCTGAGACTGACGGGACGGACGCGGACGTGTCAAGACAGCCCGTGGGGCACCAGTGCGCGAGGCGACCCGGCTGTGCGGCTGCAGATGCGAGACTGAGTGGTGGGGGGGGGGAGAATGACGGCGACCACGGCGGGAAGCAGCCGACCATTCGGATGCAAACTGTGCCAAAAGAAGCCGCAACAAGGGTAGCACGGGCCGCACCGACGCCCTCCAGATGTCGGACGGTTCTTGGATCCAATGGCGGGCTCCCACCACCGAGAGGGCGCCACGTTCAGCGGTTCGCGACCAAAGTAGAGCCTTCAGCGGAAGCACGCCGCCGAAATCCGACAACAGCAGAGCTCCTATTCTGAAGACGGCCTCCCACAACTCCCCACAGGAGAAGGCCACCACCGAGAAGGTGAATTTGCCGTCACCCCGCCGCCAACGCCGTAGCCTTCTGGGTGCGTCTCCTTGTCATCTGCAAATCTCCAGAGCGGTGGAGCCTCTACTACTCGGGCAACGCTCGTGGACCAGCCGCTCGATATAGCCGACGGAAACGCCGCCAACGCGAAGGACGCACGCATTGCTTTACCACTCTGAGAAGACCCTACGGAGCAGAGCACGCCCTTTGGAGCTTCCAAGACCCCGCAACATGCAGTCAAATTGCGCAGCGAGGAGTGCTCCATGGAGACGGGCAGCGAGGACAGTAGATTGCCCCGAGAGGGCGTGGGCTCACGCCCCCTGATGCGGATACCACCGGGAGGAGCGCCTCGTTCCAGGAAGAGTCTGCAGCGAGATCGCCAGCGCCTTCTGCGGAGGCTGCTACGGTGGCGCGTTCTCATAAGGAAGCCATTGGAAAAATATGTCTACCGACGTTTTTCCGGGTCTCCGGCGGTCACGTGTCGGTGGCAGTCACGTCCGAAGAGGTGAGTCCCACTCTTGGGCTGTTGTTGGCCATCTTTTGCGGCGATATCATCGCCTGCGGTGCCCCTATGTGCAAACTTGCGTCCCTCTCGATAAGAGGGGCAGGATACACCCCGCTTCTTGCTGCTGTCGCTCGTGGGCACGCGGGCATCATCCAGCTTCAACGTGCAGACATGGTGGACCCCAACGAGGCCGATGGGCGCCGGCTTGTATTACCGCTGCAGCAAGCTGTTTACTTTCGGCTGTTGAGCATTGCACAGGATCTCATAGACGGAGGAGCTCTCGACAACGGCGTCACTGGCCAGCGGCTCCCCGCCCCTCGTGTTGCCGGCTTTCTTCAGAAAGCCGAAGCCGTTCACCTGCTCATGGATGCCGGCGCAGCGACAGGCGCTTTCAGTTGTCTTCGTTGCACAGCACTCCATGGGGCGGTGTTCTCAAAGGACCTCGAATCGACGCGGACGCTGATACGCGGAAGTGAAAATGTCGATGTGGTGGACAGGAAAGGTTGGACTCTTTTGGTGATTGCTGCCGCGATCGATCAAGTCGAAATTGCCAAGGCACTTCGTGCGTGGCATCAAGAAGGCTACATTCGCACCTGCGCCATGCAGGCTTGTTCTCTCGCCGCACGCACACGCAAGGTTCGTGTGATTGCTGTCCTTTGATCGCGCCTTGACGCACCGTCACAGCTGGAGGTTTTGCGTCAAGTGCGACGCGACCGGGATGTGGGTACTCTGCTCCTTGGTCTTCTGCCGGGCTGATTGATATTGATGTGGGTTCGGATCATCTGCTATCAAACGTGTCTTTCGTTACACACTAGTGCATGCTATCCTCAAGGTAGGCCTGTGCTGGCCTCTCCCTGATGCGCTTTTCGCGTACTACGTGGCCTGCACAACATGCCATGAGCTTTTCCTGGATATGTTGTGCTGTCTTTATCGTAATAGTGACAGGGTATGTACGCATGATTGACATGACATCAAAATGACATGAAAGGGATCTCTGTTTGGTGAAGGTGTTCGCCATTCTCATGAACAGTACTCATGAGACGACTGGCTGGCAAGGAGTTCTGGTAAACGGAGTTGTATGGTCTTGGCATCGAAGCAGTCGCTCACAGTTCTGTGTGAAGGCCAGTTCAGGTAGTGCTGTGGTCGTCCATTGATCAGTATTTGTCTCCAAGCTCATTGTTGCGCCGCAACCGTGCCCCAGCTGCACATCAACCTTTTCTCCCGACTTGCGCACTATCCTACAATTCCGGCCTGACGCCTAACGCTCTCAAGTTTCCGCCACTCCGAAAGACTGGTTCCCTTCTTCAAACGAAATCCCCTCCCCTACCTCGTTGAGAGACTCATGGCTTGTGGCGCGACCCTCAAAGCGGCTGCTCCGCTGCCAGACCAGGCGTACGAGCTCAGACCTCGTACTCATCGCACCTCTTAAGCTCCAGACGACGTTCCGATCATGGCGCTTGCGGAAGCTCTGTCCGAGTTGGACAACACCACGACCGCACCTACTAGCGACAGCAGCAAGACGGCGGCAGCCAAGCAGCCGTCTAGGGAGGTCCTCCGGTATGAGCACCTCATCTATGATGAGTATGACAACTTCTTCGGCACTGGTGCCGCCATGCGCTCTTCATTGTGCGAAGGTCGGCACGAGCCTGCCGGGTACGTCCTCCTGGTTTTTCTGTCACTCTATTGGGAGGACTACATCTTCCCGCACCAGAACATCTTCCCTGTCCAATCCAATGATCCAAACAGGCTTGTCACGCTTAAGGACATCACGGGCTGGACTGTCATCTGGGACCAGTCACGAGTTGGGAACTTGGTGCATCGTGAGGAAGCCATGCTTGAGATTCTTTACGGTCCTGCTTGATTCTATTTTTTGATAGCGCTCATGCTCGCTGCTTGAGGTATCATGTCTTTGTGTTTCAAAGTGCGCCTTAAACAGTCTAGAAGAACACTCAGTCTCGTTTTGAAAGCAGGTTTGCAGGTCGAACCTCGACAAATGAAAGCAGCATGACAGAACCCGCTCCTTCGGCATACGGGTTACTGTGCATTCGATCGACAAGTTTCGGGCCTCTGTTCTCCTTTCGCTGACTCAAGGTCAACTTGTAACGCACAGAAGTAAGGTTCTGCGCCTCATGGAATTGTGTCCGGAGACACAGCGAGAGAACATGATGTCATGTGTACTCAACACGATTTCGACACAGAGTGCTCATCATTGTGTGGAGGTTTTGGTGCCGTTGTCATTTATCTCGCTTCTGAGTTTTACTTGCTGTCAGCTCTGAATCACTTGTGTGCTCGGGCCCGAGCAGCCGTTATTAAGTCTCTTCCACATTGGATTCCTCGGTCCCCGTGCAAATCGGCTTCGAATCGAGACTTCGGATCGAGGCCTGGGCGCTGTCTCTACTAGGGTCCCAGGATCGGAGCCCGGGCTGAGATTCTGGCCGGAGTCGTGTGGGACGCATTTCGCACGGATTGCTTACAGAAGTGTGTCAAACTCCTCGCATTGACGCGGGAAGGTCAATACTTTTCTGACCATGTCGAAAGACGAGCCTTTGCGACCCTTGTGCCTCCTAGTCACAAGCCAAGAACACATGACGAGAGGCAACGCATTTTATTCCCTACGGAGCCCGAAACGGGTCTGTCATATAAAACTCAACGCCCACCCGATCAGGGGAGGGGGTACTGGGCTTAAACAAAAGCGGAAGGGGGATGGAGAAGACGCCCGGTCACCCAAGGATGCCTAAGCTACCAACCCCTCGAACGGACACCATGGCCAGAGCCATAGCCCTGAGTCGGGGCCTCTTCGGGTGTATAGTACCCGGGCCTCGAGAATGATGAAGGGTAAGCGATGAGACCCGAGGCCGCCACATAACGGGGTCGAGCCGTGGAAGGAGAGCGCGCCTCAAAATGGGGCGAGGAAGGAGAGGGCGGACGCTGAGGCGTCGCCGGAATAGGGGCCCCTAGTGTCCATTCTACTGACCGCCTCATTTAAGCCTGTCAGGCGCATTTGAGCCAATTTTTTATGCCTCTCTGTGACCATGTTTCCGGCCTCGGCTGCTCTTTATGAGAAAAGATCTGGACTCAGAGCAGTCCACTGACCTTTGGGCCAGCTCGGCGGCTGTTTATGATGAAAACTCTGAGGGGGTGCCCAAGCCACCTCAAAAAGACCTCGTTTCCAGGCCATATGAGAGGGAGCCTCATGTATGCCTCATCTGAGGCTCATTTGAGCCTCGGGAACAGTTGAATGGACACTAGGGGCGGGGCCGCCAGGACCGCCAAGTGTCGAGGAGACCAAGCGGCAAAGACCGTATTCGTGTCGGCCACGGCGACATCATACTCCTTCACCAAAAACGGCGGAGCGACTTGGACATACTTAGGTGTTACAGCGAATCAGAGTCCCGCACCTCCATGGGGCGGGACACAATGTAGGCCATCTCGGTACGCAGCCGCACCACGGTGCGGCTCATGGACATCATACGCGTGTGGTCCACCGCATGCGTGAGGATCCGCGTGAGCTCCTCTAGGAAGCGCCACAAGCTCGACCATGCCGCGGCGTCCACGGGACGAGGGGCCCCCAACTGGGCCCACCTCTCCCAGCTGATGAGAGGCAGGGACGCCAAAGGCGGACCCGCGTGTCCCGCAATAAGGGGCACTGTACCACTGCCACCAGCAGGGGGGTAGGCCCGACAGGCAAGGTTATATCGATGTACTCGTCGGGGGCGAAAACAGGGCGCGTTACTGTACCCCAAAGGGGCGATGTTGTAGATGAACAACTCGCAGCCGCCGCGGCCGGGGACGACGGGGACTCGAAAACCACCATGAGGCCAATTCTGGCCGACCCGGCGTCGGCCACGTCCCGCTTTTAGGGTCGAACGCGGTGACGATGCGTAGCATCTCGCCTGAAGTGGAGACTGGGGTCCTCTAGACCCTAGGAGAGTACCAAGGTCCCCTTGTTGTCCAGCGACATGGCACAACGGAAGACCCCCTTGTGTCCTGCACTCTACTGAATCCAAGAGGTTGTCGTCCGCTCTTCGACATGTCAGATGGGCTCTAGACCGGCCTCAAGAAGAGGCCGGACCGAAGAGTCCGTCGTGCACAAGCGCACGGCTGTGAGGTACGCGAATGCCGACCGTATCTCCAGGGGCAGACGCCAGAGGTGGCCGCTGTGACAGATGCTCCCAAGAAAGACTTCCGCGACCTTTAAAGCCCATAGGGAAGCCAGCATCAGGTGATAGGGACTCCCTAAGGGCCTCCCCCATGCGTTGTATACGCTGAAAGGCCATCGTCTTAGGCACACTCGCGGCCATGCGGTGGGCCACCTCGACCAACATCCACCATTCTGGTGTGGCGGGATATGAACCCTTGCGACATACCACAGGTACGTCGCGCACCTCACGTTGTTGATACAGCATGAGTAGGCTAAATAGGGTGCGAATGGTCTACTCTTCCATGGCCCCAGGTACATGGGAGCCGCGATTCCCCACCGCAATGTAGGAAGATATCCCGGGTAGTAACCCCAGGAGAAGTGGGGCTTGTCCCCCACCTCTCGACGGAGACCTAGTACTGCGAAGCTCCTAAGAACGCAGAAAATCCGAATGTCTTTCCTACCGCGGATACAGAAAGAGTCCGTCACCGTCTTTTTGGGGACGGCATAAAGAGGACCGTACATCCCCCGGATGGTGGTCCAGATGCAGACCATCAGACGGCCGTCTACATCATCAAAACGCTCTTCGACCAAAGACCTCCCCAGGGGGGTCCCCGGATATCGCCCGTGCTTCCCGTCGACGGCGGGGAGTTAAGGCCAAGAGGCCGAAAGAAAGTTGGAAGAGACGTCGTTGTTAATATTCCCCTCGGGACCCAGGACGGCGCCCGCCCCCTCAGCGGGCCGCCGACGCGGAGGCGGCGCCGATGGTGGCGCTGGGCGGGCTGCGTCAACAGCGCGGAGACTGGCTACGAAAAAGGGTAGGTGGTTAGTCACGCAATTTGTATTGATTGCAGTAATTGACAGTGGTTGCAGTAGTTGAATGGCAACCTGACCGCAAGCCGCACCGACGTGGCGACCATTGGCACTCGGGCTTCCTCATCCCTTCCTGCTCTATTGGCCTTGAACATTTACCCCCTCCTACCGGCTCCGAGTCGCGCGGGCCACACGATCGTGGGCCCGCACGGCGACTGGACAGGATTACAATCGAATTTCAGCATGTGGACCCGAACAATCCGATCTGAGACCGGCAAGAGTTCTCTACATGGTCCACCAGACTGAGCCACTGGGGTAGCTGTTCGTGATTCTCGTCTCGGGGGGATGTGGTCCAGGGATGGCGGGATGGGTGGGGAGAGCTCATTATTGGAGGGGGGTTGCTTGTTTTTACAGCGGTGATGGGCCTAAATGCAAACGCTCGCTATAGCAGAAGGGTGTAAAGAGCCCTGGCGCACTGTGGGAGGCAATGACACACAAATAGCAAGCGGAGGGCGTCGAGATTAACCGCAGGCACGTCGCGGTGTTTCGTACGCTCGCAAAAGCTGCAGGTGGGGGAGTCTACGCGTCCTTATCATGGGGGCACGAGAAGTGGACGGTGGCGGCCGAGGTCGTGGCGTGACAAAGACCATCGGGGGGAAACAACAAAAAAGGACTCTGAGCTTGGAGCTGAGGTGATTCTGCAGCAGAGTGCATCTCTGAAACAGCTGCGAAAGGAGCCAGGTCATTGGGCAGCGTGGCGCCAATCGATGTGGCCGCCTGCAGGAACAGTTCTTGCAGGAATTCCTAACTGTTGCGCGTGCTGTGGGTTGCTGAGGAAATTTTCAGCCACTCAGAGCACCTCTGAGCATGGAAGACAAAGACCGAGTAATCACATCTGACCAATCACCGCCAGACGATGGCAGTATGATTGGAAGATATCGGAGACGGCTCGTCCACAGCCCTGTGGGGGAAACCCCCTGACAGGGGAGACACGACCCCCCGGCATGAGCCGGGGACGGGTCGTGAACAGTCACGCAACACCCCCCTAGGGGGGTAGCGTGGGACAACCCCCTTGGGGGGGT
>Ga0114955_1000813_pt1 | contig 14283 bp, 14 predicted proteins | sample Porto_5metaG_FD_87302 | JGI IMG/M metagenome (GOLD analysis project Ga0114955, IMG submission 87302) | Marine algal microbial communities from Porto, Portugal - Porto_5 metaG | ecosystem: Host-associated > Algae > Red algae > Unclassified | place: Portugal: Porto | collected 2015-02-02 | reverse complement strand
CACATCGGGCGCAACCTCACCAAAGGCCTAGGGTCTGGTATGAATCCCGAAGTTGGCCGACAAAGCGCAGAAGAAACTAAAGCAGAGATACAGGAAGCCCTAAAAGGCTCAGACATGGTATTTCTCGCATGTGGAATGGGGGGCGGTACTGGTACTGGGGCATCTCCTATTGTTGCACGACTCGCACGAGAAATGGGCATTCTCACGGTTGGTGTTGTTACGAAGCCATTTTTCTTCGAAGGAAATCAACGAATGAGCCATGCAGAACAAGGTATTCGTGAGCTAGAAAAAGAAGTCGATGCCCTTATTGTCATTCCGAACGATCGCCTTATTACAATTACCGAAGAGGACACCAGCTTTAAAGATGCATTCAAGATGTGTGATGAGATTCTCCTAGAAGCCGTTAAGGGTATATCAGAACTCATTACTACCCAAGGCATGATCAATATTGATTACGCGGATATTCTAACAATCTTACAAAATGCTGGGAGTGCGTTTATGGGTATAGGATTTGCTTCAGGCGATGATCGCGCTCGCGAATCAGCCCTTGCTGCTATCAATTCACCTCTCCTCGATATCGTCATTGATGGTGCCAAGGGAGTCTTGTTCGCGATATCCGGTACGAGCGATCTCAAGATGTCAGAAGTACACGAGATTGCAAAGATTGTGACTGAGTCAATTGACCCCCATGCCAAAGTGGTCTTTGGTGCTATAGAAGATGCTGATATGAAGAAAGGCGAAATTAAAGTCACGGTGATTGCAACAGGATTCGATGGGACACGCCAACGATCATCGCAAAAGAATCTAACAAGCGCTACAGCTAACCAAAAAAGCAACCCTGAGAAATTAACCCCTAACGAAGATGAATCCAAAAACAAAGAAAAAGATCGACCACAATCAGATGAGCGCCAAAGTGATCATGATACAGAAACACGTGTAATTGTGGATGATGTTTCAGATGATGCCGATATAGATCTCGATGATGATTGGTCATCTGTTCCCGCTTTTCTACGCAGGAAAAGCACTAAAGAATAGTACTATTCAACAAAAAAACAATTTACTTTCTCATATAATCACTGAAGACTGCTTATGTTAGACATACAAACTATCAACCAATTACAAGGACACTTTGTTACTAAAGATGAGCACCGTGAAGTGATTACACTTTTAGATTCTGTTCTAAACATAATTACTGATATGCGCGAAGAACAAATAATCTATATTCACGCATAACAGCGTAATACTGACTGGATTAAGCATCTTTCTCACGAAGCTAAAATTCCCTTACCTCAAGAATAATTTCTTCTGAGATTCTCTATGATTGCGACGAACTCTACAGCGTGATAAAGTAATGAATATGAAATACGAATTAATTATTATCGGTGGCGGCCCTGCAGGTGCAAGTGCTGCAGTCTATGCAGCAAGAAAACAGCTCAAAACTCTTATTATTACACCGACATTCGGTGGTCAATCTGGCGTTTCTCCAGAAATATATAATTGGATTGGCACGCCTGTAATTTCTGGGGCTAATCTCGATGCATCATTTGAGAAACATGTACGTGAATATGACGGAGAATTCCTCACGATAGCAACTGGTGAGCATGTCACAAGCGTTGACGGCAAAACAGGTGATTTCACTGTTACAACTGACAAGGATACTTCCTATGAAGGCAAAACGATCCTTGCCGTAGCTGGATCATCACGCCGCAAACTTTCTGAGAAAGTTACAGGCGCAGAAGTATTTGAGAATAAGGGTGTGGTCTACTGCGCAAGTTGTGACGGTCCCCTTTTTTCTGGAATGGATGTCGTAGTTATTGGTGGCGGGAATGCTGGGTTCGAGTCCGCAGCACAGCTCCTCGCTTATTGTAAGTCTGTAACACTCCTCCAACGATCTGATGCGTATAAAGCAGACGAAATCACCGTCGATAAAGTGCTCGCTAATCCCAAAATGACAGGGATTCTCAATGCAGAGATCCAAAGCGTCGAGGGTGACAAATTCGTGACAGGAGTTACGTACAAGGATCTCACGAATGATGAAGTGACTTCCCTTCCTGTCTCGGGTGTATTCGTCGAGATTGGCCAGATTCCGAATACTACTTTCCTCAGCGAGATCGTTGACCTTGATGATTATGGTCGCGTAGTGATTGACCCGTGGACACAGCGCGCACAGGGCACAGAGGGCGTCTGGGCAGCAGGAGATTGCACTAATGTACTGTATCACCAGAATAACATCGCGGCTGGCGACGGCGTGCGTGCGCTCGAGGATTTGTATCTCTATATTCAGAAAAAGTGGTAGTGCGGGTATTTTGCTCTTGAAAAGAAGCCATTTGTTTGGTATATTTGCTTGTGCTTCACACAACTCTCACGAGTGGTGTGAAGCAATGGTTCCATCGTCTAACGGCTAGGACGCCAGGTTTTCATCCTGGAAATCGGGGTTCAATTCCCCGTGGAATCACAGAATTATTAAATATGGGCACTTATAAAAAATACTTGCATCTAGAAGGATATATTGCACAGCAGTCAAATTTCATAGATCATGGAATTAGCATATCACCTAAAATTAGTTTTCATCTTGATCAAACAATTTTAATATATAAGATACTCACATGCTGCTTAACAAACATTGCAAGCAGAGAAGATGAATATGACCAAAGTAGAACGGACATAATTGATTCAGTTTTTTGCTTAGGAAAATCTTTGGAACTAATAAATTCATGTTTGCATTTGATAACCCAGAAGCACTTCCCGGCCCCCGCGTACCTCTTAAGAAGTATTATAAATTGCGCATGGTTTAGTTCTCAAGTATTAATCAACCCCAAGCATCCTCACAAAAAAGATATTCGTTTTAGAGACGAGTACATGAAGCAAGAAGGTACGCGGATTTCACCCTTCGAAATTAAAGATGATAATTTAGAGAATATCATGTCCCATAACGGAAAGTATGCAATCAAAAATCCGAAAATTATTGATGACTTAAATGGAATTCTCCACAATTCATATTGGCATACTATTTTATTCAAAAAACCTACCGATAGAGATCCGTTACCCATTAATTTCTCACCCGTTCAATTTCAAAAAAAAGACGAAGAATTTATTTCTAACATATTACGATGCTTAGATTTAATACGATTAGCAATGGAGTTAATAAGAATTTCATTCATAGCAAACTATCTTGATAAATCCCCCCAAAGAATCTATCAGCTATTCAATGAATCAAATATAATTCCGAACCAAAAAAACCACGAAGACTACAAGTCTCTCTTAGACAAGATAAGCTCATTAGATCGATTAAATCTTAAAGAAATAGCCCACATCAAGACAACGGGGTGACAATCATATTCTATGTGCTACCATTTGACACATATGAAAATCATGGCTATCGAAACGAGTTGCGACGAGACATCTGTTGCTATTATTGAGGTGAACGAGGAATCGAAGCATGTGAAGGTGCGCTCGCATTCCACTAATTCACAAGTCGAGAAGCATATTCCCTATGGAGGCGTGTATCCCAATCTTGCCAAGCGCGAGCACGAGAATAATCTCCCTCAGATTATTGATTTTACCCTTGCTGAATCTGGATACATCAAGCAATCTATTCGATCAGAAATTTCTAAAAAAACCCTTAAAGAGATAGAAATAATTGCTGAGCGATATTCTGATGAATCGCTCAAGGGGCTTTTGGATGTGCTCACTATGTTTCCTAGGCCTGATATTGATTATCTCTGCGTGACATCTGGCCCAGGCCTCGAGCCTGCGCTATGGGTCGGCGTGACCTTTGCCAAGATTATTGCAACCTACTGGGATATTCCCCTTATTCCAATTAATCACATGGAAGGACATCTCGTTTCAGCTACTATTCAACAATCTGACGAGTTTCCTCTCACCACTCCACCCTTTCCTCATTTGGCACTTCTGGTATCCGGAGGACATACTGAACTTATTATTGGACAGCAGTGGAATGAATATAATAAAATTGGCCAAACACGTGACGATGCCCTCGGTGAAGCCTTTGATAAACTTGGTCGCATGCTCGGATTCCCCTACCCTGGGGGCATTATGGTAGAAAAATATTCGCGAATATTCGCAGAGAAAAAGAACGAAGAAGATTCTCCTATTACATTCACTCCCCCAATGCTCCATACTGATGACTATGATTTTTCTTTCTCAGGACTCAAAACTGCAGCACGACGGATCATCGAAGAAAATACAGAAGATGACTCATCCGATGGGAGCAAGTTGCCAGACACACTCAAAGAATCAATTTGCTATGCATATGAGCAAGCCGCCTTTGCAGCCCTTGAAAAGAAAACAATGCGTGCAGTAGCGAATTTCGGTATCCAATCAATGAGCATCTCAGGTGGAGTTGCGAATAATAGGAACCTTACCTCACGTATTACTGATGCCCTCCATACATACAATCCCAATATTGTATGTACTACCCCCATGCGAAGCGCCATGACAGACAATGCACTGATGATCGCTGTTGCAGGATATTATCGCATTACAGAGTATCTCAATACAGGAATACCTTTCCCTGATATGAATACCATAAGTGCCAATGGCCGTTGGAGCCTTGGAGACTAAACAGGGGCGTGATATGCTGTACAAATACAAAGCCCTGCACTATATTTCATTTATGTCAGATTATTCTCTACCAGAAAAATTTCTTGAACCATACGATCAAAACAATACTGAATCCTCTATCTACGAGATGTGGAATACTTCAGGTTTTTTTACTCCTGAAAAGTGCATCGAGGCAGGTATTACGAATCCAGAGGCTGAACCTTTTACCATTGTACTGCCGCCGCCTAATACCACAGGGATTCTTCATACTGGGCACTCACTGATGATTGGTGTGCAGGATATCCTCGTGCGTTATCATCGTATGAATGGCAAAAAGGCGCTCTGGCTCCCTGGGACTGACCACGCAGCAATCGCTACAGATGCAAAAGTCACCAAGCAACTCGAGAAAAAAGGCATTAAAAAAAGAGAAATTGGGCGTGAGAAATTTCTCGAACACGTGAATACCTTTGTTCAAGAGAATCGCGGAGCAATCCTCGACCAAACGCGCGTACTCGGCGCGAGCCTCGATTGGTCACGCGAAGCCTTTACCATGGACGAGACACGCAACTATGCTGTAACAGAAGCCTTCGTGCGTCTCTATAATATGGGCCTCATCTATCAGGGAGATCGTATTGTCAATTGGGATACCAAGGCGCAGACAGTAATTAGTGATGATGAGGTTCAACGTGAAGAACGCCCAGGGAAAATCTACACTTTCAAATATAGTAAAAACGTCCCCATTGCTATTTCATCTACACGACCAGAAACCAAAGTTGGAGACGTGGCAATTGCTGTGCATCCTGATGATACTCGTTACTCTCAGTATGTCGGGGAAAGCTTTACTACTACTTTCTGTGGCAAGGAAATTGCCCTTCGTGTTATTGCTGACGCTCATATAGATCCAGAATTCGGGACTGGGGCACTTGGCGTGACACCAGCACATAGCGCTATTGATGCGGAAATAGCAGAGCGCCATAAGCTTAAAGGTACCCAAGTAATTAATGAGTATGGCAAAATGATTGATGATGTGGGCGAAATATCCGGTATGAAAGTTGTCGCTGCTCGCGAACATCTTGTCGCATGGCTCACAAAGAATGATCTGCTGATTGAACAGGAAGATATCATTCAAGAGGTCCCTATCTCTGAGCGTACGGGTGTTATTATTGAAGCGCTACCAAAAAAGCAGTGGTGGCTCAATGTTACCAAAGAATTCTCCCTCGAGAATTCACATATTCAAGGCGTTGCATCTGGTGAGACGGTTACTGTTAAGAAAATATTACAACATGTCGTACGTGAGAAGCATGTACAAATAATCCCCGAACGGTTTGAGAAGAATTACTTCAGCTGGATCGACAATCTCCGAGATTGGTGCCTCTCACGTCAAATTTGGTTCGGGCACCCTGTTCCCGCATATTACCATCGGGATAATCCAGCGAAAATTCACGTTGGCCACTCGGCACCAGACACAACTGACCAATGGGTTCAGGACACCGATGTGCTCGATACATGGTTCTCTTCTGGGCTATGGACATTCTCGACCCTTGGCTGGCCTGAAGCTACCCCAGATTTGCAAACCTATCATCCTACACAGGTACTCGAAACTGGGTATGACATTATCTTTCCCTGGGTGGCACGTATGATTCTTATGTCTACAACTCTCTTAGGAGAAATTCCATTTGAAACAGTATACTTTCATGGGCTTGTGCGTGATGAGCAGGGCCGCAAAGTGTCAAAATCACTGGGTAACAATATTGATCCGCGCGATATGGTCACGAAATTCGGAGCAGACAGTTTACGCATGGCTCAAATTGTTGGAGTAGGCCCAGGCAATGATAATAATCTTGGAGAAAACAAAATTAAAGCATACAGAAAATTTTCTAATAAACTCTGGAATGTATCACGCCTCGTGCTATCACATACACGTGTCTATGAGACCGCTCCGGATCGCAACACCATAACAAACGATTCATACCAAGCATATCTCGCAGAACTCGAAACCGTTACTCAGAGTGTCACAGAGCATATCGATAAGTATCGCCTCTACCTCGCTGCAGAGGAACTCTATCACTATGTATGGGATGCTTTTGCACAGGATATTTTAGAAAAAGAAAAAGAAGTCATCAAAGATCCAGAACACGAATATCATCAACAATCACAAGATGTGCTCTATATCATTTTAACAACTACTCTGAAACTACTCCATCCATTTATGCCATTTATTACTGAAGAAATCTGGCAATCACTCCCCCACGTTCTCCATCAGAAAAATACTGCAGCTAATGAACAAGCGAAACATGCTACAATGCTCATGATTTCTTCATGGCCTTACCCAACATCACAATCCTCATCTGGGCATTCGTAGGCGGCGTTATACCGACCTTCTTTTGGTTGTGGTTCTGGCTGCGTAATGATGATCACCCTGAACCACACGGCCTTCTTGCGCTCGTATTTATCTTTGGTGCACTAGCGGCGCCCATTGCAATCCCGCTTGAAGCTTGGACATTCGACCTTTTCAAGAATAACCCCAATCACCACATACTAGCCGCTGCGGGTATCGAAGAAGCACTTAAATACCTGGCGCTTATCTTTCTCGTAATTCCATCACGTGCAATCAATGAGTCGAAAGATTATGTAGTATATCTCGTAACTGCTGGATTAGGATTCGCTGCACTAGAGAATATGCTCTTCCTTATCAACCCACTCGTTGAGGGTAATGCCGTAGCAACACTGGCAATGGGTAATCTACGCTTCTTCGGAGCTACGGCTTTACACGCTGCTGCAGGGGCCTTGATGGGAGTCGCAATGGGTGTTGTGTTTTATAAAGGGCTTGCATTACGCGTAATTTATACCATTATAGGGATTATCAGTGCTATAGCTTTGCATGCGCTGTTTAACTTCTTTATAATGCAAGGGACACAGCAATCTACACTTATTACGATTGCAGTCCTATGGATTGTCACGGTTATTATTATTTTCATGTATAAGAAGCTCAGTATGCTCGATCGCAGTTTCAATAATTCGATCACACGCCCGTAGCTCAATTGTATTAATTATTTATGTCACTGTTCAAAAAAGCTTTTTCAAAAGTAAACACGAATCGCTTTGCACAAGGCGCTGCAACAACGCCGCAAAAAGATTACGCCTCACAAGATGACGTGTGGGCAGATACCGATCCTACTGTACGACTCTATGATGAAGAGCAAGTGTCAGTAACCTACACAGACAAACAACCCGCTCCAGCAAAAGTCCCTATTAATGATAAGCCGGCTACACTCGATACCGGTTCGGGAGAACTTCCTGAAGACGACTATGCCGTTGACGGACAACTTGCTGTTGATGTATATGACCTAGGAGATTCATTCCTTATCAAAACGATGACCGCTGGTGTTCGCAAGGAAGACCTCGAGATCTCACTCACCCGTGATAAAGTACGCATTCGCGGAAGTCGCTATGCAGACATCCCTAACACTGAGGGGTCGTATATCCTCCAGGAGCTCTATTGGGGAACCTTTGCGAGAACTATCACCCTACCCGAGGAATGTGATATTGACCTCGCAGAGGCTCGTGAGCACCACGGACTCCTTACTCTGCGCCTCCCCAAGATGGATACAGCACGTACCAAGAATTTGAAAGTTATCTAAAGAATACATACTTAATATCTATCTAAAAAAACACCCGTGTGGGTGTTTTTTTGTTGTAGCTATCTCTTTCAATTTGATTATGCAAATATATGTGCTTGGGGGCAGATTCGAACTGCCGACCCTTCGCTCTTCAAGCGAATGCTCTAACCAACTGAGCTACCCAAGCATATGGCCACTACTGGCCAGCTTCACCTCCATTTATAACATCATTATTATTGAAGAAATTCCATAAGCCATTCTTTTGGTTTTCTGTTATGTCAATTTCTCCTGTAATATCCTCGAGAACAGCCTGTGTGTCGTTCACGCGGCCCTCTAGGCCACTCGCAGTATCCTGGATCTTTTGAAGGTTCTCGGATACCGATGAATATATCTCACGTGCCTGCTTGAGATATGGCTGTAGAATAAAGATTAATGCAATAATCCCCGCTAGGAGAGCCACCGATCGCAACACGCCACCAATATTCTGCATACGATTCTTGCGATTCATGCCGCGCATCATTTTTTTGATGTCTTGAATATCTTCACGCAATGCATTGAACTCTTCTGGATTTATTGACATAGATTTTTGAAATTTACAAACGTTTACTAAAATCAAGAAGTCACTTTTGCAACCTCTGAATATCCCCTATCATAGCATTGCGATGGATTTTTTTCAATATATAAGCATCTCTTGCCTACAAAGGAAGATGCTTATATAGGGTGCTTCATAAACAATTTTCTTAATACTCCAATGTAGGGCGGAGTTTTTTTGCGTGGGCAATCCACTTCTTGACCGTCTTCTCTGAGGGTACCAGGCGTACAACTTTCTTACGCTTATTCACCTCCTCCATCTTCTCGGCAAGATTCTCTGCATTGCGCGTAGCAAGCTCTTTAACCGTATCCACACCTGCTCGCTCGAGGAGATCAGAATATTCTTCTGCCACACCTCGTACGCGCATCAAGTCGGCACGGTTGGCCCATTCCAGGATCTTCTTCTCAGTTACCCCAGAAATATCTGCTAGTTCTTTGCGATGGGCTTTAGTCTTGGCTGCTTTTAGCAGGGCACCCGTTGTGCGTACTTTTGCTTTTCCAAGCTTCTTGGCATCCGCGCTACCGATGCCTTCGATATCTTTTATACTATATGACATATACCATAGACAGGTAGTGATCGAAATTATTAATCGAGCATGCTACCTATAAAAATTAATTATAATCTGACGCCTCTGACGTTGGGTACATTATATCGTGTTTCTGTAGACTTCCGCAAGCTTTTTCATTTTCTACCTACTTGTCTCTCTGGTAGGAATCGAACCTACATCCTATCCTTAGGAGGGATATGTTCTATCCATTGAACTACAGAGAGTATTTGTGACGGATAGCCGCATACATGTATACCATGCCGAGAATATTCTTGCATATACGAAAACCTCCCTACGGAGGTTTTCTAGTTTCTTAATTCTATTATGAGCATTGATTGAGAATAGACTAAGCAGTCATTCCAAGAAGTTCACGCACTTTTTCTTCATTAAATCCTACAATCGCATCATCACCAATTTTGATAACGGGAACTCCCATCTGGCCTGTCATATCAATCATTTCTGAGCGCTTATCAGCATTTTCTCCAACATTATAATCTGAATACTCAATGTCATTCTCTTGAAAAAAATCTTTAGCCAAGTGACAAAAATGACATGATTCTGTTGAGTAGATTTCTACTTTTTTCGCATCAGAATCTGATTCATGCCCCCCTTTAGCAGATGCTTCATCGGTATCTGAGTCAGATACCGCTTCTCCTTCATCCATCTTTTTACTTGTGTCTTCTCCCATATTTTCACAATAAAGTTTTCCCTATACACATTAGTCGCATTATATGCGAATCTATATATAAAGCACTTTTTTTAAACAACAAATAATATTCTTGTGATGCATGAGCTATCACGATATCTCTATTATAACGTAAACTTGATTAGAAAAAAAGAGCTACTCTCCTCTCTGAGTATTTTCTTCAGGAACAATAATAATGAGCTCTTCGCCAGGATCAGGGGCATGAAGTTGTTCTCGTATGAGCTGACGTTCACCCTTTTGTGTAGAAATGATTTCAAATGTTTGCTTGAGATTCTCGAGGTCTCGTGTAAGCTCCTCATGCTTTTGTAGCGACGATTCAGAAAGATTCTTGGCATAATGATATCGCCGTAAAAGGCGTGCCAGTGAAAAACTTAACAGCATAATAATGCCAATAATCACTGCGATAATGATGAAATCACGCAGCTGACTTTTAGCATTTGATGATTGGGGAGATTTTTTCTTTGAAGAAGCCATGTATATGTTATACTATCATACATATGAATATCTTTGAACCAAAAAATAAACGCGCATTTAAAATCTTTGGAGCTATTGTCGTAGTACTCGTTATTGTGAGCATGTTTGCTCTGTATAGCGGTGTTGGTGCAAATACGCATGGTGGGTATTAGATCGTATGTTCTTCAAATCTAAAGATACAAATTATCAAAGCATTATTTGATAATTTACTTCAAGAATCACAAGAATTAGGTCTTTCTGAAAAAAATATATTCAGGAGTTGCACTATTGTAATTCAACAAAACGTTTTTTTAAATCTTATATAAAGGAACTCCGATAGTTTCTTCTGATGCCCCCCAAAGATTCCTTGTTTAATTTGTATGTGACTGGGTTCACTGATGTAAGTATATTTTCATAATTATATAAATAGTATTTACTAATCCCCTTTCTTCATCATTTTAATAAAGACATCATGAGGAATGCTGACATTTCCACGGGCGGCCATTTTCTTCTTTCCCTTTTTCTGTTTTTCACGTAATTTCATTTTACGGGTAATGTCACCGCCATAGAGATGGCCCGTTACATCTTTTCGCAAGGCCTTCAATGTACGTGATGAGATAATCTTTCCCTGCGCTTTCGCTTGAATCTTGGCTTCGAATTGCTGGCGAGGGAGCACACTATGGAGGCGCTCTACTACCTCCTCGCCCTCTTCACGTATACGTGCACGCGCTACAATACGCGAAAAGGCCAATACAGGCTCATTAGCGACCAATACATCCATGCGCACTACATCTGCGTCACGGTCCCCGATCATCTCGTACGAGAGTGATGCGTAGCCTGATGTCGCAGATTTTAATTCATCAAAGAAGTTGCGCATAAGTTCACGCAATGGCATTTCAATCTTGAGCTGCATGCGACCATCTCCGAAGTCTTCGGTTGTTCTCACATCTCCTTCATGCTGAAAGAGCAACTGCATCAATGGACTCGTGTACTCACGCGGAACAATTATCTCAAGGCGCACCCATGGCTCGCGAACCTGCAATGCATCGCCATGATCTGGAAAAAGTGGTGGCGAGTACACCGTTATTTCTTCACCAGATTTTACCTTCACATTATAGATAACACTAGGACTCGTCACGATCAAATCGAGATTGTATTCTCTATAAAGGCGTTCAGTAATAATCTCGAGGTGGAGCATTCCGAGATACCCACAACGAAATCCACGTCCTAATGTTCCAGAAACTTCTTCCTCAAACTGCAGCGATGCATCAGTGAGGCGCAAACGCTCGAGGGATGTGCGCAATAGATCAAAATCATCCTGTGATTCCGGGTAGAGCGATGCCCACACCACAGGTATTGGCTCTTGGTATCCGTCTAGTATTGGGACTTCTTGTTTTTGGATCATTACCGTATCACCAACTGAGGCTATTCCCGCCTCTTTAACCCCTGTGACAATGTATCCAATCTCACCCGTTACAAGTCGGCCAACGGGTTGTACAGCAGGGCGGAAAATGCCAATTTCTAATGCGGGGAAATTTTTTGCAGCTTGAATAAGCCTTAGGTTGCTTTTAGGAGATAGGGTCCCATGCATAACGCGCACATAGAGAATAATGCCCTGATGAGGTGAGTACTCAAAATCAAATACCAGCCCTTGAAATGCTTTACTAGGATCATACGAAGCAATTGAGAGAGCATAATCAGGAGAAGGGATTTTACGTATCACATCAAATAGTAACTCCTCAACCCCCTCACCAGTCTTGCCTGAAACGTAATGGATCTCACTGAGATCACAATCTAACAAGTCTGCTAATTCGAATGATACGTCATCAGTGCGCGCTAGGGGTGAATCAACTTTTGTAATAACAGGAATAATTTTTTTATTTAAATGCTTTGCCATATCCAAGGTTGTGAAAGTCTGTGCTTGAACACCTTGAGTTGCGTCAACAAGTAACAATGACCCTTCAACCGCCTGAAGGGCTCGAGAGACTTCATATGAAAAGTCTATATGCCCTGGCGTATCAATTAGATTCAAAACGTAATCACCGTCATTAACTCCCTCTCTACCTTCCACACTAATCTCCATACGCGCAGGCTGCATCTTGATCGTGATACCACGCTCGCGCTCCAACTCCATGGAATCGAGTACCTGATCCTGCATATTTCGCTTATCAATTGTTTGGGTGATCTCGAGCATTCGATCAGCTAGTGTAGATTTCCCATGATCAATATGCGCAATAATAGAAAAATTACGCATGTGCTTCATAGTTTGCTGCTGGTCTTTTGCTGAAGTATTTTGATTCATAGTATATAGCGTGATTATGCCGTTATAAAGCCACAAAGTAAATAGATAAGTATTTTATACTTGTTTATGCCATAGACTTGTGGCTAACGAATTTTAGATTTTGCAAGATATTCTCTAACATTTAATGGAACAATACGAAAATATATCCCAATGAGCAGGCTTAGCATTAACCCAACAATCCCCGAAGCAGCGGCATGGAGAATAACATTCAGCAAGTTATCCAATGGAATGTATGGCGCAAATAGATTCAATGCACCATAGCATGTTAGCCCGAGTATCAGAGAAAATATTAAACTATTGCGTACCTTACTGCCCCATAATTTTATTGTATATTGCTGAAAAATACGTTTGAAGAAATATAGGAGTAGAAAGCTATTAAAATATGCACCTATGGTAAAGGCAATAGCAAGCACAAGAATTTCATTCTGTACCAGATGCGACGCGCGTAGCGCCTCTAGTATCATTGCCCAGACATCTGGATATTTTTTTACTAGTGCCATGCCTACGTATGCTAGAGAAATCGTGGTAACCGTCGCAGTTATATTAATATACAATGGCATCCATGTCTTCTGTGCCGCATAGAATCCCCTAACCAACAATCCAGTAAGGCCTCGCGCAGCAACAGCGACAACCATAATGGCCATAAGAGCTGCTGTAAGGCGTGTGTCCGCCCAAGTAAATCCATCAACACCAAGGACAATACGCACAAAGTGTGCTCGAAACACAACAAATACTACGATTAAAGGCAGCGACCATTCGATGATACTTTGCAGGGGCTGGATGAGCTCTTTTATAAATTCTTGAACTTCCCCAGATTCATATAATTCAACAAGACGTGGAAAAGCAACCACGGAATAACTCACTCCCACAACTGCTAATGGGATTGCAGAAAAAGTAAGTGCGTAATCAAAAATTGATAATGCACCATCCCCAACCCTAGTTGCAACAGAAGTAAACACCCCAAGGGTAATCTGCACGAGTGACAATGCAAGAGCCCGAGGTAATGCTAATTTGATGACGCTCCAAACGAGCCTCCAATCAAATGCATGTGCCCATTCTGGTATCAGCCCTTTTTGAAGAAGAACTGGAATATGCACAAGCATGTGCAGAAATGCACCAATGAGAACTCCGAATGATAATCCAATGAGTCCAAATTTGGGGTACAAAAAAATAATTCCTAGGATTATTCCAATGGTATATAAAATTGGAGAAAGCGCGTACACAATAAACTTTTTATAAATCTGCGTTACAGAACCGAATAAATTTGAAATTCCTAACAATAAAGGTGAGATGAGCATAATTCTCCCTGTCTTGACAAGCATATCTATTTGATCAGAGCTGAACCCTATTCCAATTTGCGGTGCCAGCCACGGCATGATAATCATTAACACGATAATCAGTACAATCATTCCAACTATAAAAGCGGTAAATACGATACTCAAAAAATGCTTGGCTTTATATATTGGATTATCTTCAGCATGGAGGCGTTCGTTGAGAAAT
>Ga0114955_1000808_pt1 | contig 14307 bp, 17 predicted proteins | sample Porto_5metaG_FD_87302 | JGI IMG/M metagenome (GOLD analysis project Ga0114955, IMG submission 87302) | Marine algal microbial communities from Porto, Portugal - Porto_5 metaG | ecosystem: Host-associated > Algae > Red algae > Unclassified | place: Portugal: Porto | collected 2015-02-02 | reverse complement strand
GAGATTTTTCTGCGTCGTGCCAGCAGGGCGACCAGTTCCTGTCAGTTCGTGGCGCTTTCTTGTAGACGTGTGAGCCTGACTTTTGGTGTATTGACTCAGATGAAAAAAGTGTACACAAACGATTGGAAAGTTGCGACCCGTTCTTGTCCGGATCGCGGCCTTTTCGTCGCTCCCTCCCTGACCTCGTGATTGCTTGGATATCTGTCCGATTTCTGAACACTTGGGCGTCGACGTTGCTAGGCACGCTTCCCCCATCTTCTTGGACCCATCTCTGGACCATGTAGCCCCTGTTTTCTATAACTCCAGGACCGCGGAGGGCTCTTTTGGATGAGAAAAATGGTGGGCCGCTCAGCGTTCTCCACGTAAGCAAACGTGGCATATTCCGTTTCGGGTTTCAGAACTTGGGGGAGACGTTGTTGGGTGTGCTCTGAGGCCATGTCTGCACGGCGAGCGACGTGAACGACGTGATTCGGCACCAATATGGTTGTAAGTCCGCGGCAAAACACGTGATTCGGAACCGTCTGTCTTGACGCACGCATAAAAACACAGAGCCCGGATTTTGGGATCAGAACAGGCATTTCGTATCATGAGCGGGAGGGCATGGGCTCCTTGTGTAAATAGGGGCCACTTAACAATTCCCAGTCTCGGTCTCAGAAGATAGGGCCTCGCCAGTTCCATGCGCCAGAGTGCTCAAGAGCACCCAGTGTGCGCTGTTCCCGCCCTGACTACAGACCTACCTGGGATGTCGAGCTCCTATTGGGTCTTACACTGCGGCCTACGTCGATCGAAGGCAAAGGGCGTGTCTCGTGAGGTCGCCGGATGCGTGCCGCGCTCGACGCCCCCACCTCTCCAAAACACGCATTCAGGAGGATTTTCGCACGCGGGCACCCTGCTGCCACACCGTCTGGGGCCGTCGCCGCGTGTGCGCGGCGCTCGCTGCCCCCAAACCCCAACAACACGCATTCAGGAGGGTTTGGGCACGCGGACACCCTGCTGGCACGCCCTCTGTTGTGGTTTTCACGATGATGCGGCGCTCGCTGCTCCCACCCCCCCACAGTGTGCAGTGCAGAGAATAATCGCCCGCAAGCAACAGCACGGGTCTCGCGCACGAGCGAGCATATCGTCAGCGCCAGCCGGCGCGTCTGACCCGCTGCTCACGCCCCGCAGCTGCCTATCTGGCACTCTGCGCCCACGCCACCTATCACGCGGACGCGCCGCGCCACACCGCCCACCAAATCGACGGGACCGCCCGCCCCTACGACCGCGGTCACCCCTGGTCCCACCCAACCCTCCGCTTCGACTGCGTGCTTGCCACTCTTTCTTTTCTCTCTCCACCACCGCCCAACACAACCTCCCGGCGTCCCCCTTCTCTCGCACTCACATCTCTTTGAACCTGCCTCCCACCTGACCAGTTGATTCACCACCTCCGCACCACGGCACCTCGCCGGTCGGTCGTCACCGAGCGCCGCTCAGGCGCTGTCGGTCGCCGCGGGCGGCGGTTGGGGGGGGTGGACAGACCTGGGCGTGCCGCTGCCGCTCGGCGCGCTGCTCTCCTGGCGGTCACCGCCGTCACCGGTGTCGTACCGGTCGTGGCAGCGGCCGCGGGCGTAACGCGCTCACGTCAATACGTGCTGGGCACCTGCGCACGCTTATGCGTCCGCTCAGGCCTCGACCACGTGCCGGAGCACGACTTTAGGCTGCTTTTTTCGCATGACGGGGGAGGACTTCTGGGCTCTGCACGCGGCTATTCAGCACCGCTTGGTTGTCGACGAGAGTATGGCCACGCTGTCCAGCGGCGCCCCCATCCCAACGGAATACCGCCTGGCACTCGGGTTGCGCATGCTCGCCAGGGCTTCGTACCTAGATTGTATGCTTTCGTTCGGCGTCAGTCGTTCCATGGTGTACTCGATTTTCCATCAGGTATGAAGAACTTTCTCACTGTCTGTGTATGGTCCGTGGGCTTGTGTGTGAGGCGCGGCGCATACTCACCGCACTGTCCTCGGTCCTACTTCTTCAGCTGGGGACAGCTCGGGCACTCCATACTTTGGTGACAACCATCTAACCTGGTAATGCTGTCGCCCCTTCATCGCTGTCTTGCTGTTCATGTTTCGTTGTTCTCCTTGGCCGACTGGTTGATGGGTCACTTTCTTTATTCTTGGGCTTGCTGTGACTTGGCTTTTCGTTGCCGCAGGTGTTGGATGCATTAGACAAAGATACTCTTCTGAACAACATCCACTTTCCATCCACTACCGCCGAGTTTGCCGTCCAGAGCGAGCTTTTTTCGCGCGGCGGCCACAACTCTTTGCGCGGGTGTGTGTCGGCGATCGATGGCATCGCACTGCGCATCCGTCCGCCACGTGTCTGCGAGGTTCCAAACCGTTCGTCGTACTGGACCCGAAAGGGTTTCTTTGCTATCAATGCGCAGGCCACGGTTGGGGGGGACTACCAGGTCCACTTCCTGTCGACGGTGACTGCGGGGTCGTGTCACGATAGCACCGCCTTCTCCGCCAGTGGGTTGGCAGAGTTGCTGGCACGAGAGGATGGGCTGCCTCGGGGGTACTGGGTGGCCGGCGACGATGCGTACATCGCCGCCGAGCGTTTGCTTACGCCTTGGCCAGGGAATAATCTCCTATGGGAGAAGGACGCCTTTAACTACTATCACAGCTCCTCGCGCACTTCTGTTGAGCAGGTGTTTGGGCAGATAGTTGGTCGGTGGGTTACCTTGTGGAGTTCTATTCGCTTCTCTGTGTCTCGGGCGTCTCTTATTTTGCGTGTGTGCGTGCGCTTGCACAACTGTTTGGGTGCGAGGAACAGCCCCGCGGTGGATGCCTTACTCCCACAGGATGGCACTGGTGGGATTGGGGAGGTCATTATGCAAGACCAATGCGACCTGGATGACCGTCTACGACAGCATAGGCGCGACAGGGAGCCTTGCCCTCTGCGAGTCGCACTCACTCGCCGACTGAAGGAGCTGCAGTGCCGCCGCCCGGCCTGATCGTTATCTGTCTTGGCTCATGTAAACAAGCACCTGATTTCGTACACACGCCCACCTACTCGAACTCATCCTATTAAACCACAACCCTTCTGTGTGATGCAAGCGAATGCATCCCCAACTAAAGCTTCTCTCTCGCCTGCGACACCACGAGAACCACGCCCGCCCTCGCACTGCCCAGCGGTGGCCGCTCCCCCCGCGCCCACACTGACCATGCTGCCTGCGTTGGACCTTTCTTACCCGCCGTGGCTCCCATGGGCGGCACCGCGGCCACGAAAGGCATGAGGATCGGCGCGTCTGAGGGTAGGCGAGGGGCCGACGCAGCCACCAATGACTGCGGGCGCCATATGGGGCCTGACCCGCCCTTACCACGCGCACTACACGAGCAGCGAGCGTCACGAGTGGCATCAACAGCCGGTCTGCTGCTCTTCTTGATGGAATGCCTGTCACCCCCGAAGGACGCTGAAGTTTCATGCGGCACTTTTGGCGCGGATACAGTGTTGAGGCGCAGTGGTGTCGCTGCCACCGTCACAGAGAAAAATGCAATCTTGCATACGGCCGTACCTATTTGACATTTATCTTTTTCGCGCTGCCGACGCCACCAAGGAAAATTTAGCACGCCAGACAAGAGGAGAAGAAGATTTATAGCACACAAGTATGATGAGAACACGTATTCCTACCTCTGCAAGAAAGCCCTCGTCCCTCCCAGACGCCCCTGCACTCTCCATATCAGGCCCCTCCAAGCAAATTGCTACTCTACTCTGTGCCCACCACTTTTTCCAGCTGCTGCTCAAAGTGAATGCGCATGGAGATGGCAATCATGTCACCGGGGTGCTCGGAGACCGCGTCGCGAGCGGCCTTTAGCTGCTTCCAGACGGCACCCATGGCTTCGGCGTTGTCAAAAGCTGTCGCTGCAGTGTGACCCGTGGAGTCGCGGCAATTCGCGCCATTCGGACGCCCCATTGCCACGATCGCCGCCGTCAAGTTGTCCATGCCCCCGATAACGACCTCGGCCTGACGGGTCCTCTTGCGGATGGGTCGGGGAGCAGAGCCCGGGTGCCCCGGCCCGCGGCCAACCGCGGCGCTTCCAGGCAGGCCCACCTCCGCTTGGGCAGCTTGTGGCAACGACAGGAGTACGAAATCCACAGACGGGTTGTCAAAGAGGAGGCAGTGCAAGTACAGAAGTTGATGATCACCGTTGACGAAATCCTTAAAAATTGCGCCCTCCATCTGTCCGCTGCGGGTGTAGTTCGAGAACGCCTTGGTGCAGTTGGAGCGCAAGGCACGATAGATAGTCTCTAGCTTAGATGCTTCCCGGGGGCTAGTGATGCCGGTAGGGTCGAATCCACGCAAGTCCGACTCCAAAACCCCGTCCACCGGCGTTACTCGAGCGGGTTTGTAATCCGCATTGTTGAAGGCGGGAGCGAGTACGCCGTGCCATAATCCGTCACGCGGCTTGTCATGCTGCGCGCGAGACAGGGGCTGGCTGTCCGCTTCGATGGCGTCGAAATGACGGGGGTCGGTCACGACGTGCGCCAGGCGGGCCATGTCGTTGGCACTAAATGCCGGGCCACTGCCGGCAGCCACTGCGGAAGAGGCCGCCAGTGCGGAAGTCGCACGAGCACCCGAGCGGCCACTGGAGCGAGCAGGCATCAGGGCCGAGGCGGAAGCGTCTGCCGATGGTCACGCGCTAAACGCTGGTGTCGAGGAAGGCGCCATGTCGGCTTCGTCCATAAAGGCCTCTAGCTTCTCATCGTCGATGTCTTGTTCCTCCATCGACGACGCCGCGATGGCGCGTTTGTCGGCCATGTTGGATTGCATCCGACGCTTGATGCGTAAGACGCGCAACACCGCGCGCACCTCTGTTGCAGACAGCTTCGCGAGGAAGTCCGACGCCTTGTTTTTGTCAAAGGGGCGCCGCGTAGCAGCCGAGCTGTTGGCGACTGTGGCCACGGATGCCATAGTGGCGTTCACAGGCACCGTGGCCGCCATGACGGCGGTGGCCTCGTGCTGTGGCCCCAGGCTGAAGCGGAAGACGTCTTCCGCGGCTTCCATGAGGTTGGCGGCGGGGTCCGCCTCAGACGACTGGGTGGTTGGAGGGGCCTCGGAAGTCATGGTGCAATGACTCACTCGTACTGGACGTAGGGCAGGAAAAGACGGCACAACGTTGGAGGCGGGGATAAGTGCGACTCGCATGCGGAGAGGAAGGTATGTCGTCGACGCCCTGTGCCGGAACCTCACTGCTGACACGGTAGGTGCCTCATTTGCGCACTGATCTGGCCCTATCGTCCCCTGCGCCCCCCTAGGGCTGCCTTGGGCCGGAATCCGCCACCTCCCTCCCGTGCGTGCCTGTTTGCATGCGGATGCTGCCACCAATGGCGCTCTGCGCGGAGACGTGACCACGATTGCATGCATGCGGCTGCAAGCCCCCAGTGCCGCCTGCAGAGAGCCGCCTGCAGGGAGCCGTGTCCACTGGCTGGCATACGGCGTGGCTCCCGTGTCTCCTTCCGCGACGGGACTGTGGCCACGCTGTGGCACCCGCGGCGCCCCCAGCAGGTTTCCCGCCTTCCCAGTGCGTAACGTAGCGGTGGCCACGCTTTCGCACCAGTGGTGCTGCCATCGTCGCGTGGTCCCCCTTCCCAGTGTGCGACGGAGAGGAGACCACGCGTTCGCACCAGCGGTGCCGCTATCAGTGCGTGCCCCCCCTTCCTAGTGCGCGGCGGAGAGGCTGAGACGCTTTCGCACTCGCGGGGCCCCCAGCCTCCCCCCCCCCGTTCACATTGCGCGAGGGGGCAGTGGCCACATTTTCACGCCCTCGGTGCCCCCAGTGGCTTGTCCGCCGATCCCCCTTGTGCCCCCTCTAGCGGATGTGGCGGGGCCCTAACGGAGCGTGGGCGACACGTCTGCACCGCGCAGGCCCCACGCAGCTAGAGTACCGGAGTGTAAATGAACGGTTCTGGCATCCCGAGATCCAAGAGGTGAACCGTAACGGGCCCTCTTGTCCAATCATTCTTGCGGAAGCCGTCAAACGCAAGTGCGATATTCCTTTCCGAACACGTTCACGTGCGCGAGATATAAAAAAATTTCTCGCGCATGTGACCGTGTTCGGCTCGAATGCGCCAAACGAGCCCGTTTTAGCTCCTAATTCCTTCGTACGCGGGATCCCACTGTCGAGCAGTTCGGGTCTAAAAATATTCGCGTGATTGGGGTGTGATCAGAACGACGCGCTCCCATTGGCTAGCACGTGTCTATGCACGCCGTGCACGCGCCGTGCAGACAGGGCCTGAGTCCGAACAGAACGCAATCAGGACGGAATCCTAGTGGCCAGCAGCACCTATCCGGCCAAATGGATGGCTGCGAGTCCGTCGTGATTGCGTTCTGTTCCCACCCAGACAGGCAAAATTGAGCAGACTGCAATACTGAGAACGCCGTTGGGACTTGGCCAGCAGAATTGTAGGTTGATCAGAAACGATCCCAAACGGGTCCCAGCATGATATTCGCATGTGTTTTGACGCGTACTGGACCCCGCTGTTCCACAGTGCTGGTCCAAATGCGTGAGGTCCCAGATTCGCAAGATTGGCCCCCAGCACGATCTGACTCATCAGAGACCTGTCCGGGAGCCATGTGCGCACCTTGCGCGCACACAGTGTACATTCTAGAGACACCCGGAGGCATTTTAGAGGCACGCGAGGCACCCAGAGGCGCACGGGAGGACGCCTCATGGAGTTACCCAGGAGTTACGTGACGCCCTCGTGCGGCGATTCGTGGCCGCACTGCCACTCGATACGCAGCGCGTGCGGGAGCACTGTCCTACGGGGCAGCGGTCCCACCACGTTTTCGCTCACTGGTAGAGAGCGTTGTAGGAAAGGATACGTTTTTTATGCGCTGTCACGCCTCCTAAGGGAGAGGGACCGGGTGGGGCGGGGCGGCGGCCCTATGGGTCTGATACCCCTTTCCGACCACTCGCCAACACCACCCTTCCCCTCCCCCGTCGACTACCCCGTCGTGCCCCTCGCGCCCAACATACACACGTAAAGCTACATACAAGATGGCCACCGTACACAAGCGAAGGCAAGAAGGTAACCGCTAGACAGACAACAACACAAGGATGAGTAATGACCAGACACACTACAGAAAGATAGTCTGCGCCAAAGCGGCATGGTGCGCTTTCGGCAGGCACCAGCTCAAATGACCCCTCCGTGCTCTTCACTCCCGTCTCCCCTCTCCCCGCCGGCGCCGCCTAATCAGCTTTCACCACTCGCCCAACTCCGCGCGCTAGTCGCCCCACCACCGCCTTAGCCGCCCTTCTGTTCACCTGCATGGATGGCCAAAACATCGGGGCAGTACATGGGATAAATGGGCATTACGGGGCCGTATCGGCGATAACAGAGTAACATGGGGCAGTACGGGGCAGTACGGGGCAGAAAGGTGGAGATGGGCGCATTACAAGGCAGCAGCACAGAGAAATAGCGAGCAGTTTTCTTCAGACATTGACGCAGAACGACACCCCTACGAGTACGAAAAGACGCGCAATACTCAAGGTCATCATCTTCACGCACAACAAGAGATGATACGCGAGCTACGGTACACACATCAACAAAACATAGGCGTCATCAACAACATCGAGAGGAATGGTCCATGTGCTGGACGTAGTGGGACGGCGGGCGGATCCGACCGTGGTAGAAGCGCGGCGGGCTGATCCACGATCGATGTAAAAGAGTATACTCGGCCTAGAGGCTGCACTGCTTCCGTGAATCCACTCTGTGTGGTATCAGACCGAGTGGGAGGGGTCTGGAAACCGCCGCGGTTGGGCATGGGAGAGGCGGTGGGCGGTGGTGGCGAGGGGGGAGGTGCGGCGGTCCCTGAGGGGCGCGCGATGGTGCAAGGTGGTATTACAGACGAGCTGCCCACTTGCACAACACAAACAGACGGTAGACCAATATATGTTGTGTGAGGGGGCACCGTCCAAGCAAGGCCAACTTCTGCGATGTGTCTTGCCAAGAGACTCCTTCCAGGTCTGCTTACAGCGTCTCTCTTGCGGTGTGCGCAGCCGCGCAGTACCCATTCAGAGGTCTTTCGACCCCTCATGACACGAGCCAGAGGAAAACGGCAGAGGGAGGTGCAGTCCTGGTGTCCAGCTGCGCCACACAATCTGGAAGATGCCTGGGGGGCCTTTTTCTCCTTCAACAGGGCGCCCTCGCGGCACCAACCAACGCGCGCCAGTAGATCGCAGCCTGCCACAGGCTCACTGAGATGAGCTTTACTCATGTGAGTCCTGACAGGTATGGCGCCTCATAGTTACCCATAATGAGAATCGCGGTGCCAGCGCCGGGCCGACTACGTTTCTGTGCCCGGCGGTGCGTGACATGGGCGCGGCTGAGCGGTTACGGGCCACATTGGGTTGGGTTCCTCGTTGCGAGAAGTGTTCCTCATTGCGAGTGGTGACCCGCTGGCCACTCGATCGAGGATCATTGAGGGCCACTCACGCAGTAGACAGTCCAGTCCCCTAGAATCCAGCGATCAGCGACCACAGTTGACCTGTAACCAGTGCGCCCTTTCAGGCATTCATTCGTCCCAGGAGCTGCAATTCTCAGGCAAGCCGATCAACTTGTAGCCTGCTTTCTGAGGGGCTACATCATACAGCTTCCTCGCCGGCGTTGTGGATTGATGCGGGCTCCACTTGAAGCCCGTTTCCCTGGTGGCCAGCACGAGGCCGTCCGGGCCAGCCACAATTCTAGATCGGGAGTACGATTTTCGGGCCACAGCGTACTTCGCAGCACACCTAGCACGCCCAGCACACCCCTGTGCACCCCCAGTAGAGTGGTACGGTTTAGCGACGATGGTTGGCAAAACTGACGTTTTTTCTGAAAGGCCGTTCATTAATCTGTTCATTAATGCAAGTCAAATGTTATTATTGCACTAATCTATCATTTTATAACATTTCATTGATGGTTACAAATACAAACGCAAGCGCCGATGTCGCGACCGCCGTTGTCCCGCAGCAGCACCCGCCACTCGCACCGTCACGACACCCCAGCAATCTGCTCCACTCCCGCTCGCGTGACCATGGCGCGTTACTTCCCCCGACATTCCCCGTGGAGCCGCATGGTGATAGCACCCTCCTCCCCGCATCCCGATTCTTAGGCCCGGCCGCCTTACACGGCTGTGTCAGCTGTGCGAGAAGCCACTGGAGGAGCGGCGGCTGCTTCTTCGGGCGGTGGGGTCCCGGTGGTGGCTCCACCCTCGCGTCGACAAGGTGGTCGGAAGGCCAGCCACTCTAAAATGGAGTTGAAGGTGCTGCCTGGGGTCGGTGGAGAGTGCTCTCATTGCCGCACGGTTACCAAAAACAAGCAGCAGAACGGCACGCTGTTCTCCATGCACATCTACGCCTACCACCCAGCGCCGCTCTCGGTCAGACACAAGATTTGGTCGGAATGAGCTGCGCTTCACCAGTCGGTGCCGTGCCCGTATGAGCCATCTGCCGCACTCGCGACCGCGTTACCCTCGACCGCAACACCCGCAATTTTTGCTTCGACATTTTTATTCAGCACTGTGGCGGTCTCGGCCGATGCCGATGCTTCAGTAAGTCGGTCGTCTGCGCTGCCACCATCGACCGGCCCTATGCACCACTTCCTGGACCGTGTGACGGCAGAGCAGGCGAGCGCGATTGAGTCGGCCATTCTGAACTTTTTGTTTCCCGACGAGTCCCGTTCCTCGTGAAGGAGAGTCCGACATTTCTCGCCCTGCTTCAGGCGCTGCGTCCCGCCTACGTCGAGCGAAAGCTCTTCCCCAACCGCAAGAAAATTGCCAGGCCTTCCCTCAGTGCCCTGTACGCCAAAGTCCTGGAGCTCGTGCTCCGCTTGTTCGCGTCAAGGTGCGTTCGGCGCAAGGCAGTTCTCATCCTAGACGCATGGGAGAACGTCAAGAACCACCACATTGTGAACCTTTTGGCAGTGGTGGGCGACAAGAATGTTTTTTTGGAATCGGTTTACTGCGGGGACGAGGGCGCAGATGCGGTCGGGCAGGCGCGACCCGTACAGGAGAAGCTGGATCAGTACGGCGGCACGGGCTCATTTGCCGCGCTGGCGACCGACAACGCGTCGGCTTGCGTGGAGATGCGGCGGCTTGTGTCAGCCGCCAACCCCGACCTCATCTCCCTCAACGACCAGGCCCATGTGGCCAACCTGGTCATTGGCGACCTTTGAAAGGTGCCGTGGCAGCAAACGCGGCTCTCGACGGCAACTGCAGTGTCGTCGTTCGTACGCCGGCACTACCGCCTGCTGGCGTCGTACAAGTCGGCTGAAGCCTCGTAAAAAAAGTCGCTTCCCGCGGACACGGCGCAGAAGAAGCAGACGGTGGTGGCGTAAATTTTGCCTAGTGCCACGCTCTTCCTCTACAAAAGCGAACTGTTGATGACGTGCGCGCAAAACCGCCCGGCTTTGAGAATTTTCTCAAGCAAGGCGATGGAGCCCATCTTTTTCGCCTAGCTAAGCCGAGGACTGGTAATGCACGGGTGGCGCTGGCCAACTGTATTGCTGCGGCCGAGTCGAATGCTGAGGCTCGTGACTGGGCGGCCGCCAGTAGATTTCTGGACCCCGTGTGTGCCTACCTTCGACTTCTCGACGGCCATTCCAGCCGCTTTTCTCCCGTGCTTACAGCCACGAGACGCCTTTAGCAGGAAGTTGCGGCCACAGAGTTGCAGACGCGCTCCGAGGCTGTTGCATGCACAGCTTCGGTTGAGGTACTCTCGTTGCTGGTGGGGGCGGCGCGGAAGCGCTTCTCCGAACCGACTGACAACAACGGGAAAGTGCTGTTGCTTGAATACATTCACTATCTGGCGGCAGCGCTGGACCCGCGAGCTTCTTACTCCCAGGCCATTGGCGTGGCCGATGACCTGGAACGCGCGCTACGCGCCATCCACCTGTACTTAATCCGCTCGCCGACCGTCTTAACCGGTGACGCGCTGCAGAATAGGGACGATGACGTCCTCATGGGGCAGATCCGCGCTCAGTTTACGACGTACGCGGCTTTATCCGGGTCTATTGCGTACGGCTCGGCCGTGGCACGCAAGCTGGGCGCGTCGCTGGACCTAGAGGGTGTGATGACCTCCAACTGGGACTTGTGGGGCTGGTGTTCCATGTACGGTGAGAGCGCGCTGCAGCTGAAAGCGATTGGTCAACAACTGGCAGGCATGGCACCTTCCTCCTGCTCCGAGTAGAGCTCGTTCTCGTTGCAGAAGTCGATCCACTCGCTTGTGCGTAACAGACCCACGCACGACAGGGTCTCCAATCTCATGTTTTTCCACACAAACGTCAACTTTCTTGGTGGATACGGCCTCGACGCAGAGCATCTCGAGAATGTCAAGTCGATTGTGAAAGACTCGGACCATGATGTTGTCGTCAGTAGCGACAGTGATGGGACCGAGGCGGACGAGCAGACCAGGTGAAGAGGGAATAAATTGTCATGAGCGCTCGGGTCGCGAATCGTCTGCATCGGATAGAGGCTGGAATGGACATCGCGCTGTCTTTGTCGTTGGCAATCCGTTGACATCAGTGGGGACCGCGGGCCACGACCGTCCCAGGCCTCCGTTGACCGTCAAGGTCACGGGACTGGCGACAGTGCTTGACCGAGGCGGCCGTGCAGTCCATGTCTTTTCTCCACATAATCGCAGTTTGGCCCCCAAGTTATTCGATGGAAAGTATGTCGATCAAAAAATGAAAAAGTGCAGTGGTCCATGCATTACTCATTGACTAATCTTACATTGATCTTATTTAATAAAATGTTTTCAATATACTGTTGCCAACCATGAATCGCAGCCAACAAAACCGCTCGGACACCGTACTAAATATACATCGTCTGCATACTGTACCACCCTACTTTGGCTTACTGGGCAGTACTACCCACTGTATTTCAGATTGGGGTGAGATGGCCCCAGTACGCACATTCGCGGCTGTACTTGCCTCGTCTTCCCACAGCGTTCTGCCAAACTAGTACACCAGCGATTATTCGTGTTTTAAGACGTGCATGTACTGTGACACTGGCGAATGGTGCTTCTGCGAGGGGGGTGGCTATCATACTTTCGCCACCTCAAGGCTTCTGTGGGGGCCCTATCAAGGCGGACTGCAGATACACAGAACTTGAAGCGTGTTAGGCCATTCCACTGCAGCGTATCGCGCGCCGACATCGATATGTGTCACATAGAGATGTGTCCTCTCTTTCGTGTGGGCGCGCTACGCTTCAGGTCTGCCGTCCGTCGTTCGAGAGGATTCCTGACACTGCGTCCGGGCTCTTATTTTCATACTCTTCAACCGCCCCCCGGCACACGACCACGTACACGGCTCGAGTAGCACTGTTAAAGGCATGCAAATACCTGCGCACAAACGGGGGCACCAGCAAGACAAGCGGGACGCAGACACAGAGAACCCAACTAGAGCAGAGCGCAGAGAGCGGAGAAGGACCACGAACACGATATTAAGGAGGCCACGAAAGGACCGATCAACGCAAAAGATCCCATGAAGCCAGAGAGTAGATCGAAATCACACAAGACACGCAGCCAGCAGAGCGTACAGGTGATCCCAGTCGGCCCCAGTAAATGCGAGGAAGAAGTGTATCTCGGTCTAGTAGCAGTAGGCGGTGTAACAGCGAGCTGATCCGCACGCGCGCAATCAATAGGTGGCAGTCTCTTTGCCACATGAGCACATAAAAAGGAAAACATGCCTAGGAAACACAGGAGTCCACCGTGGTCTCCGCCGCGCAGTATACTGTCCGTGTCAGAAAAGGTGCCGTGCGCGGGCAGTTTATGAATCAATGAGAATAGTGGCGGGGTGTAGCTGAGCGGGTGTGCAAGGATGGAGTCGGGAAGGGGGAGGGGGGGCCGGGAAGACGGTGGGTGCGATGAGAAGGCTGGGTGCGACGGGAGCCGTTGTCTTCAGTCTGCGTCGTCGTCGTGGCTTCACGACGGTCGTGCCTATGGGTCAGGATTGCCGTGGATTTGCTCGGCCGCTCGGGCCGTCGTTCTGTGAGGTCGTGTCACGAGACCAAAACATGACCCAGGCACTCGATCGACTTGTAGCCTGCTTCAGAGGTGGGCTACAAGGCGAGAACTCTCGTCGCAGTCTCCAGTAGATGACGTGCAGACTTGTAGCCCACCTTTCCGCCGCCTTGGCACAGGCCGGTCTGCGGCCGGGCTGCGTTTCGGGCTCCGGGCCTCCGTTTCGGCCCCACAGTACTTCAATCGGGCCCAAGAGCAGCTCAGTACACCCCAAGTAGTGTGGTACAGTTTCCAGACCATATCATGCACTAAAGCTTGTCCCAAAGCGATGTGGGAGCGTGGGAAAGGGACCTCCAGTGGCCAAAGTCTTGCACATGACGGATATGGGAGCTCCGTCAGTACTCCGACGAAAAGGGGCCGTGAATGAGAAAAGCGCCTGAATGCGCGTGGGTCGAGCGACACAGGTGAAGCGCTGCGTCCTGTTCCCAGCTCAGCATTAGCCGTTGCAACAAGGATCCACCAGAAATAGCAGTCCACTCAAAATTGATAGGGTGCTACCTTCGGATCCCGGCTTGATTTTGGGAACCACATCGAAGGACCTGACTGACGCATGCGGGCACATGCAATGAAAACGTAGCCCCCCCGCTTCGAAATCTGTGCGACCAGCGAGTGATGTAAACGATCCGGCCTTGTCCAGGGCCCGGCGCTTCACAGTTGTTCCGGACCGCGAGCGCTTCCGCAATGCTCAACTTCGACTTCTGACTGGCTGTAAGGCTCGTCATGTACATGCTTACATCTTTCCCTGATCCAGCACGCCGCACAGGCCCATAGTAGCAGCACGATGTCATCAAGGGCGCAAAAGGTACCGCAATATTGGCGCCCCACATTTTCTGTACACGACAAAGCTCCAAAATGCAGTTGACACACCGGAACGGAGCGCATAGACTGAAAGCTTGTGAGTTGGTGGTTCTTTTTGTTCCCAGGAATTCGGCATTGGGTTCGATAGTGTCCGTCTCTGGTGGGCCTCAACATGCGTTGCCGCCAGAGATTTTAAAGCGTGAGATCCACCTTCAGGCGTGCGGGTCGGCCCGTCATAGCACTAGTGTCAATTCTATTAACGACCTCATTTGATCTCTTTGACCTCATTTACTTCCCTTTTTCAGCGTCTGTTTTCCTGTACCTCTCTTTGCCTGTGGCTACTGTTGACGGAAGAAACGAGATCAGCGCGTTCGGCTTACCCTTGGGGCAGAAGGAGGCTGCCCAGTGTTTTTGCTTCCATCGTACACAGGCCATGTCGCAAAAAGCCAACAGACCATCCCACGTG
>Ga0114955_1000806_pt1 | contig 14319 bp, 14 predicted proteins | sample Porto_5metaG_FD_87302 | JGI IMG/M metagenome (GOLD analysis project Ga0114955, IMG submission 87302) | Marine algal microbial communities from Porto, Portugal - Porto_5 metaG | ecosystem: Host-associated > Algae > Red algae > Unclassified | place: Portugal: Porto | collected 2015-02-02 | reverse complement strand
GGACTTGGGTGGGGAGGTGCATGCCCCGTTCTGGGAGGTGCGCCGCGGCCCGCGCGCACTGAGAACTGAGGCACGTGGGTGTGCTCCGAGAGCGGGCTTCCCGACGACCTGTCGTGGGGCCGCGTTGGGTACATTAGGTGGCTGGACACGGCCCAGGACCTCTGCCATAGTAAAGCAACGCACCCACTTGACCACACCGACTTCACATGCGGATGAGGCGGCGCAGAGCCATGTCCAGTGCCGTAGCGGATCTTCCGTCGCTGGCAGCGACGACAGCTGCTGCTGGCTCCTCTGCGCCTGCGTCACGCTCGTAGTTTCCACCGGCACCTGGAGCTCGCCCCACCAGCGAGCCCCGCGCGTGGCTACTGCGTCCGCGGAGAGGAGAAACTCCAGCCGGAACTGAACCGCGTTCAGGGAAGTCGAGGGTGGCAGGACCCGCCAGCAGGGGCGGCCGACTGGCAGCCCCAACCGTCCGACGAGGCGGATCCGTACGAGCTTCATCGAGAACTTCAAGCTCGCGCACTACGAGTAGCGCAGCAACCACCGTCTTGCTTGAAAGAGACGGGACGCGACGGCGGAGTGCCGCCCGCGCAGCCGCAGGGAGCTCCCCCTCTTGCGCAAGTGTCGTCACGACAGAAAGGAGCAGCTCCGTGTCCCGCGCGTGCGTGACAAGCGTGCGAAGGTCAAGATGCGCGTTGATGGTCTGTGAATGCCACGATCCGCCTCCGGCCAGCCGTGCTTTTGCGCGACGCTTACCCAACACGCAGCCGACGCGCCGCCACTGAGGTCCTTCCAAGAACTTTAACAGTGTCTTGAAAGATGGCCGTCGTGCCCCGGACGAGAGCTTTAAGCCTCCTCGTCATTAGTTCGTCAAGGCGGTCCAGCCTGAGCCGAGCAACAACTGCTCCGGCGGTCCATCGGAGTTGCGAGATGGCCTTTTCATAGCGCGTCAACAGCAAAATACCGCTGACATGGTTCAGGTCTGTGACGCTCAATTCGTCGTCGCCAGCGTCCACGTTCAGCTGCTGAAAGTCATCTGCAGTGCCGTCTTCGGCCTCAAGAGGTCCCAAAGCCGAGAGACACACCTCCTCGTAGCTGTTGGCCGCCTCTTCGTGCTTCTTCACCGGATGATCCAGTGGCGGCTGGGAGGAGCGCGCGGCGGGTGCTCGGCGGCCAACCGATGACGGGCCGCCGCCGTCAAGGGCGGCTACGCTGCTCCTGCTGTCGGTTTGACGGCTTAGGGAGGCGTAATGCTCCCGAGGCATCTGCCCAGCGGCATTTGGTAGAATCCCGCGGTCCGCAGCCGTCAAAGCGAGAGCCATCCGTGCAACTGGAAAAAAGGCCGAGTGCCCTCCGCGCTGCAGCGTCTGCACGTCCGTGACGAAGAGCTTTCCAGGGCACAGAGACCACCCCACCGCGTCACACTGGCCAAGAGCGTCGCACGCGCCGCCGGAAGCGCTGCCAAAATCGTTCCGGGGAGTGCGCGGCGCGTCGGCCGCTGAAGCTCTTGACATGATGGCCGCATCGACAGAGACGACGATAGTCATCTTGGCGTGGGCTCGTCGCGCTTTCGTCTCTGAATTTCTGGCGACAAGGTGACACGTCGCACACGCCCAGCGCTCCTTGTACACTGTAAGTCCGGGCAGCGGGTTGAGGCGCGATGCGTCGGACGACTGCGGCCACGGCCTGCGCGTGTAGCGGCGCAGCATCCGCTCTTGAGCGTCAGACCGACGTTGGCGAAGAGAGGAGCGGCACAGTGCGCGGACTTGTGCCCGCTTCTCGGCGCCCAAATGGGCGCCTTCCTCTTCGGCATTTTGTGACGCGCGGGAAAAGTGAGACTTGGCCGCATCTACGTCCATCATGGTTTCCAAGCAAGGAGCGCACATCACGGCTCCAGTGGTGGGCGCCGCCACAAACAGGCGATCAAACAAGGCACGCGCCTCTCTGCCTGTGCGAGCTTCCGCTCGGTCTCCGATGGAGGGACAGAGGAAGGTCCTTCGGGCTTGCTTGAAGGACACGCGGAGACGTTCAGGTCCGCTGCACGACTCTCTTGGTCTGGTGCACGTAGAGAGGCAGCAGAATCAGGTGCAGGAACTGACACAAGAACCGCGGCACTCGACTCAGCCTGCGCAGCCTCGCCAACAGGCTGAGCTGAGCTCAATTCGCCAGCGGCAAGCGTCTCCCGAGCGCTTAGACGCACGTCCCCGAGACTCGGTGAGATCGAGCGGGATGCTCCTTGTACTCCTCGTTGACTTTCTCGGGATGGTCCTGCGCAGCAACGGCCCGAGCCGCCGCGGCCGCGGCCTCCAAGCCCCCGGTGGCTCTACCGAGAGCACGCACTGACCCAGCACTGGCGGCAATGTTGAACGTTGGCCCGGTCTGGTTCGCGACAATGGCCGCCCTTGCCAGCTTAGTCTCCCGTGTAGAACCGCCGCCGATGCAATTTCCCGCCGATGTGCTCACCAGCACAGCCGCTTTCGGCGTACGGATGTACGTCGCCGTCTGACGGCGCGCCGCAGGGCCAACATAGAGGTCCATAGGCCCGCGCATGGTGCTCACCCCTCCGCCACGCGGAGTTGGGCGCGAGACGGCGAGTGGTGCCGGCCTATGCACGCTGGGTGTCTGAGCCAGTCATGTCCGCCGTGACCGCTTCCCCAGCAGTGGCTCCGGCAGCCACCTGCACAACGTCATCACTACATGACACCCCTGCGGCAGCCTTGGCGAGGCACGGGTCGACATAGGAAACCAAGACCTCCCCCTCAGCATCACCGTCGTCAACGTCATCCTCGTCGTGCACCTCCAAATCCGAGTCGTCCGCACCGTTTGCCGACGGTGCCAACGGAGCTCCGCAAATATCCCTAGAGCTACCCGGAGCTCCACGCGCGCGGCCTTCCTCTTGACCACCGGCGGAGCTGCCCCCCGTCGGATCCGCGTCAGAGCCATCCTTTTCCTCACTGTGAGGGCGCGCACTCAGGCCACCCCAACCAGTACCATCCGCTGCGGTGCCGGTCACATCTCCTTCATACACTTCCGCACTGGCCTCCAAATCGTCTTTAGCATCATCGCTAAGGTCGTCGCGGCCGTTATTGTCCTCGACGCCGTCGCCTTCCGCATCAGAGGCGCCGTGTGCGCTACCGTCCCCGTCTGTGAACGACTGGACGCCGTCGCGGTCCTCGTCAGCATCGCTGATGCCGTACTGACTGCCGCTATCCTCCTCTTCAACTTCGTCGAGGATGATGTCACCAGCCGCCTCTCCCCGCCGAGCGCGGACCCGGGCGCCACGACGACAGCGGCCATCGGGGGGACTTGCATCAGAAGAAGATCAGTAAGACTGCGCTGGCGACGGCCGACCAGCGTTGCGCACCACCGTGCGAGCCATCGACGCTCACAGACGTGACGACCGACGTCAGAGACAATTGGGAGGAGGTTGTACGCGTAACGCGGTCCTCCGCAGACGAGGCAACCAGTACCACAGCCGCAGCTGTCACAACACAGGGGGACGCCAAGGACGGCAAGGGACGCCCGCAGGTCACCGCTCGAGCCTGGAAGACCCGCGCCAGAGAGTGCACGAGGCGTCTCCAAGCGCAGTTCTCAGGGACCGCCGGAGAGTGCTCTTAGAGCGCCGTTCCAGTCACTCAAAAGAGTCTGTCCGAGCTGGGCTCTGGAGCGCGGCCACTAAAATGTATCAGGAACCCCTCAACAAAGGCGGGGATCTCCAACCGTTTGAACGCCGCGAGAGCCGATGTTTTGGCGGGAATTCGTTTCCAGTCCTGCGGAGCGGTGGCAGAAGGAAAAAGGGCCGCCTGAACTGTCGCGCCCGGCCGCAAGGGAAATCCCATTGGCAAAAGTCACAAGTGAGATACAGACATCGCCAGAGAACGGTCCTTTGAGCGGCCCTCTGTCTGCACCGCACCTACATGGGAGCTCCCACGGGCTGAGGAATACAAGTGTCGCCGCTTGACAGGATGCGGTGGTGAAAAGAATGCTACATCAGGTGGACCAGAGGTGAAACGGCCGGCAGCTGGACTTGTTGTCTACGAGTCGTTTCCGGACCAGCGGCGCGCCTTTCAAAGGCGCTCCGACGGCTCGTGTGATTCATTGGTCGTTGGAGCGATCGATACTCTACGTGGCACACCGTGACCAACAGCGCAACGGTAGCGCAGCGCCCGCTCAGACGGATTAAAATTAGCCCTCTACGGTGCCACGACGCGTGGAGATTGTCCAGCCGGAACGCCAACAGTACCTTACTCTCTGGATGCAATGTGCGCCACCCACAGCAGCTGCGTCCGCGGGCCTGCAAGTGTCCGCCATCGCGGCAAAACAGGTTAGACGTAGACCTTTCTCAATTTTTACGAGATGAACACAAGAGCCATGTGGCTGCGTCGGGCAATTCTACAATATGAAACCTCTTGAGTACGCTGAGAGCGCGCTTCACTGGCACGGGTCCGCCTGTGCGCATGTATTTCAAATGGCAGAGGATCTATCAGATGAGTGGCTCTAACATTCACTCGTTTAACGGCTGCAACTGCCAATGGAAGCGTCGGTCACGCTCCACGCCATCTTGTACATGAGTGATGACGGCCGGTGCAGCTTGGCGCAGTGCTGGTGAGCACGAGTGCAGCTGGGAACCCCCTTCTTAGGGCGTCGTGGCTGCAGGAGAAATGCGGCCTTGGTGTATCCCAGAGCCCGCTTTGAGAACCTCTAGTCCCCCAGAAAGAGCCAATACAAAACGCATGTCGAAACGGGCCTGGTATCTTCTGTTACAGTGCCCTCCAGAACAACGGGAGCTGGTTACGGAGCCGACGCGTCTGATGCAGTCCATCGCGGGTCAGCGCGCCCAGCTGCAGCCTCGGGGAAAACACTGCAGAACGGGCCCATGAGAGCTCTCGCAAACGTGCGCCCCCGCGAGGCGATTTTATCGAGTCTTTAAGCGGACGCTGCCACGCTAAGAACACGCTTTGAGCCCCCGTCGAAGAAGACACGCTGGAAGCGGGGCGGAGAAAAAGGAATCTGAGCAGGCGACCTCCGACCTGGCGTCGCTGATCTGAGACTACCCCTTCGCGGGGCGGCTTCTGGATGCGGCGGCTCAGCATGAAGCTAGATTGTACCAGTACGGCTCAGCATGAACCCAGATTGTACGAGTACGGCTCAGCATGAACACAGTTTGTACCAGTACATCGATGCTAAGCGTGCGTAAGCGGCCTTACAGAGCAACGGTCTCGCCGAAGGCGGGCGGTCGCATCATTCAGGACCCGTATTTGGTTGCACTCGCGTTCGAGAGAACCGCTTCTCGATCTCTCGTGTTTGTAATCTTGGATGCGGCAATGCGGGAGTGCGATGCATGGACAACGGGGCAGCTCGACGGACGCTTTGACTGTTGTGACGGCGAGGACGATCACCACGCCAGCTGCGCCACATTGGTGCGAGCTCAGCTCAGTCTTTTCGCGTGGATAGCGCCATACATGGCACCTCGCTGACCTCGAGCGCGCATCAGAGTTCTTGAATTGATAAGCGGCGCGGTGGCGGCTGCTTTCTGAAGTCTGCCATGGGTTCCATGTGTCTGTGCCTCTGGAATCGTGAACGGCAAATTGCGACGTGTAAATACCTCCTAGAAATACAGCCGCCACGTGTCACGTGCGGCCATCGATGTGGGCACCGCGGTGCGTGTAGAGATCACCATTGGACGTCTTTTTTGTCAGCAGCAGCAATCCCATGCCTTGACGTCAAAATGTGAGGCGTAAGGGCACTGTTGAAAAGATGCACAGATGGTTGGCCACTTAAACGAGCTCACAGTAGAGCTAGCAGCGAGAAAGTCGCAGGAAGGACAGAGTTATACTTGTCTCGCGCATTGGCTACTCGATAAAATATGCAAAACAAAGAGCACTGCCAAGTGAGCCGTGAGGTCATGGCAGTCGGCTGTTCCTTGAAACCGGAACCGACGGGAGCTGTTCAAGCCGCACGAAGAGTCTCTCCGCCAAAGCCCCGTATCCGCGGCCTGAACGTGTGTGTGCCGCGACGAATGTGAGGTACTGAACCTCCAAGCCGCGGCGGCTGCGTCCAGAACAAGACTTATGCAGCTTCGGAATGCGCTGGGAAGTTGGGAAACCCTGGAAGAGGGCATTTAAGAAACCGTGCGCCTGTCTGATCCGCAGAAATCCTACGTAGAAGGTCTCGAAACGGCCTATGTTCCGACTACCAGTCCATGGCCGTCCTCCCCCAGGTGCCGTTGATGATCTTGGCATCCTGTCAGTGTGTTTACACAGACTGTCTTCGGACGAAACTGCAGTTTACAGGCATCCAAAACGCCGTGTCTGCGACCCGCGATCGGAGTACGCACCTAGACTTGTGTGTGTGTGTGAGATTGGGGGTGGTGCCCGGCGTTGTGCGGGCTGGTCTTGAAAGATTGGGTAAAGCGGCAGCATCAAGGAAGAGACTTTCATGTCTGCGCGTTCGTGGGAGACTTTACTGAGCTTTACTTGCATGCGGAAGAGCCCACATTTAGGCAAGCGACTGCCTCCCGGAACTTGGCTGCGATGAAAAATCTCTTTGCGACTCTATCTTTGATGTACGCCCATGCTACGGCCGGTATCGCAGCAGTGCCGCGAGCGCGCTTTCAGTCATGATCCAGTGGCGGCGCCGAAGTGTACACTGCTTTGGACAGGGAAATCCAGCCATGGACGGGGATACTGGAGCGCGGATGAGGGGTGGACGGCCCGGAGGCAGCACCTCTTGGGTGCTCTAAAGGTGCCGGGGCGTCGAAGAGGAAAGGGCGGAAGAGGGAGAAACAGACGTCGGGAAAACAAAGAACAGCCACAGCGCATGGACGAGAACCATCGCTGCTACGCTTTAATAGAGACTGTATTGTATGAGCAGAATACTCAAGACTGTCCGCAACGCCGTGCTGCTGTAGACAAAGTTCTTGTCTGACGTCAAGGGGACCTATGAGGAACAAAACTCCAGCAAATCCGGTCGTGCCGAACTGCATGTTTTGTCTTTAGAAAATAGGAGCTGGCACAGCTTCAAGGGACTCAACTTACGTGAAGCTACACCGGGCGGAGTACAGAAGATGCGCTGAAGTTTCCAAGAGTGGTATGCGGTTCACCCGAGTAGACGACAGGAGCGGCAATTGCGGCACAAAGCCGAAATTGAATCTCCCGCTCAAAAAGTGGGAGGCGCTCCTTCGGGAAATGCATTGGCGCGGAATGATCCGGGGGCAGCCGGTGACGCGACAAAAGCATACACCCACCACACCAAGTGAAGCTTGAGACGCCAACAAGCTGGTGCGGCTGGGAGAGGTACTTCTGCAGTGTTTTCTCAGCGCCAGAGTTCGGGCGCACCTGTTTTAGCACGAGCGTTGGTGTGGCTGCCGGAGGCACCATCCGCCTTTAGCGTGAGTGGGCCAGAGACAAGTTCTTTGAAAAAAAGTCTGACGGTGGATTGGGGTGCACTGGGGTGCGCTTTCGCGAACCCACGAACGGGTGCGGATTTTATAAGCTCGCATCGGGTACGCCTTTAGGCAGCCAAGATCCGTTGCGCCTCTCAAGATGTGATACGAGGGCACGGCTGGTGGGGCCAAAGCATCACGCGAGTGTTCACGTCAAAAGACATGTACGGCTCTCAGGACTTCAGAGTGGTTGCGGCATCGCGCTTCTGTAAACGAAAGCGGAAAACATATTGCAAAACGCAGGAGGGGGGTTCGATAGTTTGACGCGCGAATTCAAGGTGCGGCGCGGCAGATCTGAGCGAGGGAGCCGCGTGCTTTCACGGCCCGAACAGGTTTTGGATTGACAAGCGCCAACACGGGTACGGCTTCCTGTGAGTAATCTACGGTGCAGCACGTTTTGGAGGGGAGCGGGTGCCCCATGGAAGAAGCAAAACCAGTTGTGGCAGTGCGGATGTGACAAACGGCGAGGCCTGAGTGGCGCAAGGGCCAAATGCGGCTGGAGCGGTGGATCTCGTGAGAGGATACGCGGGTTCGAAAGAAGATGTCCCGGCTGCTATGTGACCGCACGTGCGGCTTCCAGCGGCCCGAGACGGGTGCGGAATTACGCACAAAGACCTACTGGGACCGCTCGAGATGGTCAAGCCAGAGCACAGCGAGTGTCTGTTCCGGACCGAGAAAGACGCGGGAAGAGGTACGGACGACGTCGATACGGTCGCTTGGCAGTGGAGCCTCAAAAATGACTTGCGACCCGCATCTCTCAGAGCGAGGCCAACAAGACGGCCTGGAGAGGTGCTGTATCTCCTCAAGAGAGCGCTGGGCGTCCATAGTGCAGTGACGCTGCGGATTGGGTTTTTCGTGGGTCAAGAACAGCATGGGCACGGGAGTTACGGCTGAATAGAACTCTTCTGGGCGTGTGTACATCCACACCCTGTCGCTCACCGTACGGACTCAGCTCTTGGTGTGACAGAATACACATCGCCAGAGACTGCATGTCGCTAGCGGGCGCCCCGTCCAGCGCGAGTTGTAGTTCTCCGGTCTGTTCCAGCCCTAGCCGGCCACAGGGGAGGTCAGATGAAATCAAGACGAAGCCGCTGTGCTCTGCTGTTTCTGTCTGTTCAGAGCTCTGAGAGGTAGTCAGTCTCACAAGTTCACGATCGCCGGTATGCAAGAAGGAGAATTTTGCGCCCGCCGCGTTCGGGGAGAAGGTCGAACAAATGAGGGTGTGGCTGCAACGCTTCGCGGACATCAATGTTGCCCGGTAGCTCAAAAAGTTGCGATGCGCTTGAATTGACTCCTACGGCGCCCACATAAAAGCCAGCAGCAGGTTTCAGCCGATTGGATGTCATGCTTTGAAACTTGGGGTGCCTACCGTGATGTGTGCGCATGCAAGCCCTCGCTGTCTCTGTGTTCCCATAAATGATTGTTCTACGTGCTCTGCCACACAGCTCTGCATCATCTGGGGATAGAGCGTCGGAGCCTCCCTCCACCGCCGCCCATCTTGGAGTAGTGCAGTTGGGACCCCCGTCATCGGAGAATTGGAGGAGTGTCGAACACAGTTTGCAAGTTGCCAGCTATTGTTGTATATGTTCCCTCCCGCGATTCTGTTTTGCGACATGTAGCTGCGTGATACGTCAAGGGATTCCACATGAAAGCCTTTAGCGTCTCTTTTTCTCCATCGGTGACCGCGGCCTCCCTCCCACGCGCAGGGCGCGATAGCAAATGAAGCTAGCAACGCAAAATATTCTAAAGGTGGAACTGGTAGTGCGCGCGTTCCAAGTTGCACCGTCCAGAAAAGAAAGTCCCGTGTATCGAGGAACGTTACTGCCCTCCATGCACGGCGCCTGCTGACTATGCGCTTCGACCACTGGCGACCAAAGGGCGTCTTTTTAACGGCTACCTACGGCGCTGGGTCTTACGACCACGGTGGTGAAATCACCCACGCATCATATCAGCTGCTGCCCACAAGCGCGAGGCGACGGCAGGACGCTTGGATTGTTCCACGGAGAGAATGATCTGCAGCAGCGGATGAGCTGCGGAAGCGGCGGCTGCAGAAACGGCGCGCTTCTCGGGTAGCGGCGTGCATTTTGTGTCTCGATGCTGCGTCACTCTCGAAGAGCGTTAAGATGATAAAGATAGAGGCTCGGATGACTTTGTCCGATTGGCGTCTCTGCCGCGTATTCTGCGAACATCGACTTCGAGCGTGATGCTGCCGATAAACGCGCAAAATGCATAGCGAGTGCTCCGTGGGATAGTAACACTAAAAATGAGCTTCTAAGGTCGGTAGAAAGACATATTACGTGCCGTTCCCGCGCCAGATATATGACATGAATGAGAGCGTTTGCAGAAAAGCGTACAGAGACTAACTCACAGATGAAAAGAGGGCCAAACATAGGGTGGAAGAGAGCATGGCTCGGATTGAAGCACAAGGACAGATTCCGTTGATGCTTCAAGATGCACTCGCGAGTCACTGGCACAGCGACATCATTCAATAGCGAGAAGCGCGTGGCGAAAGTCCCATCGGCGCTGGCCGAGTTGATCAGGGCTAACGCCGGCCCAGAGAGCAGAGCAGCATGACTCTCGGCACAGCCGATAAGAGCAGCCGATGTCGCATGTAATACTCTCTTCGGTACAGCTTCGCGACCAAGCGGCACCGAGATGGGCGACGAAAGCAGGTGAGCGTTCATTGAAACACACTCTGCGGCTGACTCAAGGCTCATAGCTCAGCCAACGAAAAAAGGAGAGCAGCATTGCGCGCGGGACACTCAACGCCGCGATCAGATCAGGACTCAGGGTTGTTTCGTGAGCCCTGCCAGACGAGAAATGAATATCGGATACGTGAGCAAATCGGTCCACGCGCACCGGCACCTTGGATCGCGAACGCGACAGATCGTGCTGGTGGGATCCGCACGCTGTATGTTGCTTGCCCGGTCTCTGGCGGGAGAAACGTGCGCGTCACTTTGGCGTCAGGACTCTCTCACCATGTCCAAAGAAATGCGATAGTGCAGTCAGCGCACGGGTCCTTACAGCGGCCAAGGTCATTCGCATAGAGTCTTTCATGAACTTTGGACGCATTGGAGGGAAGGAGGCCGCGGCGCACACTAGACCGGCGGCGACACTCCGTGTCTCATGAGCCACCAAGAGGGGCACGGCAGGTACGTCAACCTCCATTGATCTGTGCGGGTTCTTGTGGGCTTCGGGCCAAGAAAGAACTTTGCACGACGGATTGCTTGCTCTTTCCTGAACTTTTGAACGTATTGATCGGGTCGAAGACGCGCAGGAACGTCCGTGCAATGGAGCTTACAAAGAAGACAAGTGGGAGTCGCCAAAGACATTCTTGGTGTGCTTGAGCGCCACAGAGGCCTGAGGCGCTGCGGGATCTACGAGATTTGTGTGGCGGGCGCTGCGGGATCTACGAGATTTGTGTGGCGGACATGGGGTCTGACAGCGCGTTGGGCCGCAGGCAGAAGAACATAAAAGCGGCTAGGCGGGGATAACTTTTGGCGTGGCTCCACAAGAAGGACAGCTATCACGACAGAAAATGACTCTAGTATCATGCACCAAGACTGTGTGGAGTACAATGTTGGTAAGAAACTGACGAGATCACTATGCGACAACTTGGTTCTTGAGGCAGCCAAACCATAGTCGACAAGCAGTGTGTTCTCCGTGGCCAAAATGTCGGTGCCGCTGGTGCTGTAGAAATCTGAGCGCAGCTCGCGTGGGCAAAAACGGATGCTGTGCGGATGCGGTATTAGTAAGAAAGACGCGGGTACGGCTATACACGGAGAGAGAGAGCTCGGATACGAGAAGTGTAGAACGGTGTGACTTTCGTGGCAGACACCGTGTTCGTGTTTGTACACGTGGAAGCAGGGACAGCTGCGGAGAATCCAAGTCAGGTTCTGCTCGTGGGGGTCAGAGTCGAATGTGATTGTCACTGTTGCGACAACGCGAGTGGCTTAGCAAAAAAGCACCATAACCGGCCTCATATCGAGAGCTACTGGTCAGAGAATCCCGAAGGCGCTGACGATTGAAGAAACAGGGCGCCTCGAAGGCCTCGAAGAGGTGAGATGCTGCACAAATCCCTCGTCTAGTGAGGCAACAGGGCACGAAGAAAGATCCACCTTTAAAGGACTCGCGACGGGAGCAGCTGGTGCGGCACGTGTAAAGCGCGTCCTATGCAGTCGTACAGCGGGTGCGGCCTCCAGACTCCGAGAGATGGCGCGGGTCCAAGGGGGGCCACTCGGGCGGGTCTCCGTAAATCGATACAACTGATGGGGGGGGCTGTAAGTTCTAGGCCGACACGGTGGGTGCGGCTGGGTGGATAAAATCGGGGGATACGAAAGACTCGAAAAGGTCGAGAGCAAAAGCGGTGACACAGCCCTCCCACAAGCAGCACCCCAACCAGGGGTGGTGCTCATAGAAACGCTGCGTCGTACCGGAGGCTGCGCCACCGCCCGCTAGCCGGTACCGGCTACTGCTTTGATACCCCCTAACGGGGTCAGCACGGGCCCCACCCCCCCGCTCGTGGGCGTCCCAAAAGAGGGGAGGCGGCCGTCGACAGGCGCACATCAGGCTGCCAACAGGGGGGCACGCGTCTACACTCACCGGGTGCCAACAACAAAGCAAAAGCCCGGCGCCCTAGCGGCTGCCGGGGCCCGCCGGGGCCCCTTCAAAGGCACCGGGTCAAACATGAAGACGAGGTCGGGTCCGCCCAAAGCGGGTCGGCTTGGCAGATCACACCGCAACCGCAGCGTGACATCGCTAGGCCCACCACCGGCGGCGCTCAATCCAGCCAATTAGACGCCGCGCGCGGTCCCACGACACCACCTTGGCCCGTCATTGGCCACCGCCAAGGGCCATCATCACGCCGTGCGCGAGGTTGACGCCATGGCTCACAGTGGCCAGAATCGCAGATTCACAGACTGGGTCCGTCACGAAGACCGATGTGGCCTCAAATCACGGTCTCAAGGTGCTCTCGAAGGGTGCGGCTGACAGCACACCCAACAACGTCTTCCCCAAGTCCGAATGTGCTTAAGTGTCAGAAACGTGTCTCTTGAATGCTCCACGTGGCTCAATTCAGGCTCTTGGGGTTGGGGACGGCTCCACAGCAACGTCGGGCACCCCATATGGGAGAGAGAAAACCCGAATCTAGTTGATCAGAATCACATAAGTACACACAGATTCAGCGGGCAAAAAATGGGGGGTGAGGCCCTTGTTCCCCATTCTATGCACAATTTGGGGAGTCGGAGCTCTCCTCGTTATCCTTTTCAGCTCTCTCATTTGCTGGCGCTGCTTTGGCGGCCGTTCGAAATGCTTGTGCCGTGGCATGCGGCTTTTTTGAAAAACTTAAGTGACAAACAGTGCACTTTGTGTCGCGGGCGAGCGTTCTAGCGATCACCGTTTGCATCGGTATCGCGACTGCTATGGACTGTCGCATCGAGCACGCTTCCACCGGTGACCGTGCCTCCACCCCGGGAAGCGACCGTTTCGGGCTCCAGCGGGGGGAATTGAAACGGTCTGCCGAGGGGGCGGGCGAAAGGAAAACTGCTCTATCTGTGCGGTGTGTTCTTAGTGGGGCGCTGGGGAGATCTGAGTGCAGGTGGCAAAGTCAGCGCGGCCCCATCGTCGTCGACGACCGTCCGTTGCCACCGTTCCTGCGACCATCTTCCTTGCGCGATGGATGATCCTTTAGATATGTCTGCGGACGCGATGCTGGAGGATACCGAGGACCGGCATATTGCTTCAGCGGTTGCGGCGCACCTGCAGGCGTTGCGTCATTGGCGAAAGCGCGCGCATGGGTCTCGCGTGCCCCGGCGGCCGCGTTTGTTGGATCTGTACCGGGCCGCCGGCCGAATAAGCGGCTTAACTTTCGTTCGGGTTTGCGCGCTATTCTGAGAGATTATTTTGGTCTGAACGGGGAGCCGCCTGTTGATGACGAGGGCGACTTTGAGCGCCGCTTCCGCGTGCCGCGCAGCATGTTTCTTCGCGTCTATAACGCCGTGATAGACCTATCGTTTTTTTCGCAGCGCATCAATGCCACCGAGAGGCTGCAGGCTCACCCCTTGCAAAAGTTGGTCGCGGCGTTTCGAGTCATTGCATATGGGGAGGCGCCGGACAGGACCGATGAATATGTGCGATTGTCCGCTGCAACCATTGCTATGTCGGTGCGAGAGTTGATGAGCTTTATTGTGCATGAGTTCGGACCCTCATATTTGCGTTCCCCCACCCTAGAAGATCTGCAGCGCATTTTGACGCGGAATGCTGAGCGCGGGATGCCCCGTTGCATTGGCTCTCTCGACTGCAGCCACTGGGAGTGGCGGAACTGCCCAAAGGCAATTGCTGGCATGTACCGGAATCGCCACGGGAAGCGTTTCGTGGTGATGGAGACCGTTTGTGATGAGGACCTATGGATTTGGCATATATTAGAGGGGTTCCTGGATCTCATCACGACCTTGACGTTTTGCATGTTTCCCCCCTCTGTTTATCCGTTACGAGCGGGGAACGGCCGCCCCGCACATTTTCTTTCGCTGCTAACGGCACGACCCGCACGCTTCTGTAATATCTTGTGGATGGTATTTATCCCAGGTTTGCTTTTTTCGTTTCTCCGTTCCCCAACCCCACGACAGAAGTCGAGATGACATTTAACCGTCTTCAAGAAGCTCTTCGAAAAGATGTGGAAGGCCTGTATGCCGTGCTGACGGCTCGCTTCCACGTCGCTCTGCATCCTGCCAGATACGCTTCCGTGGCGCAGATGGTCACCGTCATTAAGGCGGTGGCCATCCTTCACAACATCGTTACGGAAAAGCGACGAGGCCAGCTCGTGTCCCGCACACGCATGGCCGCCGGCAGTCAGGCGTCCGGCGGCGGCGCCGCCGCGG
>Ga0114955_1000805_pt1 | contig 14324 bp, 12 predicted proteins | sample Porto_5metaG_FD_87302 | JGI IMG/M metagenome (GOLD analysis project Ga0114955, IMG submission 87302) | Marine algal microbial communities from Porto, Portugal - Porto_5 metaG | ecosystem: Host-associated > Algae > Red algae > Unclassified | place: Portugal: Porto | collected 2015-02-02 | reverse complement strand
TGCCACGTTGCCCGTCGGCACCACCAGGGGTCATTTCTCAACCGGCACAGTGCCAACAGAAGCGCCCCGCGCTCCAATTGGAGATCACCACCCACGACGCCCAGCGTCGTGGCGCACACAAGTCGGAGACGCGCCCCGCGCGTCAAGCCAATGGGTGCAATACCAGTCACCGTGCCACTTGGCAATAAGAGACAGCTCTCGGGCACCGCGTGCAGATGCACGCGGCAGGCAAGAGTATCCCCTGCTGCTCCACCAACTGTGGGATTAATGACGTTGGTTAAATAACCAGGAAATGGCGACCGACCGTAGACGCGCGATAAAGCGAACGCTATCGCCTTAGAGGCGAGGAAGAAGAACGTTTGTTCGTGCAACATCCGATGGGGAGCCGGGGGTGCCGACGACGGCGAACCCCGGTCCCATGGTGCTTCTATTATCAGACGGTAAAGGGGCGGGGCCGATCGACCGAGCGATCATAAAGATCGAATAACCACCAAAATAGAGACGATAAAAGAAAGGACAGATATACAAGACGGAAGTAACCTCCCAATGGGCGAGCCACAAGTCAGTTCAATCCTTTACGTGAATACTGACCAGTCAGGGGGGCTACCAGGCCCAATATCCGAATATTAAGGAGATATGCTACAGACCTCTCTGTTCCCCATGGCTCCCTGCGCTCTGCATGACCATAGTCATGATGTGAATACCCTGTTCGTTTTCTCTGTGCGTAGGTCTGGTCCCTGGGAGAGCCGCATGGTGGGGGGAGCGACGGACGTTGTGAGGTGACGTGCGCTTCATCCTGCAGCAATCCTAATGCGCCCTCCTTCTCTTCCACTGTCGCATGCTCGGTGCGCATATATGCATGTAGCGATTGTGTTTCTATTTTTAGTACACAGGTAAAGCATTTTTGCTGACCTCCAAAAAATGGCGGTTGCAGAGTGGTTGCAATCATTCAACGGCGTACGTGGACCAATGGAAAGGCTAGGACTAATTTGAGTTCCTTTCAGAGTCTCCCCATGCAGCTCTACGCCCTGGAAACGCACATCAGGATCTCAAGAAATCTGAAGAAATTTGTTGGTCTCATGAGAAATCACAGGTCTGGCCCAGAACCCTCTCCATGCCCTCTTCAGGCCCAAGCAAGCGGCCCAAAAATCTCAGGAAATCTCTTTGTGGGTTGCAATGGCTCTGTGTGACTCCTGCAAGACACGGTGATTGGCTTGCAAGATTACTGGCGTCAACTCTCAGCCAATAGTTCGATCGTGGCTTGTCGAACAGCCAATCCGACTTCACTTCTACGCCCTGTTGTCGGCTCTGCCTCCCTTCTCTCTGCGACCGCCACTTCTTGGAGGTTAGCAATAGCACGTCCCTCTTTTCACACTGTCTTCTTCTCTACCTTTCTTAGAAGCAACAGCGGCGGACGCACCGGACGGGCTCGTGCTTCAAGACGTGCTCAGTGCAAGGCAAAGGGGGTGTGCGCGACAAGGGAAAAGACAAGGAGATGAAATGCGGGGCTGGGCTGGCGGCACGCCGTTTACGGGGGGGAGTGTGGTCTGTCTCTTTGTGGGGGGGTGGCCTCGGGCGGTAGTGAATGCTTCTGGTGGGGTGTTGACCTCTGTGCGTGCGGTGCCGGACTGTACTCAGCCTTTAGACTTCTACACACTGGTGCGATCACTCATGGAGCCCGACCATGTCACTCTCCTACTGTCCTGCTTTCCTCAGCCGGACAGCGAGACCCTGAGCCTCGCCCGCGTCGCAACCCCATTCATCCACAGAGGCCACGCCCTGGAAAGCACAAGAACGGCCCTTCCGCGAGTTGTCGCCAACCAGTTGCCTCCTCCACTCCCGCCTCCACCCAGACAGCCAAACTGCGGGCACCGCTCGAGTCGCCGCCACTTTTTCTCGCCGTCGTCACGGCTCCAGAAAACGGGTTTAAGAGCCTCGCCCGATTGTGTACCCACCACCTGCTACCTCCACTTCCACCGCCACCTACCCAGTGAAACAGTGAGCCCCGCCCGAGTCGTAACCCCATGATTTACAGCCACGCCTAGGCAAACGCAAGTACGGCCCCTCCGCGAGTTGTCGCCGACCAGTTGCCTCCTCCACTCCCACCTCCACCTAGACAGCCAAACTGTGGACCCCGCTCGAGTCGCCGCGACTTTTTCTCTATGTCGTCCCATCCTCAGCAAACCAAATTATGAGCCTCGCCCGACAGTCTACCCACCACCTCCTGCCTCCACTTTCACCACCTTCCACCCACGCAAATATGTGAGCCGTGCCTATGTCGCCGCCTGCCACTTTCCCCCCCCTTTCGCCTTCATGCATTCTCTCAGAGCCGTGTTTCTTGGTCCTCTCGTAGCCTCAGCTGGTTCGTTCATCGCCCCAGTCTCGTCCTTGTTTGTGTGCGTCGCACTCAAGGTGCTACAGATCCCGCCAGTTCTACACGCTCATTTTAAACGACTTGGTTTATTCCTCATCGCCAGACGTCCCATGCTCGTCCTCCAAGGCCCCACCTGGTTGGAAAATAATCAAATCAGCTGTATATCTACGATGGAGTCCTCCTCGTCCTCTGCCACAAACCAAGCACGCATGCCCTCCCGCGCGTCATCCTCTGTTTCCCCCCCCACCATCTCCTGTCCAAAAGAAGACCCCCGCAGAAAGGGAAGCACATCATTCACATCATCCTCCACACTTGAAAACCCCTGCCGATACTCGGCGTGCAATGCCACCACAGAAGCATTCATAGAAACAGGCAAAATAGTCGATTTCACCCAACAGTGAACAATAGACTCGCTCGTCACCTTGTCCCACTCCTCGGAAATGCAGGTTGCGGAAACCAGGAGGTGGGCCTGGCCGTGCCCAGCCAGTCCGCAATTCCGGGCAGGTCGCGGCTCATGGTCCGGCGGGGGAAAGACGGCGGCCAAAAGGCTCGCCTGTGCCTCGGCGTCGGATTCCTCGTCCATGACCTCAAGCCCGGCCAACCGCGGCGCGCCGAACTCTTGCAGAACGTATGTTGTAGGGTTTACCCATGGCGCCGCGTTCTCGGCGCTGAAGCCAAATGGTGGCGGCGGGGGAGTACACGGCCGGGAAACAGGTGGGGTTGACGAGGAGGGGGTGGAGGGAGTGGGGGGAGTACGAGGCGGCGTGTCGGGGGGTGGCAGTGGATCTAACGGCACAGGAAACCGCTGTACCAGGATAGCCAATAGGCGTCGTTTGTAACGGCGCTTGAGCGCCGCATTCACGCCAGCGTCCATTCGCCAGTAGACGGCCGTGGTGTTGGGGGGAAGATAAAGTACATTGACGTGGTCGGCAAATAGTTCAACGTCGTGCGTTGAAGAGTTGTCCATCATCAGAGAGCATTTCGCACCCCGGTGTCGCTCCAACACAGCCGGAAGGAATACAGTAGTCCACCACCGAGCGTAGACAAGTTGGTCCATCCACGCCCTTCTTTGGTCGAATTAGGGGAGCGCGCACTCGTTTCCGTCCCGACGGAAGCATTGCAGCTTGGCGGCCTCGAAAATCATGGCCACGGGGAGCCTCTAAACGGCGCCGGATCTCGTCCACCGCGGCGACTGCCGCCATCAAGTTGACGGCCGCCGCCTGGCCATGCATGGTCACATTGCACAAATCGAACCGCTTGAAGAAGCCCCGTATCCAGCCATGGCTCGCCGAAAACCCTGCAATGTCAAGACGACCAGCAATTATTGTCGCTGCTTCTTGGAGCAGCGCGGTGGTGATCGGTATTCGGCGATGACCAAGTGCATAAACGGCTAGATACTACTTGTACACTAGTGCGTCGAGTTTTGGCCACTTGCCCTCCCGACGGTTGTTGCAGCGCAGTGTGTGCGCATCATCAGGCATGGCCCGGTAGAGCGCCGCCCCCGCCATAATCTTTTTGGCGCTGCGCTAGGAGTTTGGAGTCGACTCACTCGGCTGATGAGTCATCATTCCAATGGGTATGAGAACGATCGCAGAGGTCGTGGGAGCACCAGCGGTCGACCTACTTCCATGGCTAGGCACCAGTGCCCAAGAAAGCATGTCACAGAAATGGAGAAAGACTGTAAGCGCAGAACGACTGTAACTAGATAGATTCTGTGGGCAACTTTTCTGTATCTCGTGGCTATCTCGTGGATACTACGGCTACTTGCTGCTTACACAAAGCCCCTCCGATAGAAAAGCCCGACCCACACGTGGGTATCTAGGGGTCTACCCACAAGCCTTCGGTCGGCTCACTTGCATCGCTGGACACCTCAGAGGAACATCAGGGCGGGGGGCTTCCAGTTCTCTTGCCTGGTGCTTCGGCTGCTGTACCGAGTGCAACAACGGGACTTGGGCACACACGCCTTCGCTCCCTGGCGCCGCGTGGACTGGCGCGATTTCTCTTTTCTTAGTTGCAGCCGCACTCCTCCCTTGTGCCACGTGGAGGCCATCACCCTGTCGGGCGCCCAAGAGGGGGAGGGCTGGGTTAGCATGCGATGGGAACGCGCGGAACGAGGATTGCTTGCCAGATGATTCTGTAGAGGAGGGGTGTGGCGACTTGGGTGTAGGTGTGGAAGACTGAGCGGTCAAGCAAGAAGAAAAAACGCGTCGCCGTTGGACCCATAGCGATGACCTCTTAAGGCTCAAAGAAGCGGCCGTCACGTGCAGAGGACGGTCTCTAGGGAGTGCAACCTCCTTTGAGGCACGCCGGTATGCACGCAGCAACACACCAAGCTCATCTAGGAAACACCCCATACTGTGCATGACGATCAGCCGAGCGGCAAGCGCTCGGCGGCGGCTAACCCATCGACCGTAGCCATGGCCTCCAATAGACATCATGGCGCGTATTGTGGGACACAATGTTCCAGCAGATAGGAGTACGAAGCGATGGAGTCTTGCCAGGGCGCACGCATGCGCGCGACCCACGGCCGACCCACGGCCGACAGAAAAGTCGACCCACAGAATCACTCGGTGGCATGTCTCGTCATTTCGAGTTTTCTGTAGCTTCTTACAGTCGCGGACCCACGAGATACCCACGAGATACCCACCAATCGACCCGCAGAATCCCTCTGTTGCTGACCTCCAAAAAATGGCGGTTGCAGAGTGGTTGCAAACATTCAACAGCGTACGTGGACCAATGAAATGGCTAGAAATTATCTGAACTCCTTACAGATTCTCCCCATGCAGCTCTGCGCACTGGAAACGCACATCAGGATCTCAAGAAACCTTAAGAGGTTTGTTGATCTCATGAAAAATCATAGGTCTGGCCCTCCATGCCCTCGTCAGGCCCAAGCAAGCGGCCCAAAAATCTCAGGAAATCTCATTGTGGGTTGCAATGGCTCTGTGTGACTCCCGCAAGACACGGTGATTGGCTTGCAAGATTACTGGCGGCAACTCTCAGCCAATAGTTCGATCGTGGCTTGTCGAACAGCCAATCCGAAATCATTTCTACGCCCTGTCGTCGGCTCTGCCTCCCTTCTCTCTGCAACCGCCATCTTTTGGAGGTTGGCAATACAGTCTTTCTCCACTGCTGGGCACCCTTTGTGGCGATCGTATTCTGCCTACGTGGCACCCGATTTGTCGACGTGGCAGACGATCGCAGACCAGAATCGGCCTTGATCGCACCGTAGAGGCCGGTCGATCTACATTCGTTACTAGGCACGGTGCCTAAATTTAGGAGGTTTTTTTTAGGGTTTTTGCGTTAGGACGGGATGTCACAGCCATGGAGAAAGACTGTACTGTCCAGCGACATTGGGTCATGCACAGCATGACAATGAATTTTCCGATTCAATCATGAAGCGCATATGGGCCAATCGAAGGGCTTCGCAGGGGATGACATGCTCTGCTTGAATTTAAAGCCGCGCCTGCCAGTTGTTTGCCGAGACACTTGTCTCGTTGTAATTAATCACATATTCGTACGTACTCTGATCCAGCGAGACTACTTGTATATTTAGAGTTTATCACGAAAACTGGATCCGCATTTTCCTCTGCAGAAACATGGACCGCCTCCCGAGCCAATGAAACAGAGATTTTGCAACGGATGCTGATGCCGCGAGGTCCAGTTTTATTGATAAGCACAATAGTGATCGGGCCAATTAGAAGCGATACAGTCGACCGCACAAGCGGCTTCACGTCCTCACAATCTCGGACCTCATCGCCGAGCAGGCGATGGGTGAGTTCCGCCGCCACCTGCATCGAGCCTCACGTTGCCGCCTTCCCGGCGTCCGCCTACCTGGCTCCGCCCGCCCGCTGCGCTTCCCGCCTCCCCTTGCACCTGTGGCCCGTGAGAGACTGGTGCATTCTTGGTTGCCTTGTCATGGCATTTGCCAGCCATGGTCTCCCTTGTCAGCTCCGTGGTTCTCCCGCTGCCAAGTGCCTCGACCGGCGGCGGCCAGTGACCGCGTCACCCGCCCCCATTTCCCCTTGCTGCTGTCGGCGGCGTCCGCTGGTGGCATCCACCCCCCCGCCGTCGGATGAAAAGCCAAAAAAGGCCGACGGAATGGTCAAAGCTGGGGCCGCTCTGGACGACTTCATCAACAAGAAATATGGCCGCGGCTACATCTTCTACGGTGAGAAGGCGCGTGATGCAGAGGGCGATGAGTCTGTTGAGGAGGAAGACCTCGGCCGCCGCATCCCCGACGGTCCACCGGTTTTGGTCATCGGGGCTAGCTCCCCTGTCGGCACGTGGATCACGCTCAAGCTGCGCACTGCCGGCCTACCCGTCCGCGTCCTGGCGCGGTCCGTCAAGGCGGTGGAGGAGATTTTTGGGCCCGCCGGTACCAATGTGACCGTTGTGTCTGGTGATGTTACCTCGTCCGAGTCGGTGCAGGACGCGCTGGCGGGCTGCCGCGCCGTCGTCGTGGCCGTATCCGGTGGATTCGGGTCGTACACGGCTGTCGACACGGCGGGGGTGGCCAACGTGGCAGCCGCGGCGGCGACGACACCGGGCGTCTCCCGGGCGGTGCTGCTGAGCCGCGTCAGCGGGGTGGACGGGCTCCTGGAGCGGTTTGGTGGTAAGCAGGCGGCAGTGCGGGCGGGGGAGGGGCACCTACGAGACAGTGCCGTGCCGTGGACGATCGTGCGGGCGGGTCGTTTAACGGACGAACCGGGTGGGCGGCTGCGCGTGGAAGTGACGGCGCCAGCGGAGGGCGAGGGGGGCGGGGGGGCGCGTGGTGTCAGCCGTATGGACGTTGCAGAGGCGGTCGTTCAGGCCCTGGTGGTCGAGCAGGGCGTCGGGGAGGACGCCGGGGGGGGGAAGCGGTATGGCAACGCCCTGGTAGAGGTCATCAACGGGACGGAGGTGCTCGCGGAGGGAGATGAGCTCGATTGGGGGACGGTGTACCAACAGCTGGAAGAAGAGTGAGGGGGTTGGTTGTCCTTCTTCCTCTATTTTTAAGAAGCCATTGTATTCAGCTCCACTTCAACCGACTTCACTGAGGCCATACAATCCAACTGCATGGGCGCCTCTCAGACTGGAGGCATCGTGTCATGGCAGCAGGAGGCTACGCTGTGAATTGAATGTGATAGAGGCCGTGGTCCATGCCGGAACACCTCGGCGTCAGCTGACGCCGCCGCCCACAAGGTCTCCTGGTCAGGGCGATTTGCGTCACCGTAGCTGTGCTCAACGTGCTCACAAGGTCGAAGCATGGGAACCTTTTTTTTGTATTTTCGTATATTTTACGAAAATCGGTGACATAGAATGGTATTCAAGAAGCTCGTTCCGGTGGCCCCCCTTCTGCCTTGGCCTCCTGGTCGCGCACCCGGCGCTCTCCACCTCCCCCCTCCGGCGGACGAGGGTGTCGTCAGCGGCGGATCGTTGGCCCCGTCTCCCCCCCATCGCACCCGTCCCTGTCGCTGTGGGCGGCATCTCCTGCCTCTTTTGGAGCCCTTCTACCGTTCTTCCTTCCTAGTTTGCAGCTGGGGGGGGCGATCCCCCGCACACTTGCGCCATGGCGGCCTGGTCACGCCTCGGCGGCCGCCTCCCCGCCGTTGCCGCCACTGCCGGCGCGACGGGTCTGGCGCTCGCCACCGGCTCGACTGTACTCCGTGCCAACGACGATGCGCTGCACCCTCCCCAGTTCCCTTGGTCGCACAAGGGCGCCCTGTCGTCATTTGACGCCGCCTCTATCCGCCGCGGCTACAACGTGTACCGCAACGTGTGCGCGTCGTGCCACTCGATGAATCGGATCGCGTACCGCAACCTCGTCGACGTTGCCTTCTCCACGGAGGAGGTCAAGGAGATGGCCGAGGAGACAGAGGTGGAGGATGGGCCCAACGACGAGGGGCTCTCCTTCTCCCGCCCCGGCCGCCTGTCGGACGTGATGCCGGCGCCGTACGCCAACGAGGAGGCGGCGCGGTACGCCAACAATGGGGCGCTCCCGCCGGATCTGTCTTTGATAGTCAAGGCGCGGGAGGGCGGGGAGGACTACATCTTTGCGCTCCTGACGGGCTACCGGGACCCGCCGGAGGGCATCAGTGTGCGGGAGGGTCTCCACTACAACCCGTACTTTGCAGGCGGCCAAATTGCAATGGCGCGCGCGCTCTACGACGGGGGGGTGGAGTTTGACGACCTGACGCCGGCGACGACCAGCCAGATGGCCAAGGACGTGTCGACCTTCCTCGCGTGGGCGGCCGAGCCGGAGCATGACGAGCGGAAGAAGATGGGGATGGAGTGGGTTGCGACGTTTGGTTTGCTGACGGTAGCCATGTTCTACGCCAAGCGCTTCAAGTGGAGCGTCTTCAAGACACGCAAGATCACGTTCCGGTGAGGGGCGCCCCTGGCGAACGGCATGCGGACGGTACGATGATTTGGCCGCACGTCTGCGGTGCGGTGCGGGCAGCGTAGGTTTGCTGGTGGTCATGGTGCGGTGGGGGGAGAGGGCACTGCAGGCAAGCGTCTTGTCTGTTTTGTGTACCCGGCGTTTGGGGTCGACTAGCTCCAGACGGGTAGTGATGCTGCGATTCTTTTTTTGTTTTGACCCCTTCAGGTGAGGCGATGGCCGCAGTCTGCATGTACAGGCCACGTGGTTGATGTTCACTTGTCTCTTGTACACTGTTTTTTTTTCTTACGACTCGGAAGCATTGACACCCTGGACGCCTCCGAGGCCAGCCACCCAAACGCCACCGCGCTCACTCCTCACCCAACAGGCGGGACGCATCCCCTGCCCTCCGTCGGCGTCGCACCCACGCGGCGTTGCCCCTTACTCCCCCTGCCCGTGGCGCGCCACCGCCGTCGCCACCTGCGGCCGAAAGCCCGTCTCGGTCACCCGCACGGGGACCACGTGGCAGCCGAGGACGCCGCGGCCGCCCCACGACGCCGGGCGGAGGACCAACTCGACCCGCTCCAACCGCCCCGCGTCAACGTCACCGTCGGCAGCGGGGGTGGCCGCCGCTGCCGCCGCTGCCGCCGTCGCCTCTCCGTTGCCCGCAGCACCCGCGGCCGCGGGCGCCACGGCCGCCGCGCGGCGCAGCACAACCACCGGCAGGGTGCGCGCCGCGTCAACGGCCGCCGCCAGCGTGGCTGGGAGGGCGCCCAAGGCCGACGCTGCCGAGTTGCCTTCCATCGTTACGGACCCGAGGGCGACGAGCAAGTCGCCCGTTGCCAAGCCCGCCGCGGCGGCGGGCGAGTCGGCGTGGACGGCGTCGACTTGGGCAAACGGCACGGGTAGAGGGGTGCGGGGGGGGGAGGGGGGAGCCCCTGCGGGTGATTCGGCCGCGGGCGCGGCCGAGGGCGCCGCCGCCGGCGGTGCGGGCGGCTGTGCCGGCTCGGCCGGGGGCGGGGGTGCCGAGGAGCTGGCGCCGGCGGGCGCGTCGGCAGACGGGCGGGGCGCGAGCACCTCCTGCAGCTTCAAGTGGAGGGTGTTGGAGAGGGCCTCGACGTCCGTGCGGAGCGTGGCCACCCGGTTGCGCCGCGTCCGCACCAGCGCCACGTCAATGTCGGTCTGTGACCAAGCAAGGGGAGCGGACGAGACAACAGGGAGTTGGAAACGTGAAGAGAACCGAGACGTCAGTCGCAGGTGCTCCAGGTAGCAGCACCGCTGCCTCTCGTGCGACCATTCAATTCGTCTTGGCGGGGGCAGGCACCTCACGGGCCACCCGGGGGGCAGCAAGTACTGTACACCCCCCGTACACGCCCACTCGCACGACGCCCTTTACCCGACAAAATCCTCAAAAACAGCCCCCAAACATACCCGCGGGAACCCCTCCGCATCCACCAGCGGGCCAGACAGCCCGCCACCACCAGGTGCCGACAAAGCGTCGACAACCGCGGAGAGTTCCCGCTCGAGCGCGTCCCGCTCGTCGGCCAGCTGCTTGACGGCCGCCCGGTCGGGCGAGGGGGTCATGGCTTCGATGCCCATGACAAGGTATGGGGCGGGGGAGGAGGCCGACGGTCAAGGTGATGGTGCGCGTGGTGGCACCGAGTAGCAACTCTGGAGCGGGAGATGGACAAGCTGCCAGTGCCGAGCCAGCGGGTGGGGGCTCGCGGTGACGAAACAGTCTGGTCTCATGCAGCGGCGCGTGTGGCGTTGGACAGCGACGGTCGATCGACCCGATTAAGAGCTTGATCCTGCAAAAATTCGGGCTGAGACGAGCTGGAAGGGCTTCGATGTGGACGCACTTGAATCGTGCAACGGCATCGAATGCCCCAGACCATCTTGGGCTCATGCTGCGATGCTGCTGGAAGGAGCAGTCCCAGACGCTTATCCACGTCGAGCAATACAGACACGACCTGAAAAAATAGAGCAGAAGGATGTGTGCTTTAGAATCTAAAAAATACATGCATGTGTCAAAGTGCCGCAGGCTGCATCAATACACCAGGATACAGTCCAGCTTGCCGCTGGTCAACGCCGGGACCAGCCAACTCAGCCAAAGATGGGAATAGTACGGTTCTCCGCGTGCCGCTTTTTCTTGGGCACCCGCACAGTCAAAACTCCGTCTTCGTACGTAGCGGCCACCAACTCGGCGTCCACGTCACGGGGCAGCCGGTACGCCTTCTCAAACGACTTAAGCACCTCGGCGTCATCGGCGGAGGCGGCATCAATGTCGACGGTCGCTACACCCGCCGCCGTATCCGTCGCCGCCGCTGCCGGCGTCGCCACCACGGGCGCCGCCGCCGCCTCGGTCTCCTTGATGGTCCCCGCCTGGGCCGCCGGGGCGGCGGTCGGCTCGGCTGCCCCCGCGGGCACCGCTGGGGCCTTGCGCTTGCCGAGGAGCTTGCCCGACACGGTCAACACCGACGCGTCTTCCGAAAGGTTGAGGCCGAGGGCAGAGCGCGGGAAGCCCGGCGTTTCAAACCGGAGCACCACCGACCCGTCGGACTCGTCGCGGCCGACGTGTGCGGCCGGCCGCCAAGCCGGGGGGGGGGGGGTGCGCTTGACCACCGGTCGCCGGCAGGCACCGCCGTCGCCGCCGCGGTGAACCAACATGCGGCGGGGGCAACCGCTGCCGCGGACGGGGGCGGCCCAGGGCGCAAAGAAGTCTGCGGCAAGCACCTCCATGGGGACGCGCAGCGAGGGTGGGAGGGAAAAGAAGAGAGGGATGAACTTGGCTCTTGAATGTCGGCAGAGGGTGCGTAGGATGCTTGATGAGGCCAAGTGGTTCGGCGTCACGGGCAGGAAAGGGAGCGGGAGTGGTGACGGGTGGGAGAGAGAGGAGGATGAGGAAACAAGGGTACTGCAGACTAGAGGCGCTCGGCAGCACTGCTCTTATAGGCAGCTACGGTGCCTTCTCAGCGCCATCCGTTAGCCTCCATACCTGGGCGCCACGAGCGTCCTTGCAATCGTCATGGGTCGCGGTGATGGAAGAGCACGGTGTGTGGTTGGGGGAGGACGACGGACAGCAGTGAGCGTCCATCGAAGGAGAGCTCCAGAACAGTCAAGAAACGGCTGGATGCTTCCGGATGGATTGGTCAAATGATGAAAAGAAGCCCCCTCTTCGCTGCGAACAGCTTTACACACAGTCGCTCATGATCCGGTACGACTTAAAGTAAGTCAAGGCAACCGACTGCGGACGTGACGGGACGCCACTCCTTCCGTCCTTCCGTCCTCCCGTCCCGCGTCCCGAGCCACCCCACCAAGTGTCACCCCGCCCCGATGATTGACGAAACGTACCTCTGCCTAACGGGGTCGGTCCTCGTGTGTTGCTGAGCGAGCATTATTGGCGAGGCTCGATCGCGTACGTTGCATGCTGTTGAGCACGTGGGTTTTGGCAGGCATGACAGGCGCAGAAAATACGGATGCCCCAATTCGCGGTCGACGTGGCAGCTGCTCGCTACCAACTCTTGAACAGTGCCCGTTGTAGCCTACTGTATGCCGTACGAACGCAGTCCCTGGGGACGCGCCAAAGCCTAAGAAGGCAGCCTTTTGATGGCGGGCGGGAGCCGTGGCGTGATAGGGGACTCACGTAGAGCAGTGCCAGCGTCACCTACAACCCGGTCCTGCGTGGCGGGTGGCACAAGAGTGCACCAAGCGCACCCCCCCGTTGTTGGTGCTGGCATGCCGTGGATTCTCTGGGGCGACAGGGTGGGGTCAGGCACTGTCCTTGCCAGCACTTCGCAGGCAGTACCGATAGGGTCGACGGTGACTGCGTCCAAATGGTCGATACGTACTTCATTGTCCGCATGTCAGGCGTGGCCGGCCTTTCCAGCCGAGACGTAGACACAACCCGGAAGGCTGGCTCGCGAAAGGGTGTCGTCCTCTGGCGACGCGCCCGGCCTAAATCGGCCTGTTGTCAGAGGACGAGGTCACTGGTCGCGTCAGCAGTGGCCTCCCTGGCGTCGAAACGCGTCAGCAGCTTTCTTCGTCCACTTTTGGGCCCGTGGTGACCTGAGCTCGTCGCGACGACACATCTTGGACTGACCAATGCGGTCCACCCACGTTCTATGGTTGAATCACAGATTTTGCAATCCTCGATTGAGCGAGGGGCGAGCCAGTGTCAGACGTTTCCGCCCCCGTCCCGTCGGGTATCGCCGCCTCTTGGGTCCCCCCTTCAAACACCGCCGCCACCACACCCCGCTTCAAGCCATATGTAGTTCGCTCAGTCTCTTCAGGTGCACCCTCGACTGATGTTAGTTGTTTGCATCCACTTGACGCTCGCGTAGACCAACAGGACGCCACCACGCCGCCGATACGGGGGGCAGCCCGTAGCGCAACGCAGCAGTTGACGGGCGACCGGCAGCGGAGTGGTGTGGATGGCACCCTCATCAGCCCCCCTGCGGCGCCACACAAGCCTTTGTCTGGAGGCGTCCTCGCGAGGAACGCGAGGAAAGCGCGACGGCTCAAATTGGCCCGCGGGTCTCAATAGCGGCAGGGCCCCGCGCTGGGGCCAAACCGGCGAGCAGGGGGGTGGAGGCGCGGCCAGGCTGACCGACACCGCCGGAATCGCAACCGGATTGGGCGACGACACCGCCAGTGCCAGCTCATTCCAGCTGCTACGACGCGGGGGGCCCCGCTTCTTGGCTGTGAAGTGACCCCCGCTGGAGAGAGCGGGAGGCGCCCACCGGCGGCGTGGTCGCTGCGATAGGCGTAGCCGCCCGAGTGTGTGGGCGGATGGCGAGAGCCCCACCACCGCGAGTGGGTGGCGGATGGCGGCAGCTCCGCCGAGGTGGAGGTGGCGAGTGTCCTCGGCGGTTTGTTTGGGGCAAACACGAGCCGTGGACGGGCCCCGGCAACCGTCTCAGCGCGAGGGTGCGGCGAAGCACCTGTTTTTTGTATTGTGCGGGGCGGGCGCCGCGCGGCGGTGCCATGACCCCCCCGCCGCCGCGGGCCCGCCGCGGCGCGTCGGTGGGGGCGACAGTCAGCCCCCCCCCGGCGCGTGTGCCGTGACGGGCCGTGGCGGCGCGGCGCTGGCATTTTGGTGGCGTGACACCCGACGCCGCCGTGTTGGGCAAGCCGCCCCGCACGGTACTGCCCGCGTGCCGCCGCCGGCCGCAAACGACAGCGCCTGCACAAAGCCCCGGCGGGCTGCACGCGGACGCAGCCGCTGGCTGCATCGGCGATTGACGGCGCGCGCAGCACTCGCGCCCCCGCCGTTGCCGCACTGCGATCCGTGTTTCCGTCCTCCCGCCCCCGTTTCGGTGCCGACGCACTGCTGGTCCTGTTCCCCACGCCCTGTGCGTCTTGTTCCCCACACCCTGTGGGTCCTCTTCCCCACGCCCTGCGGGTCCTGTTCCCCACGCCCTGTGGGTCCTGTTCCCCACGCCTTGCTGGTCTTGTGGCTTGCCTCCTCCGCGGCTTGCGTCGTTTGGCTGACCCGCTTCTCGGCTTCACCCCGGGCCACCCCCCCCCCCCCCCCCCCCCCCCCCCCCCCCCCCCCCCCCCCCCCCCCCCCCCCCCCCCCCCCCCCCGCCCCCG
>Ga0114955_1000798_pt1 | contig 14412 bp, 16 predicted proteins | sample Porto_5metaG_FD_87302 | JGI IMG/M metagenome (GOLD analysis project Ga0114955, IMG submission 87302) | Marine algal microbial communities from Porto, Portugal - Porto_5 metaG | ecosystem: Host-associated > Algae > Red algae > Unclassified | place: Portugal: Porto | collected 2015-02-02 | reverse complement strand
GTAAAAATAGGGAATTAAATTATTTTGTTTAACTCATAGTTATTAAAATTTAAACAAAATTTCGTACATAGTATGTGTTGTGCTTTCGCGAAAGCGTAATAATCCTCACAACAATCAATGATTTAGTTATTTGTGAGAAATAACACAAACTTTAAGGTAAGTTATCATCTTGTTGTAGAAAAGGCAGGTAATAAAAAAGAGAGTTAATCTTGCGATTAACTCTCTAAGTACCCGGAATGGGACTTGAACCCACACGCAACTAGTGCACACGGCCCTCAACCGTGCCTGTCTACCAATTTCAGCACCCGGGTAGAAAAATTGCATTTTATCAATGCGGGTGCAAATATAAAATCTTCTTGTGAGACTCTGGAAAGAATCTAAAGTTATTTTATAATCATTATTCATTTTAGGTCATAAAAAAACCTCTATCGTTAGACAGAGGTTTGCACTCATAAAGTGACCTGGCCGGGGCTCGAACCCGGGACCCTCTCCTTAAAAGGGAGATGCTCTACCAACTGAGCTACCAGGTCATCATTTTAACGAGGGTGCAAATATAAAGTCTTCTTTCGAAACTCAAAGCATAATCTGAAATTATTTTTTGAATTTTTCTGCATAAAAAAACCTCCATCAAAAGATGGAGGTTTGCACTTATCAAGTGACCTGGCCGGGGCTCGAACCCGGGACCCTCTCCTTAAAAGGGAGATGCTCTACCAACTGAGCTACCAGGTCTTTCCTTCATTGCGGGTGCAAATATACAGTTAATTAATTCTTTTTTCCAAGCCTTTTAAATAAAATTTTTAATCTTTTTTTTGGTTTAATATATACCTTTGTTTTTCAAACAGTTCGGTTATGAAAATATTTTTAATGGGGTACATGGGATCAGGAAAATCAACCATCGGACCATTACTTGCTAAAGCACTTTCTTACAAATTTTTAGATTTTGACACCTATGTAGAAGAGGCAGAGGGTAATAGTATCGCAGAAATATTTAAAAATAAAGGTGAGATCTACTTTAGAAAAGCCGAAACAAGACATCTAAAAGCGTTAATTCACGAGAATGATGACGATATAGTAGTCGCTTTAGGAGGTGGAACACCTTGTTATGGAAACAATTTGCAGCTCATTAAAGAAGCAAATACAAAGACAATGTACCTTAATTGGAACTTTAAAGTACTTGCAAATAGATTATGGGAGGCAAAAGAGAGGCGCCCATTGATTGCTAGCATGCAATCACTAGAAGATCTAGAAGACTATATAAGAAAGCATTTATTTGAGAGAGGGTTTTATTACAACCAAGCGGATGTTGTGATTAAAGTAGAAACCCAATCACCAGAAACATTAACTGCCCAAATTTTAAAGAGACTACTCTAATACAGCAGTGTCGTTGCCTTTTCTAAAGGTAACTTTTACAGATTCATTAAGTGATGTACTTAAGGAAATACCTTTAAAGTCTGCTTTTACAGGGTATTTTTTATGATTTCTGTTTACTAAGACGGCTGTTTTAAATCTTTTAAGAGGAACCTCTAGAAAGTGTTTAACACCGTATACGAGTGTAGTGCCAGAGTTGAGTACATCATCTATAAGAATTACAGATTTATCCTGATATTCACTGGCAGGTAAACTCGTTTGTACTGTTTCTAGTGGATTTTTTTTATCCATAGTAACTTTACATAAAATTGTTGTAAGAGGAGAAATATCTGCAAGTACAGCGGCAAGACGTTCTGCAAATTTGTATCCATTATCTGCTATCCCTGCGAGCACAACTTCTTTTTCATTTACATTACTTTCATAAATTTGAAATGCAATACGCTTTGTTTTATGTGCAATTGCTTGATGATCTAATATTTTTTCAAGTGTTACTTTCATATCTCTGGTAGCTTATGGGTTAAAGATATTCAATTCACTGGATTATTCTTCTTCGTCACTTTTAAAAAAATCATCATTGTTGTAAATCTCATCGATGCTTCTTCTATCTTTTTTAGTAGGACGTCCTACTCCTTTTTTACGGTAATAATCTTTAGAATATTTGAGTAAGTCTAATTTTTCTAGATTCTCCTTTGGTGTCTTATCTCGTACATACATCCCTACTAGCTTTGCGCCTAATCTGCTTTCTGGAAGATCAAGTATTTCTAGAACATAAGTAACTTGATTTTTACGCACGGTGATAGTATCAGAAGGATAAACGTCTCGAGAGGGCTTTATGGAAGTATTATTTATTTTTACCTGCCCCTTTTTGCAAGCTGTTGTTGCAATAGATCTCGTCTTAAAGTAACGTACACACCATAGATATTTGTCTACTCTCATATTAAAAGGGATAAAATAGCGTTAATAAATATAAAGTAATATGCAAAAATACATCAAAATTGTATCTTGCACTTCCTAAATAAGAATAGATGAAATTAAGAAATTACCTAGGTTTAGCATTAGTGTTGATACTATGTGTGGGTTGTCCTAGTGATGATGACAATGGTCCTATAAGAGTCCCTCCCCGCGATAGAGGAGAACAAGCGATAGCAGATGATGCTGAGATAATAGAGTTTCTAGAAACGCACTTCTATAACTATGAGGAGTTTGAGAATCCTCCAGCAGATTTTGATTTTAAAATACGCTTTGATACTATAGCTTCTATAAATAGTGATAAGACTCCTATTATTGATAGACCAGAATTGTCTAGTATTACTTACAATCGTGTAAGTACAGATCAAACATTATACATCCTTATTGCGAGACAGGGTGCTAGTGAAAAACCAGCAGCTACTTTTACAGATTCTACATTGATTACTTATACAGGTAGAAATTTGAACAGTAGTGTTTTTGATTCTTCACCAAATCCAATTTGGTTTGATTTAACAACAACTGTAGATGGTTTTACTAATGGTCTTGCTGGTTTTAAAGGCGCTGGTGCGGGTCCCGTTACAAACGGTGACGGTACAATAGCTTACCAGGATTTTGGAGTAGGTGCAATATTTATTCCAAGTGGATTAGGATTTTTTAACCTTCCTTCTGGAGGAGTTGAGATTTATAGTCCCCTTGTATTTACCTTTTCTGTGTTTGATGTAATGATTACAGATCATGATGGTGACGGTATCGTCTCTTTTGATGAAGACCTTGATGGAAACGGTTTTCTATTTGATGAAGCAGATAATCCAGATAATGATCAAGCATTTGCCTTTCAAGATCCAGATGATGATAATGATCGCGTGTTGACTAGGCTAGAAATTGTACGTGATGCAAATGGTAACTTAGTATCATTTTTAGATACAGATGGAGATGGAATAAGCAATCATCTTGATAACGATGATGATGGTGACGGTAGAAACACCATTGATGAAATCCAGATTAATAGTACCACAGGAGTAGTGACTTTTACAGATACCGATGGAGATGGAATTCCTGATTATCTAGACGCAGATAGTTAATCTATAGCCTCACGCTTTCGCGAAAGCATAACAAAAGAAAAGAGCACATTGTTTAATACAATGTGCTCTTTTCTTTTTAAGAAGTTTATCGAGTAACCTATTTAGTACTAGATATATTGATTGATGATATTTTCAAAAAGTTCTTGTTTACCACTTGTAGGTGCAATCTCGCCTTGATCTGATGCGATGTTGTAAAGGTCTTTCAAGTTTAACTTACCACTTTCAAAATCTGCTCCTTTTCCATTTTCAAAAGAGTGGTACCTATCTGCAACCATTTTCTTATAAGGAGAAGATGTTAAAATCTTATCTGCTGTGATGAGTGCTCTTGCAAAAGTATCTGCGCCTCCTATGTGTGCATGAAAAATATCTTCCATATCTGTAGAGTTTCGACGTATTTTTGCGTCAAAATTAACTCCTCCACCTTGTAGACCGCCTGCTTGTAAAAAGACAAGCATGGCTTCTGTAGTTTCTTGAATATTATTAGGAAATTGATCTGTATCCCAGCCATTTTGATAATCACCACGGTTTGCATCTATGCTTCCTAGCATTCCTGCTTTGGCAGAGACAGCGAGTTCATGTTGAAACGTGTGCTGGGCAAGAGTGGCGTGATTTACTTCAATATTCATTTTAAAATCATTTTCTAGGCCATACTCCTTTAAGAATCCTATAGCAGTAGCTGCATCAAAGTCATATTGATGTTTCATAGGTTCCATAGGCTTAGGTTCTATAAAAAAGTTACCTGTAAATCCTTGTGCTCTTGCATAATCACGAGCCATGGTAAAAAATTGACCAAGATGATCAAGCTCCTTGCTCATGTTTGTATTAAGTAGTGACATATATCCCTCACGACCACCCCAGAAAACATAATTCTCACCATTTAATGCGATGGTAGCATCTAGAGCAAGTTTTACCTGGCCACCAGCTCTGGCAAGTACTTTAAAATCTGGATTACTAGCAGCGCCATTCATATATCGAGGATTAGAAAAGCAGTTTGCAGTTCCCCATAAAAGCTTTACACCAGTCTCAGTTTGCTTATCCTTTATATAATCTACGATTTTTGAAAGACGTTTTTCAGACTCAGAAAATGATGATCCTTCTTCTATAAGATCATAATCGTGAAAACAATAATAATCAAAGCCCATCTTCTGTATAAACTCAAATGCGGCATCTGCTTTTGCGTATGCAGCATCCATTACATTAGAAGGCTCATCCCATTTAAAGCGCTGGGTACCTGGGCCAAAAGGGTCAGACCCCTGCCCACAGAAAGAATGCCAGTATGCGATAGCAAACTTAAAATGTTCGCTCATTTTTTTTCCTGCAATTAATTGATCAGGATTATAGTATTTAAAAGCTAGAGGATTATCAGACTCTTTACCTTCATATTTAATGGTATCAATTCCCTTAAAATAAGTTTCCATACAGTTATTTATAGTGATTTAAGTTTATGTTCTAGTGTTTCTTTCCATGCATCATAAGCATGTCGATATGCTTGATCTTCTTGTAACGGTTTATATGTAATGATATGATCATTCTTTTTTATTATTTTGCTAAATTGCTTATAATTATCTGGTGTAATAATGGTTGCTCTTGCAGCACCTATGGCTCCTGTGGTGTCATAAATCTCAATTTCTTGACCTATTAAAGTAGCCACGGTAAGAGCAAATATTTCAGATCTAAAGAGGTTGTCATTTCCAGCTCTTATAACAGACACCTCCGTATTGTCTTCCTTAAGGATCCCCATTCCATACACAAAGGAAAAAGCGATACCTTCTAGCGCTGCACGATACATGTGATGTTTTGCGTGAATATTGAGATTAATATTGGAAAACTGGGTGCCTATATTTTTATTATTGAGCATGCGTTCTGCACCGTTTCCAAAAGGAATAGCTATAAGACCCTCAGATCCTACGGGTACTAGTGCTGCTTGCTCATTCATTTCTTGATAGGAAATCTCGTTAAATGTATTTTTAAGCCATCTATATTGTATGCCACAACCGTTTATATTCAATAATCTACCTACAATAGGCTTTTCTGGCGTATAGTTGACGTGTGCAAATTGGTTTACTTTACTTATTTCCTTAAAGTCTCTTTGCGCTGTTACTGCATAGATTACTCCAGATGTGCCAGCAGTTGCTGCAACTTCTCCTGGTTTAAAAATATTGAGGGATAAAGCATTGTTAGGTTGATCTCCAGCTCTATATCGCACTATAGCACTTGTAGGTAAACCTGTTTTGATGGCTGCAAGTTCTGTAATGCTACCTTGATTTGTAAAGTTTTGCGTGAGTTCTGGAGTAAGCTTTTGGTCTATGTTGTAGTGATCAAGAAGCTTTGTAGCAACCTCGTTAGAAGAGTAATCCCATAAAGTTCCTTCTGTTAACCCATTGATCGTGGTATTGCATTTACCAGTGAGTTTATATGCAATATAGTCGCCAGGAAGAAGATATTTATAGATTTCTTTATAAACTGCTGGTTCATGCTCTTTGATCCATTTAAGCTTTGATGCAGTAAAGTTGCCTGGAGCATTAAGTAGGTGACTAGCACACCAAGAATGTCCAAGGGAATGGTAAGCGTTCTCACCTATTTCTATAGCTCTGCTATCACACCATATAATAGCATTTCTTAATACATTACCAGCCTTGTTTATTAATACAAGACCGTGCATTTGGTAAGCGATTCCTACGGAGGTAATAAGTTTTTTATCTATTCCAGACTCCTCAATGATGTTTTGGGTTGCAGTACATATATGTTTCCACCACGTATCTGGATGCTGTTCTGCCCAGTTTCCTTTAAGCGCAAGGATTTCCATTTCTTGTGTGGGTTCTTGAACAATTCTTATTTTTTTTCCTGTAGTGCTTTCTATGAGTGCTACTTTTATAGATGAGCTACCTATGTCGTATCCTATCGCGTACAATATATTTCCTTTTGATTAGTCAAAGTAATGTAAGGAATATTTATATGGGTGCCATATACAGTAATTAAGTTTTTACTATAACGTTTTCGCAATAGCGCAAAAAAAAGCACCTCGATGAGAGATGCTTTATAAAGGATTAACATTTTTCTATTTTCCTCCATCAAGAGAGTATGATACACTAAGAATCCATTGCGAGGGTCTTGAGTCTATAGTAAATCCAGTTTCTGGATCGCTCAAGGTGTCCACTGCAAGCGTGTCATTATCACTTATGGAACCTTCATAGCGTATATCAAAACCTATACGGCCTAGGGTAACTCCTGCACCTATCTGGTATCCTAGTGTAAATGAATTTTCTGGATTACGTACATCGATGTCAATATCATCAAAATCATTATCTAGTATATATTGAAAGGAAGGTCCCGCCTTGAGGTCTATAGGCCCTAGGATATTTACACCTACTAGAATGGGAACATCTATTTTTGAAAAATTGTAATCTGCTTTTTGAAACCCTCTAAAGCCATTAAAGTCATATTCTGTGGTAAGATTTGTATACAGTACTTCTGGCTGCACAAATAAACCGGCGAGTTCAATTCTTCCATACAGACCTACATGGTAACCTACTTTATCATCGCCATTAACTTGAAAGTCTGTTGCAAAATCAGGAAATGTACTTATATCTCCAGTTGATCCGTAATTAAGTCCGCCTTTGATTCCAAAATCTGCGCTTTGGCTTAATGCAGTCATACCTGATAAGAGTAGTACTGCTACAATGATTTTTTTCATAATTGAAGTTTTTTTGATTAATAAAAGGACAAATAAAAAGGCAGTATGTTACAATCATACTGCCTATGTCTTTGTATGTAAACGGTTGTGTTGTTTGATTATTTTCTAGCCACTACTTTTTCTGCAGCCTTTATGATAGCATCTGCATTAAGTCCGTACTTTTCCATAAGTTGTGCTGGTGTTCCACTTTCTCCAAAGGTGTCTGCTGTTGCAACATACTCTTGTGGCACAGGATGCGTAAGTGATAACTCTCTTGCGACACTTTCTCCTAGACCTCCTAAGAAGTTGTGTTCCTCTGCAGTAACTACACAACCTGTCTTTTTTACAGACTTGATAATTGCGTCTGCATCTAGAGGTTTAATGGTGTGTATATTGATTACATCTGCTGTGATACCCCTTTCGTTAAGTACTTTACAAGCTTCAAGTGCTTCCCATACCAGATGCCCTGTTGCAACAATCGTCACATCATTACCTTCTTGTAATTGTACTGCTTTTCCTATTTCAAATTTCTGATTTTCTGGAGTAAAGTTGGCCACTACTGGACGTCCAAAACGTAAATAAACTGGCCCTACGTGATCTGCAAGAGCTATAGTAGCCGCTTTGGTCTGGTTGTAATCACACGTATTTATTACTGTCATCCCTGGTAACATCTTCATAAGACCTATGTCTTCAAGAATTTGGTGTGTGGCACCATCTTCACCTAAGGTAAGACCTGCATGAGATGCACAGATTTTTACATTTTTATCAGAATATGCGATAGACTGTCTAATCTGGTCATAAACACGACCTGTAGAGAAGTTTGCAAAAGTACCTGTAAAAGGTATTTTACCTCCTATGGTTAGTCCTGCAGCGATACCCATCATATTAGCTTCGGCAATTCCTATTTGAAAAAAACGTTCTGGATTTTCATCTATAAAGGTTTGTATTTTTAGAGAGCCTATAAGATCTGCACAAAGAGAAACCACATTAGGATTTGTTCTTCCTAATTCTGTCATTCCTGCTCCAAAACCTGATCTTGTATCCTTACTGCCTGTATTTTCGTATGTTTTCATTGTAATGATTTTTGGTACGCTTTCGCGAAAGCGTAATAAGAAAAGGGTTAGTAATCGCCTAAAGTTTCTGGATTCTGTTCTAAAGCACTCGCGAGTTGCTCATCATTAGGAGCTTTTCCATGCCATGCGTGGGTGCCCATCATAAAGTCTACACCATTACCCATGATGGTATGTAATAATACACAAACTGGTTTGCCGTTTCCAGAAAGATCCTTGGCTTGATTCATTCCTTTTACAATAGCCTCTACGTTATTTCCTTGCTCAATATCAAGAACAATCCACCCGAAAGCTTCAAACTTTGCGCGCACGCTTCCCATGTTTAAAACGTGGTCTGTGCTACCGTCTATCTGCTGTCCATTAAGATCTACAGTAGCTATAATATTATCAACCTTCTTTGCCGAAGCATACATAATTGCTTCCCAGTTTTGACCTTCTTGCAATTCACCATCACCCATTAAGGTGTAGATAGTATGGTTGTCTTTGTTAAGTTTTTTTGCTTGAGCTGCACCCACAGCAACACTAAGTCCTTGACCTAGGGAGCCAGATGCAATGCGTACTCCAGGCAATCCCTCATGGGTAGTAGGATGTCCTTGTAATCTTGAGTTTAATAGTCTAAAGGTGTTGAGTTCCTCTACTGGAAAGTATCCAGAACGAGCTAGTACACTATAGAATACAGGAGAAATATGACCATTAGAAAGGAAGAAGAGATCTTCTCCTATACCGTCCATATCAAATCCTTCTTTACGTTCCATAAGCTCTTGATAAACCACCGCTATAAATTCGGCACATCCTAGTGATCCGCCTGGGTGTCCAGAATTTACTTTATGTACTTGTCGTACAATATCTCTACGCACTTGGGTAACAAATGCTTCTAGCTTCTCTATGTCTGCCATGTTGTTGTATTTATTATGTAAAAATAAGCATATAAAAAAGTCCTACCATCCAGATTGCTCAAGATTGTAGGACTTCTTTGATTTTTGCGAATTATGGAATGTAAGCCGTTTTATGCGATTACATCCATATTTTCAGATAGTGTACCTATGAATTTTGTGATAGGTCCTTTAACCATCATCGCCATCATAGCATTAAATTCGCCTTCAAAATGAAGCTGTACTTCTGTTTTATCTGCGGCAAGCTCTTTAATATCTGCAGTGAGCTGGAAGGGAACCTTATCGCTTGCTGCTCCTAGTACTACTTTGCTATGAGGAATTCCTTCCTTAAGATCTAGTACAATTTCTGGCATTCCTTTAAGTCCAAAAAGGAAGCGAGTATCGCTTATTTTTTCAAACTTTGTATTTTCCGGCATTAATTTTTCAAAATTCTCAATATTCATTAAGAAGTCATATACTTCTTCCTTTGAGCTGTTTACTGTTTTTACGGGGCTTTCTAAGTTCATTGTCGTTTTTTTATTATTGCTGCCACGTTGATGGACTTTTGCGCCAGTTTTCTAGCGTTTCTTGTTGTACTTCTGTTATAAAATTTGTGTCGCGTGCTTGTAATAATAAATGCGAGTAATCGCTCAGTGTATTAAGTGTTACTCCAGCATCTTTAAAATTCTCACTAGCTGTATCAAAGCCATAGGTAAAGATGGCAAGCATCCCTTTTACTGTCATGTTAGCATTTTTGAGAGCCTCTACAGCCATAAGACTACTCTTACCTGTGCTTATAAGATCTTCTATCACAACCACATTACTATAAGGTTCTAGGTGACCTTCTATCTGGTTTTTACGTCCATGTTTTTTTGGTTCTGGACGCACGTAAGCAAAGGGTACGTTGAGATAATCTGCAACAAGCATCCCTATGCCTATGGCTCCAGTTGCAACGCCTACAATAGCATCTGGCTTGCCGTAGATGTTTTCTACCTGTTTTGCCATTTCTTGATGAATGTAATTTCTTATAGGTGGATATGATAGTGTGATGCGGTTGTCACAATAAATTGGAGATTTCCATCCAGAGGCCCATATAAAAGGTTCTTGCGGTTGTAATTTTATTGCATTAATTTGCAAAAGTAATTCGGCAGTCTTTTTTGCCGTTTCTTTGTCTAAAATCATACTGCAAATGTATAAAGTTTTTGTGAATGATATTCCTATTATTCTATCTACAGAAAAGGTAATAGGAAAGAATTATAAAACCATCTCTATAAAGAAGGTCAAAATCAAAAAATTGATCAAGAAATTATATGATGGAGAACAGCTATATATTAACCTCTATCACGCTAAGGAAGAGAAGTTAATCAAGCACTTGCGCAAGAAGCTTAAACTTGTAATCGCAGGTGGCGGACTTGTATATAACGATAAAAAGGAAATTCTTTTTATACATCGCAACGGTCGCTGGGATTTGCCTAAGGGTAAGATTGAGAAAAAGGAGGATATAGAAGACTGTGCTATACGAGAAGTAGAGGAGGAGACTGGTGTAAAAGGGCTAAGCATTACAAAGCCCCTAGAAATTACCTACCATGTCTTTAAGCGTAACGGAGAGTTTAGACTTAAGGAGACCTTCTGGTTTGAAATGCATACTAGTTCTATAGAGGAACTAGTGCCGCAAGCAAAAGAAGGTATTAAAAAAGCGAAGTGGCTCAACTTTGAAAAATCACAGAAGGCCCTTGATAAATCTTATGAAAACATAAAACTTATTTTTCCTAAAGAATATTTAATTAAGCATCCTAACGATAGGGTAGCGTAGGTGTGCTTTCTCATAACTAGGCGATTTTTTATGAATCCAGTCTAGCTGTGCATACCAATCATCTGCAAACTCAGGATTTAATGACTTTTTGAGATTAAATGCTATTCTAATAGTAGGATTTGCTTCTAGAAATTGTAATGCTTTATCTTCCCATACGTATGGAGAGAAGCCTTCCTTTTGTTGTAATATGGTGTCAAAGAAGTTCCAATTAAAGAAACTATCTGTTGCTTCTGGTTCTAGTGTTTCTAGAATATAGCGTATTCCTTTTTGGTCTGTAGGCACTATGTAGCCACCTCTAGGTATCGTAACTTCTTGTTCAGACGTTTTTAAACTCGTGTTGTAATGTAAATAATGACCTTCATAAGGGCTACTGCGCGTTTCATAAGTGTCTATGTGATATACTTGCGCTACAAATGTAGTGTCCTTTTTAAGCTGATCAAACTTAATGTCATTTGCCTTTAAGATAAGTGCAATATCTCTGTAACCTCGAGGGATTACATAAGCTTTTGGTACGGTTATCTCTTTTGTAGGCTTAAAATAATCGTAGTACGTCACCTTTTTAGTAAACGGTTTGTTAACGTCATATTTGAGACGTTCTTTCCCTGTTACTTCACTAGGCTGCATGGTTGCTTCATACCCTAAGAAGTCTAGAGTGGTGGTTTTTGTCGTGTCTACCTCAAATTGTACAGGATAGGTTTCCGCTTTCGCGAAAGCGTTAAAAGCACCTTCACGCATTTCTTTAATTTTTTCACCATTTTGTGCAGTGATTTTTAAGATACTTTTCATGAGTTCGTACGTTCCTTCTACTCTAGGTTTGTATGGTTTAAGCATGTGGGTTTCTACCATGAGGCCTATGGTATTCCATAAAGAAGTGAAACCTGTCGAGTAGCGTGGATAATCCATAAATTGGCTAAAACCTTTTTCTGGAGTGCTGTTAAAGACGTTTACATAAGGGGTAATCTCCCAGTTTTTAGTCTTGAGATCTTGCTCTAACATGGGTTGGAACTCATCATGCACATAGTCACCTAAGGCACCACCTAGTTTGTTGTGTTGTGTAAAAAGGTGTGTGAGCGTGTACTGATAATCTGCGCCATTGCTTACGTGATTATCTATAAAAACGTCTGGCTGGATCATGTGATAAATCTCTGCAAAAGCGGCAGCGTTTTTTGTGTCACGCTTTATAAAATCACGGTTGAGATCATAGTTTTGTGCATTCCCGCGGAAACCATATTCTTTTGGCCCATTTTGATTGGTACGTGTCCCACTATTACGATTAAGAGCACCACCCACATTATAAATGGCGATCGCACTTACCCATGTATTTTCTGGAGCTTCTATCTTTCCTTGTGCAAGGTCGCGCATGAGCATCATGGTAGCATCAATTCCATCTGACTCGCCAGGGTGAATACCATTATTAATGAGAATGCGGCGCACATCTTTATCGTCAGAAAACTCACTGTCAAAACTTCGATTAGGATTAAAAGTTACCAGTGTTAACGGCTCACCAGCATCTGTAGTGCCTACTTCATAGGTTTTAATAGAGCGATATGCAGTATCAAGATCTTTATAAAAAGAGATGACTTCTTGGTAAGTTGGTGTTTCTGTACCTCCGCTTTTTTCAAAACGCGTAGTAAAGTCTTTATTTTCTGGGTTATCTTTTGTCTCACCACAACTTATGATGATTGCGAGTAGTGGGAGTAATAACAGTTTTTTCATGAAGTAGTTCTTGAGGTGTGAAGATACAAATTGGCTCAAAAATAAAAAGTAAGTTATTGTAGCCGTATACTATGTGAATTACGCTTTCGCGAAAGCGTAAAAAAATTAAAAGAAAGGAGCATATTGCAAGACCCTGAAGTCTATGGTATTGAATCTCGGATTTTCCTTTTTAAGTTGTTTGTATAGAGCAAGACTACCTACAGCTCTGTTTGCCGCTCCAGAAGGTGCAGTAAGAGACACCGTTTTGATAGTGCGTCCTTGCCATTGAAATTGATGAACTCGTGGCACTTTGCTACTTACCACTTTTAACGTCACATCCTGTTCTTTGCAAGCTTTTCTAAAGAAATACTCAGGACCATTTTTACTATTTCCGCCAGTAAATAATAGTGTTTCCACTTTTGGAGATTTGCTCAAGTAATCAAAAATATCCCTAAGGGTGACATTAGTCATCCCAATATCTGAGGCGTCTATTTTAATACGTTCTGAGGAAGCGACGATATCACAAACACCAATGTTGCGAGATATGAGAAAGTCCTTACGCTCTTTAATGGCTTGGTCTGTAGTTTCAAAAGTGAGATTGAGGTTGAAAATCTTATTTAAGATTGGCCATAATTGCCCATCGATACTACCGTAGCAAAAGTTTACATCTCCAGGTTTGAGCGTGCCTTCTGTAAATCTAGGCGGAGGTAATGTGCCTACAATGAGTTTTGTGGCGTTCTCGATATTAAACGGCGGATAAGGATGTGTGTGTTTAAAAATAGCCATTATGATTGTGTGACGGCTACTAGTCTTTCTACCTCTATAAAGGTGTTTTTGTGTAGTTTTCTATTAGGTGTGGTAAGGTTTAAAAATTCTTCTTGCATTTCGTGAAGTACCTCTAGCGCTTTAGATTGCATCTTACTATCAATATAAAATTTAGAGAGTTCTACACGCTCAGGATAATTAGAATAGCGTTGATCTATTTTTTTAAGTATAGCTTCTGCTTCCTCATCCTTACCAGTTTTAGATAATGCGAGCCCATATTTAAATTGTGCTTGTGACTTCTCAAAGTTAGATACATCACTCATTTTCTGACCTATGGCAATTACATCATCATACTTTTCTTGTTCAAAAAGAGCAATAAGCAATTGTGTATTCGCATAGTAATCATTAGTGTGATTTCCATGTAAGACCGTATCGTATTGAACGGCTGCTTCTTTGAAATTGCCTATGGCTAGCAACGCATCACCTAGCTCCACACGATTAGAATACGTATCTGCAAATTCTACTTTCTTTTCTAATTGGCTTATTTTTTTGGTAGGATTAATTACCGCTGTAAATTCCTTTTGGACAATAGCGACATCCTTTTTATTGAAAATCTGAGCAATTACATATACTAGGCAGCCTATGGCAGGCAATAGGAGGATAGCAAAGTACCAGTAAACGCTATTTTTATTCTTGTAAACGTGGTATGCACATGCCAGCTGGAGCGCAATAAGAATGTAATATGTCATAGTGATACTTTTTATTTATAAAGATAGTGTAGGCAGATGATTAACAGAATTTTAAAATAGGTTCTTTTTAAAAAATGCTACCTTGAGAATAACTAAAAATATGGATATGGGAAGAGGAGATAAAAAATCAAGAAGAGGAAAAATAAGCCGCGGAACTTTTGGCGCAAAAAGAAGAAAAAAGGGCAGAAAAAAAGCTAAGGATGCTGCAAAAATGCAGAAGAATAAGTAGTTGTTTGCTAGATTCAATCAATAAACGCAACTTCTGGTTTAAATAATAATTTATCCATTACTTCTACTGGAGTATCAAAGTTAAATCTTTTTCTAGGTCTATCGTTAAGTTTATTCTGAACGTTTAG
>Ga0114955_1000794_pt1 | contig 14448 bp, 8 predicted proteins | sample Porto_5metaG_FD_87302 | JGI IMG/M metagenome (GOLD analysis project Ga0114955, IMG submission 87302) | Marine algal microbial communities from Porto, Portugal - Porto_5 metaG | ecosystem: Host-associated > Algae > Red algae > Unclassified | place: Portugal: Porto | collected 2015-02-02 | reverse complement strand
GAATAATGTCGAGACAAAAATTGCCTGTTCAATACAAAAGAGCGGGTTTCCCCACTCTTGTCTCGGTAATCGTTAGCATTTCCATAAAAACTATACCATATCCAATTTTTTTATGCAAATGAAGTTCCTTATAAACAGGCATTCTTCATCAGTTCTTTTCATTCATTCTTTTGGCGTGTTCACGAATAATTTCTGCCTCCCGGCTCTCCTTTAAAACTCGAAAACCGTCATAATCCGGGTAGAGGGAATCATCGTCTTGAATGCTTGTTAAAATCCAAAATTGGCTACCTGCGCCTCCGAGCTGTTCAATTGTCTTCAGCCAGCTATCATATACATCAGGACGGGCTGCTTGATTTTGATAGCCAAACTCTTCTAATACAACAGGTTTGCCAATTGCGTTTCCTCGGGTGATATGATCTTTAATCCATTTCACTCCCCATGCAGCAGACTGATTCCAGTGATCCGGGTATAAATGATAGGTTCCATAATCAATATGAGGGAGAGCAGTCAAACGATCCCAATCAACACCTTCTCCCCCATTGTAAAACCAATCGTCATGACCTGTCATGCGAAAGAACCCTTCGTCTCCTACTGCAACAAGGTGATTCGAGTCAATTGATTTGATCCATGCACTCATTTCATCTGCCCAGTTTACTAGTATATCTCCAGAAGGGTCTGACTGAGCTCGCGGCTCATTGGCGAGCTCCCATGTCATGATAGCAGGATCATCTTTATATTGAACACCTGAGTACGTATTGGTTCTCTCTAATACATAGCGCACATAGTTTTTGTAAGCTGTTTTAATCCGAGAATCTGTATAAAAGTGATCATGTGATCCTGCCTGAAACCACTTCACATATTGATTCATCCCGCCAAAGTCATCCCAATTGTTCACGAGTGGGATGACCAGCTTGATTTCTTCCTGCCCTGCTTTATAAATCGCATAGTCTAGTTTTTGAAAACCGGATTCTTCATAAACACCTGGACGAGATTGTAAGACTGAGTTTTCTTGAGGGGTACCATCGTGAAATCCCCAAATACGAATAACCTTTAAATCCATTGCCTTCATATCGTCAAAAACAGCATCTACCATCTTTTTTGATTTGTAATGGAAATAATAATTATTTGTGCCAGCAAAGTAAAATGGGTGGTTGTTCAATACAAAATGTGTACCAGATGTTTGCACATAGGAGGAGGCCTTTACGGTCAGAGTGAACCAACCCGCCCATAAAGTGATCAGCAGCATAAAACAAGCCACTCGTTGAACCCATTTTTTCATTCCATTCTCCTCCTCACAATCTCTTATTCTACTGGTACGATGATATCTAGTTGAAGCGGTGTTTGTTTAGTTGAATCAAGTTCAATCGTCTGCTGCTGCAACATTTTACTTTCTTCACCAATTCGAACCTCATACGTCCCGTGAAACGCTGGACATGTCACTTGGCCATTCGCATCTGTTTTTTCCACTCTTTGTGTCGTCCACTCCTGTAGAAGCTTTTCATAACGCCTTCCCGCTTCATTTAACGACCAATCATGATTCACGATGGCTGCGTGCTCACCTCTCCAATGAGCACCCGCCCAAAATCCCCACATCAGCACACCTTTTACGGCTGGATGACTAAAGGCAACCCGATATAAAGCTTCTAAGTTATCCGCTCGTCTATTGGCATCCGGATGAACAGAGTCATACTCTGTCACCCATATCGGTAGACCAAGCTCAGCAAGCACATCTAGTCTTTGTTTTACAACGACTGGATCCACTCGATCTTCAAAGTGACCTTGAACTCCAATAGCCTCAACTGGTGCCCCCAGCTGACGAAGTTCATTGATATGTGCTTTATATGCGTGATGTTCGCCGTATGAGATTACATTATAATCATTGACAAACAACAAGGCTTGAGGATCAATTTTTTTCGTTTCTTCATACATCCATTTCCAAATCTGTTTCCCAAACCGGTCTTTAAAAAATGAACCATGCATCATTTCGTTGTTTACATCCCAATGACGGAATTTCCCTTTGAAATGATTGCCTGCATGCTCAAGCCGCCTTTTCATGGCTTCATATACTTCATGATTCGGTAATGATTTCAGCCAGTTTGGATTGGCATCCTCTACCTCCCAAAATAAGGCGTGCCCCCTCACTGGAATTTGGTGTCTATTGGCAAAATTCAGCATGGCATCTGCTTTTTCGTATGTTATTTTCCCTCGTTCAGGCTCATTTGCATACCATTTTGCCTCATTTTCAAACACAGCCCAATTAAAATGTTGAACAAAAAAATCAGCATACGTTTGATTGAATAGTACTTGGTCATTCATTGCTGAACCAAATGCAAATTCATGTCTGATTTGTTTTATTTCTACCTCTATTCCGGCAACTGGCTTTTGTTCCTTATTGATGACGTTTATGACAAGCTCTCTTTGTCTATGTTGTAAGATTCGATTATTTGCTTCTTTTCTCCAGCTTTGATTTTCTTGTTCCTGTGATCCGCCATTCGATGAATGATTCATAAATTCTTTCTTATTAACCATGATGACATCACCTTTGCTTTCACTTCATTTATCTCATGAGGAGACCGCCGACTAAAAAAGCCGGCAGCTGTACTACGTTCTATTCGTTTATGAGACGATGGTATTCTGCATAAGCCGTAGCCATATCAACTTGCGACCAGAAACGGTGGTAGGTGAAACTTGGCGCTCCGTTTTCCCATTTGCCTGTTGCTTCATTAAAAGATGATTGATATTTACTCTCCAGTGCTGACCAGGCTGGGTCTTGCTTGATTTTCGGACGAAGATCTGCAAAGCTCGTATACACTCCGTTACCTCCTCGCTGCGGGTCAGAAGGAATGGTGCTGGAACCAGGGATCTGATTTCCTTGACCAAATGTTCCGTTCCAGCCATTTGGGAAGTACACTTCTTTTTTAAAGAAACGGTGGTAGTCTTCTCTGTCTTCCTCTGTCACAATCCCTACACCATCATTGTAATTCCAAGCAACCTCAAGGAGTTGTGCCGCTGTCTCTTTTGCTCTTATGCCAAGTGCTGTGTAGTTTCCTGTCTCTTTCTGTGTTGCAGCAGCAAAGAATGTGAGTGCTTTGATTAGACTGCCCAGTACACCAGTATCTTGAGTAGGATCTTTTGTAACTGCCGTTAAATTTGGATTACCTGTTGCAGATTGGAACCCGCTCCAAGTGTCAGGCTGACCGCTCCATTCTATATTCCCAGGAATCCAAAACTCTCCCGGTGCACTCGTCGTAGCAACAGCAACATTTGTCCCCCCTAGAATTCTTTGACCCTGACCATCTAAAAAATATCCATCTTGATCCGACACAGGACGAGTGCCAATAAAAACGTAATCTAGTGAATAGTTGACCCATTTTGTGATGACAGATTTGGCCATTTGGAAATTTTCAGATGTTTTGTCGCCATCTTTTGCAAAGATATAATAAAGCTCTGCTACACGCTCAATCGGCCATGCTTGCATTCCAAACCAGTTATTGGACGGAGGATCATGGTAAACAGGCGCATCTTCATAAGCCATATCATAAAATGTGCTTCTTCCTGCTGGATAAGCGCTATAGTCTCCATTCCAGCTGTTGGTAGCACCTCCTGCAATCGCTCCCTCTTTTGATTGAAGCCAGACGTAAAATTCAAGCTGTCTCTTTAACGTCTTTTCCCAATCACTTGCACCAGTCGGTGACGATGGCTTTAAGCCTCCCTTATCTGAGGATAAAGCATAGGCAGCGACTGGGTTTTGATACCCTTGATGACAATGGCTCGCTCCGATACGCCATGACCAATTCGCATATTCTCCAAGTCCCCCGCCCCAAGAGGTATACCATGCCATTAAGTGATGACATGCACTTTTTCCATTTCCAGGATACGGATTACCTTGCTTGCCGCTTCCAATTGTTTGAAAATATTTATCGTACATTCCGTAACGAAGGAAATCACCCATCTTTTTCGCTTTATCAAGATAGACTGACCCATTATAGCCAAGTTCCTTTGCCCAATACATCGCCTGTATTGCACGCGCATCAGCATCCGTCGCATTTGTATAGCGCCACTGGGCGGCGGGCGCTTGATTTTCTTTTGTGAACAAGCTCATGAAACCTTCATTGGGCTTTCCGGCCGTTTTATCATCTTGTGATGGATGAGGGATGGCCTCCCATACGGATTCTTGCGGACCCCGCTGGAATGTGTTTACATATGCGGCTGTATGTGATGGGTTGAGCAAATTCCCATATTCATACCAGTTGTCTACATCAAGTAGCCAGTGCATTAAATACGTTTCATTCGTTCCGTAAGTTGACCTCAGTTCATGATCAATCGGATCTTGACCAGCAGGGCGAGCACCCGTCAACTGGCTCGGATATTGATCTGGATATGGTTTCTCTGAAGCGTATGTGGCTGGGCTAGATGGATTGTAAGAACTCATATGCGGCTGTTCGTCATGTCCATCTTCGTTTACTGGAATGATAAACTTCTCCATATTATCCCAAGCCGCTTCTAGTTTGCTCCAATCGCCTGTGTAGTGACCATACAATGCTTCAAGCCATAACCAATAGCTGTAAGCTTCTGAAGTGGTCATATGCCCGTAATCAGGCGCCTCACAAATGAGTGTCTCAACGGAATGATACGGAATGCCTTCTTTTGAAAAATATCCATTCGCATCGTTTTTCATTTGATGATAAAGCGTTAAAAACCGTTCTTTATTTGTCATGTCCTCACCCTTTATATTTATTTATTCGGAAGCGTACCAAATACTAAATCACCTTGATCAAAAACAGGAATTCTCGCTGTTTTCTGCATATTGGATGTTAATCCTTGAAAGGAATAATCATTTGAGGCATCCCATATATTCGCACCATTTGGCGCAGATAACCGGAACTGTATTTCCTTCTTATGAAGCGATTCGCCTCCTGGAAAAATAGCTACGCCAGTAAAATCGATTTCTGTAAAATAGATATGGGATGATGCGTCATACACCGTTAACGGAGATAAGGAAGCGCCTTCATTGTAGACAGCTATCACTTGAATATCTTTATCAGTGAATCCCTTCGCAAATATCTCGCTCAGATTGACATAATATCTAAAAGAAAGTGATTGACTACTTCTTGCCGGCCAGCCTGATCGATTGTATAGAATGGCTTTGATCTGAGTAGATGTTGTATCGTTACTCATGACAGCTGCCTCTACAAAAAACTCATCTTCCACTTTTTCTTTAGGCGGAAAATTCGGCAGTTTTGACTGCCCCTGACCAAACAGCTGTACCATTTTGGCTACATTTCCAGTAAAGGCGGCATTATAGTCTGTTGCTACCTCGTTTGATACATAGTCAGAGATGTCATCGGTATACTGATCCTGTGCATTAGGCCCCCCAACAAGCGCTCCATAAAGCGTGTGTCGATGAGAAGAAGGAGTTGTCAGCTGATTAGACCATGAGCCATGTGCAGTTCGATGGTGTGGATGCATCGGCGGATTTTTGCCAAACCCAACGACATAGCTTCTATTTTGCGGATTATCCCCTAACATATAGTGTGTTTGCCTGATCGCAAACGTTTGGTATCGATTCTTTTTTTCTTGATCAGAGACCCAATCTGCGTACACAAACGCTAAAAATGCAGCATTTGCTGTATAACGAAGTGAACCCCATTGATCTAACCACGCTAGTCCGCCAGGCGTATAAGTGATTCTTTCTACTTTTCCATTTTGAACAAAACCCGTCGACCAGTAATCGAGATTACGCTCCGTCGATTCGATAAACCTTTTCTCCTTTGTGATTCTCGCAAGTAAAATTTGCGAAGCAAAAAAGGTATTGTCCCACGACATCGTAAACGTATAGTCCCAATCCTTCGGCCATTCTTCTACTGCTTTTAGTGCTTTGTTTAAATAGGTCTGGTCATTTGTCGCCAAGTACAGCCATATTCCACCCCAAATGAGCTCATCAATATAGCCGCTCCAAGAGTTATAAAATGGCTGCGCATTGGTGACACAATCTGTATACTCACCGCGATATTGGTCAGCAAATGCATAAAGCTGCTTTGCATGGGTGAGAAGCTTTGCTGCATAAGGCGCATCAGTTTCTTTAAAAATAATTGAACCCGCTGCTAAAGCGGCTGCGGTTTGGGCGGCTACTTCTGTTCCTGGACAATGTTCATCAATTTTAAATGCTGGCCGGTTCATCGGCATCACTTCTGCTGGACCCCACCAGCCATGATCCGCATTCCCATCGCCTACTTGTGCCCAAAATTCATTTGGACCTGTATGGGCTTTCAAAAAATAATCGGTTGCCCACTTGATTTGATCTAACATATCATCAAGCAGCTCTGCCTCTTCGTAAGCTTCTCGGTACTCATAGACTGTCCATGCAAGCACGGCTGCAGAGTAAGCCATCGGAAGTCCGAACTTCACATGATCACCAGCATCGTACCAGCCGCCTGTTAAATCATGACCAACATCTTTCCCATCCTCTAGTCCAGAATCCCCTCGCCAGTTAAGACGATTGCTTTCCGGAAGCTTTCCGGAACGCTGGGCTTCGTAAAACAAAATGGATTTTTGGAGCACCTCTACATAGTTGTAATCTGACATGTACCTACTTCTCACCCCTTCTTTTTTCTTAAACGTGAAACATTGAACAAGAAATGACCACCTCCTTGTCATTCCGTTCGTGTTTTGTACAGTGTTGAAAAGAATCAAGCGTGTTTCAAAAATGTGCATAGTAAACAGCCATCAGCTTGACGCTCACCGAGGGTTTTCTCCTGATTCTTCATGTGACTGTACCCAAAATGATCATATGTCGTATGAGAACATTTCAGACGGCTAAATTCTCTTTTTTGCTCTATTTGGGTAGAAAGAATGACATACATCTCTTCTCTCAAAACACGACGTTAAATCAAGATATATGAACCAACAAGAAAATAATTCCAGTTAAAATATTTAGTTAACATAATAATATTATTGTATATACAAAAAAGAACGCTCTTTAAGGGCGCTCCTCATTTTTCACATTAGAACAAAGAAAGCTGGTTTTGATCAGGAAGTGCTTCTAAGCAACCTTGACGATCCAAATACTCAAGGATGGTCTTAGACACTTTTCCTCGTTTTTGTAAATCTTCTTTTGAAAGGAATTCACCATCTTGGCGTGCGCGTACAATATTTAACGCAACGTTTGTTCCGAGTCCAGGGATGGAGTTGAATGGCGGGATTAGCCCGTCTCCATCAATGATAAACTCAGTGGCACTTGACCGGTATAGGTCTACTTTTTTAAAGTGATAGCCTCTTTCACACATTTCAAGTGCAAGCTCTAGTACAGTTAATAGGTTCTTCTCTTTCGGTGATGCATCAAGACCTTTTGAGTTAATATCGTCCATGACCGCTCGAATCGCATTCGATCCTTTTGTCATCGTTTCGATATCAAAATCATCAGCACGAACGGTAAAATAAGCCGCATAGTACAGAAGTGCATGGTGCACCTTGAAATAAGCAATCCGAACGGCCATTAATACATAAGCAGCCGCGTGGGCTTTAGGGAACATGTATTTAATCTTTTTACAAGAATCAATGTACCAGTTCGGTACGTTATTATTCTTCATTTCTTCTTCCCATTCAGGAGGAAGTCCCTTCCCTTTACGAACAGATTCCATGATTTTAAAGGCAAGTGACGGCTCTAAACCTTGATAAATCAGATAGACCATAATATCATCACGACAGCCAATCACTTCGCTTAGTTCACACGTTTTATTATGAATCAGCTCTTGGGCGTTGCCGAGCCATACATCTGTACCGTGAGATAGACCAGAGATCTGAACAAGCTCCGAGAAGGTGGTCGGTTTTGTATCCTCAAGCATCTGACGAACAAACCTTGTGCCAAACTCTGGGATCCCAAGTGTTCCCGTTTTACATCCAATTTGTTCTTCTGTGACACCGAGAGGTTCCGTTCCTTGGAAGATTTTCATGACCTCAGGATCATCTGTCGGAATCGTTTTTGGATCAATTCCGCTCAAGTCCTGAAGCATCCGAATGACCGTTGGATCATCGTGTCCAAGAATATCTAGTTTCAGCAAGTTATCATGGATTGAATGGAAATCAAAATGCGTCGTTTTCCAATCAGAACCTGTCGCATCTGCTGGATATTGTATTGGTGAGAAATCGTAAATGTCCATATAATCCGGCACGACGATAATACCGCCTGGATGTTGGCCTGTTGTCCGTTTGACGCCCGTACAGCCCTGTACGAGCCGGTCAATTTCAGCACCTCTCATATGAAGGTTATGATCTCCTGCGTAGCCTTTCACATAACCATATGCCGTTTTTTCTGCAACGGTACCGATTGTACCTGCGCGGTATACATACTCTTCACCAAACAACTCTTTCGTATAGTTATGGGCAATCGGCTGATATTCTCCTGAGAAGTTCAAGTCGATATCAGGCACTTTATCTCCTTTAAAACCTAAGAACGTTTCAAACGGAATATCGTGTCCGTCTTTTTTATACGGCGTCCCGCATTCAGGACAGTCTTTATCAGGAAGGTCAAATCCTGAGCCAACCGATCCGTCATTAAAGAACTCAGAGTGCTTACAACTTGGACATACATAGTGCGGCGCAAGCGGGTTTACTTCTGTAATCTCTGTTAATGTCGCAACGAGAGATGAACCAACTGATCCCCTTGAACCAACTAGATATCCATCATCAAGTGATTTCTTAACAAGCTTATGAGAAATTAAATAAATAACAGCGAAACCGTGACCAATAATACTCTTTAATTCTTTCTCAATCCGGTCTTCTACAATTTTCGGTAAATCGTCACCGTAGATGCTACGAGCCATGTTATAACTCATTTCCCGAATTTCTTCATCTGCACCTTCGATTTTTGGTGTATAAAGATCGTCTTTGATTGGTTTAATACTTTCGATCATCTCAGATACTTTTTGCGTATTCGTCACGACAATCTCTTTCGCCTTCTCGTCTCCAAGGAAAGAGAATGCTTCTAGCATTTCATCAGTTGTTCTAAAATGAACTTTTGGCAGTTCATGACGATTCAGCGGATTCGCCCCGCCTTGTGATGAAATTAAGATTTTGCGATAAATTTTGTCTTCTGGATGCAGGTAGTGCACATTTCCAGTCGCCACGACTGGTTTATTCAGTTTTTCACCAAGTTTCACAATGTTTGTGATGATCTCTTTTAATGCACGTTCATCCCGAACAAGCTCCAGCTGGAGTAAATGCTGATACACTTCTGGCGGATGAACTTCTAAATAGTCGTAAAATGCGGCAATGTCTTCTACCTCATCAGGTGACTTCTGCATCATCCCTTCAAACACTTCACCCTTATCACAAGCAGACCCAACAATTAAACCTTCTCGATATTTCTCAAGCTGTGAGCGAGGGATACGCGGCACGCGGTAGAAATAATGAATATGAGAAAGTGAAACAAGCTTAAATAAATTCTTTAGACCCGTCTCATTTTGTGCAATCACGGTTGCATGGTAAGGACGTGAGCGCTGATACGCATTGGACTGCCCCATGTTTTCATTTAATTGATCGTGGTAAGCAATCTCTTTTTCAGCCGCATCTTTTAGCATCTTCAGCATGAGGTAACCAGTTGCTTCTGCATCATAAATCGCCCGGTGATGCTGCGTGAGTTCAATATCGAACTTTTTACACAGCGTGTTCAGCCGGTGATTTTTAAATTCAGGATAAAGGAATCGGCCGAGTTCTAGTGTATCAATGACAGGGTTTGATGCTTTATCTGTTTTTAGCAGACGCTTATATGCTGCATTTAAAAAGCCCATATCAAAGCTCGCATTGTGAGCAACAAGGATATCTTGTCCAATCCACTCTTTGAAATCCCGAACAACATCGACCACATCTGGTGCATCTCTCACCATGTCATCCGTGATACCGGTTAGTTCAATGGTTGTTGCTGATAACGGATGATGAGGGTTTGCAAATGCCTCAAAGCGGTCAATGATTTCCCCGCCTTTGATTTTCACAGCTGCAAGCTCAATGATCGTATCATACACAGCAGAGAGTCCCGTTGTCTCAACATCAAATACGACAAACGTCGCATCTTCTAACAAGCGGTGCTCTGGATTATACGCAATCGGCACCCCGTCATCGACTAAATTGATTTCCACCCCGTACATCATTTTGATGCCATGCTTTTTACTTGCTGCATACGCATCTGGAAAGGATTGTACAACGGCGTGATCTGTCAGGGCAATGGCCTCATGCCCCCATTTTTTTGCTTGTTCAACAAGTCTACCGATGCCAGTGACAGCATCCATCTGGCTCATTGGCGAATGCAAATGAAGCTCAACACGCTTTTCTCCCTCTGGTGCAGTATCTTCTTTCAGCTGAGGTTTCATTTCATTGACGTCATTTGCGATCATGACAAGATCTCTCACAAACGTATCGTTTTGAATGCTTCCTCTTGCTTTGACCCACATCCCTTTTTTCAAGGATTTCATGAGCTGGGCATCTTCTTTTTCTCTCGCAAACATTTTGATCAAAATACTATTCGTATAATCGGTAATTTTAAAGATACAAAGGGTTCTACCGCTTTTTAGTTCGCGCGTTTCCGCATCAAACACGTATCCTTGGACGGTGATTCGTCTTTCTTCGTCCATAATACTATCAAGCGTACGTATTTCTTCATTGTCTTTGATTTGATAGCCAATCATCAGAGGGCCAGAAGGGGCTTCCTCTTGATCCTCACTTTCCTTCTTCTCCATCTCAACAAGGGCTTGCATGGCTCTTTCTTGATCTTCAGCAAGTTTTTGTTCTCTGAACTTCTGAATCTCTTGATCTGATACAAAAATTTCTGTATCAAATTGAAGTTCTGGAAAACCGACTTGTTTAAATGCAGCCTGAAGCATTGGGCTATATTTCTTCTTGATGGCCAGAGCCTCAGTTTCGCTTTTTGTTTTGATGATGATCTTATGTCCAGACAGCGCTGGTTTTTGCTGTTGAAGCAAGCTGATGATTGGGGGAGAAATTCCTTGAAGCTCTTCCACACAATGTGACCAATACGATTGAACGAGCTCTTCAGATATGTGCGGATCATTGACTTCAATCGTACAAGTGACTTGTGCGATATGAGAAAATGCATTTGTCAGCCTGCTTAAAAACATTGCATATACTTTGTAAGGCAAAAGTGCCTTAAATTTAAAAAGAAAATGCCACGTTTTTGCCGCCTTATGCACCGTCAATTTGACGATCTCGCCTTCTTCAAAGTAACGGCTGAGGTCATCATCTGTCATTTGAATCTGATTGAGTAATATATGAAATTGCCGCCGGGTAATCGGTAATTGTTCATCCAAGACAGGACCCTCCTTTTGCAAATCAGAAAGGTACCTCTTTTTTGCAGGAGGTACCTTCATTTTTTTGTTCGTTTTTTATGCTTGGCGTATAAATGAAATCAGTTCATCAACAGATACTTCGTGTGATTCACCTGATTTTCTAAATTTCACTTCGACAATACCTTCTTCTGAACGTTTCCCGCAGCTAATGCGAATTGGCAGTCCAATTAAGTCACTGTCGGCAAATTTGACGCCTGCACGCTCTTGGCGGTCATCGAAAAGGACTTCATAGCCCTCTTCCTGTAAACGCTCATACAGCGTCTCAGCCAGTTCCTTTTGTACATCGTTTTTCATATTTAAGGCAAGTAGATGAAGATCATATGGCGCAACTGTTTCTGGCCAAATAATCCCCTTGTCATCATGATGTTGTTCAACAATCGCAGAAAGGGTTCTAGAAATTCCGATGCCATAGCAGCCCATGATCATTGGCTGCGCACGTCCATTTTCATCGAGGTATGTTGCATCCATTGCCTCTGAATAACGTGTACCTAGCTTAAAGACTTGTCCTACTTCAATTCCTTTTGCGAACTGGATTGTGCCTTCACCATCTGGAGAAACGTCTCCCTCTTGAATCAAGCGAAGATCTGTATATTCCTTCACTGACAGATCACGAGCAGGATTAACATTGACATAGTGATAATCCGATTCATTTGCACCTGCAACTGCATTTGTCATTCCTTTGACAGCGTGGTCTGCATAAATCGTTACTTCCGCTTCAAGCTTCACTGGTCCAACAAATCCTGGTTCTGTTCCGATCACGTCTAGTACTTCCTCACGTGAAGCAAGCTCTACAAGCTGTGCTCCAACTAAGTTTTTCACTTTCACATCATTTACTTCATGATCGCCTCTTGTCAGGACAAGTACATACCCATCGTCTGCTTTAAACAAGACAGATTTGATACATGTAGAAGGAGCCACTTCTAAGAATGACGCAACATCTTGTATCGTCTTCACCTGCGGCGTGTGTACTTTCTCGAGTTCTTTGTAGTCCGCAGGGTTTGCTTCTTCTCCGTGATACACAGCCTCAGCCATTTCAATGTTCGCGGCGTAGGAAGATGTGTCAGAGTATGCGATTGTATCTTCTCCTACTTCTGACAGTGCCATAAACTCATGTGTATCTTTTCCTCCCATTGCCCCAGAATCGGCAATGACGGGTCTAAAGTTAAGACCTACTTTTGAAAAGACATTCGAGTAAGCTGTAAACATTTTGTTGTATGTGTCATCAAGGCTCTCTGGTGAAGAGTGGAATGAATAGGCGTCCTTCATAATAAATTCACGTCCGCGCAATAACCCAAAGCGAGGTCTTTGTTCATCACGGAATTTAGATTGGATTTGATACAGTGTCAAAGGAAGCTTTTTATACGATTTGACTTCACTGCGTACGAGTGATGTGATCACTTCTTCGTGTGTTGGGCCAAGTGCAAACTCGCGGCCGTGACGATCTTTCATACGCATGAGTTCTGGACCGTATGTATACCATCTTCCTGACTCTTGCCACATTTCTGCTTGCTGCAGCACTGGCATTAACAGCTCAGCTGCTCCCGCCTTTTCCATTTCCTTGCGAACAATGGCTTGAATGTGCTGAATCACTTTATGTGCTAACGGCAGGTAATGATAAATACCGCTCGTGTTTTGTCTAATAAATCCAGCTCTTACTAATAGCTGATGACTTTTTGCCTCAGCATCTGCCGGCACCTCTCGAAGAGTTGGAATGAAAGTCAAGGATTGTCTCATGTCGTTACACCTCATTTAAGAAATAGGACTTCTCACAAAAACTCTTGTTTCCCAGAATGAGAAACAAGAGACATTGGTTTTTATAAAAATAATCGCTGGATGTCATTCCATGTCACTACTAGCATTAATAGCATGAGGAACGCAACACCAATGAAGACAACAAGTGCCTCTTTCTCACGATTAATTGGTTTGCCGCGAATGGCTTCAACGAATAGGAAAAGTAATCTTCCTCCGTCTAATGCAGGAATCGGTAATAAATTCACGATCCCTAAGTTGATACTAAGAAACGCAGCAAACTGCATTAATGTTAACACACCTTGTTTCGCTACTTCTCCTGTCATATCATATATTCCAACAGGACCTGCAAGCATATCTAATGAAAATTGTCCTGTGACAATCTTTTGCAAGTTTGTTAAGATGAGACCTGCTGTTGATATCACTGTCGTTCCTGAAGATGAGATGACTTTGAGAAAGCCATTTTCTGTTGGCGGGTAAGAGCCAAAACGGCCAATGGTTTTTCCTTCGGCCTTCACAGCTTCCGGTACAACTTGAATGGTGCTTTCTTTGCCATCTCGGTCAATGACGACATTCATTTTTTTATCTGGGTTCTTTTGAACCGTTTGAACAACGTCTGTCCAAGAATTCATTTTATCCCCGTTAATTGAAACGATATGATCTCCCTGCATAAGCCCGGCTTGCGCTGCCCGGCCGTCTTTTGTCAGCTTACCAAGTACAGGATCATCCACGGTTACACCTTGAATAAATCCTAAAGCCACTAGAATCACATATGCCAGGATAAAGTTCATAATCGGTCCAGCTGCAATGGCTTTAATACGCTGCCATACTGTTTTTGAACCAAACTGACGGTTGTATGGCGCAATTTGAATTTCTTCACCATCTGCAATATAGAAGCTTGTTTGGCTTACATTGTAGCCAGTCAGAATGTCTTCATTTCCAGCCTCATATCCTGAAATTCTCATCGCATGATCTAAATCAATTTGTTCAACTTCAATGACAAGTGCATCAGGATATTTTTCTTTATCATTTAAAATGATTTTTTCTACTTCATTTTGCTCATTGAATAAGAGCCCCACTGTATGACCCGGTTTAATTTCAATGACTTCAGGGTCTTCTCCAGCCATTTTAACAAATCCGCCGATTGGCAGAAGTCTGATGGTATAGACGGTTTCTTTTCGTTTAAAGGAGAAAATCTTCGGTCCAAAACCAATTGCGAACTCGCGGCATAAAATGCCTGCGCGCTGCGCCATAATTAAATGGCCAAGCTCGTGGAAAAAAACGAGCGTTCCAAAAATAATAATAAACGCAATCACTGTATTCACGAACATACCACCTTATG
>Ga0114955_1000789_pt1 | contig 14498 bp, 15 predicted proteins | sample Porto_5metaG_FD_87302 | JGI IMG/M metagenome (GOLD analysis project Ga0114955, IMG submission 87302) | Marine algal microbial communities from Porto, Portugal - Porto_5 metaG | ecosystem: Host-associated > Algae > Red algae > Unclassified | place: Portugal: Porto | collected 2015-02-02 | reverse complement strand
TCGCCTCCTAGAAACTCCGAAACTTCAACTCCGCCGGCAGAAGCAAAAAGCGCTTCTTTGTCGGAGTCTCCAGTTTCTGTGTTTCTGGGCAGTCGGCTATACTTTTCGATTTGGGTCCGCCCATGAAGTCAAAGAACGACTTCACTGGTCGGCGGCTCCAACGCTTGTCGGGGCTGACCAAGGCGCTTGCGCTTTTCTAATTTTAACTATAAGAATAATACAAGAAGGCCAAAAAAAGAAGCAGGATTATTCACCCTGCTTCGATAAAACCTTCTTTACTTTTCGTGTGAACTCTTTTCTGGGAATCAAGACACTGTGCTCGCAGCCTTCACATTTGATTCGGAAATCCATGCCAAGGCGAATGATTTTCCACTTGTTGGTGCCGCAAGGATGTGGTTTTTTCATTTCAACAACATCATTAAGTTGAAACTCGTGCTCCAATTGTAAAACCTCCTTGTTTATTTACCGAATTCTTTTTGCTCTCCGCCTTCCTGGCGTGAGTACATAACCATTCTTGGGAATGGAATTTCAATTCCGTGCTGGTCCAATAGAAGCTTGATGTCCTTGCGGAGCTGTCTTCCGATATACCAGTGTTTCATCGGCACTGTTTCCGCGACAATCCGCAATACAACCTCTGAAGCGCCAAATTGCTGGACACCTAAAAGCTCGGGTGTCTTCACCAGCTCTGGATACTTTTCAGTTGTGGTTTCAAGATAATCCTGCAGTACTTTTTCAGCGTATTCAATATCCCCTTCATAAGCAATCCCTATATCGAGAACTGAAACACTGTTATAAACCGAGAAGTTGGTGACTTCTATGATGCTCCCATTGGGAAGGATATTGATTTCCCCTGTAAAGCTTTTAATCTTCGTCGTCCTCAGCCCAATTTCCTCTACCGTTCCTTCAAATTGTCCGATTCTGACATAATCACCTACAGAGAACTGATCTTCAAAAATAATGAAGAAACCGGTGATGATGTCTTTTACGAGACTCTGTGCACCGAAACCGACAGCCAAGCCGACAATCCCGGCACCGGCAAGCATGGCCTTGACATCGATCGTCAGCGCCGCAAGAATGGACATGATCGCAATAAAGTAAACAACATACTTCAGGACATTTTCGAGCAGCTTCATTAAAGTCATTTCTCGCCGTTCAGAAACCTTGATTGGTCCCCTTGTTTTCATCTTGAAAAAGTTCTGGATCGCAACCTTGCCGACTCTGATCAACAAACCTGAAATAATCAGGATCGCCAGGATTTTCAGGGCACTTTCCCCAATCGCGAACCAGAGTTCTTCATCCATCAGCTTTTGACTGAGTTTATTTAAAAATGCTTGTGTTCTGGTCAGACTTTCTTCCGTTTTAGTCATAATTTCACCCGCCTGTAAATTTCACGCTTACATTATCATACTTTATGTAACAAAGTAGAAGGTTTCATACAAGCACAATCATTTTAACAAGTTTTATAATGTAGATAAAGAAGGCTGTTACTGTAAGTTGGTGGTATAAGTAGATAGTATGAAGGTTTCATTCAAAATCCACATTTTATTATTTTAATATAGAATAATCATTTTGTGATAGGGACTCAACCATTATTAAGTCTTTCATAAAAAATAAGTCCTTTTTCCTCCGAAAAAGATTCGCTGCTCCAAAAGACCCTGTTTAAATCTTTCTGTTTACAGGTATGTATAGATTACAAAAAAAGTCCGTATACTGATAGTACGAATTTTTAAGGAGTTGATCCAATGAATCTCAAAAACCATTTTTTCGAGCGGAAAAACAATGTGGCAAAAATTAACCATGAAGATGAGCTAGCTGCCGAAAAGCTGGCTTCTGAAATCCTGGACCATTTGCCTAATTTCAGCACACGCCCAATTGTTTTTGTCTGTATTGGAACTGACCGCTCTACCGGTGATTCATTGGGTCCGCTAATCGGAACGCTTCTCGAGGAAAAAGAAATTGCACCTTACCATGTATATGGAACTCTCGATGATCCGATACATGCTGTCAATATGGATGCAAAATTGGCGGAAATCAAAGAAAAACACTTCAATCCTTTTATTATTGGCATAGACGCCTGTCTCGGCAGGTTAAAAAGTGTCGGGTCCATCCAGGTAGGCAATGGGCCAGTCAAGCCAGGTGCCGGAGTGAATAAGGAACTTCCTGAGGTCGGCAATATGCACATTACAGGCATCGTCAATGTCAGCGGGTTCATGGAATTCTTTGTCTTGCAAAACACCAGGTTGAACCTCGTTTTAAAAATGGCAAAAACGATCGCGAACGGCATTTTTGAGAGCAGCCAGCAGCTGCCGAAAAAACAGGATTGGCCTAAAATCAACTGGGACCTTGAAACCGAGCAGCCAACTGTTGCCGAATAATATTGAGAATCGTAAACACGTCCGGAGACTATCTCCCGGCGTGTTTTCTCTCTTTTGGGCTGCCCAGCCTTTTGGAGCTCCAGAAAGTGACAATACCAACCGTCAATGAAATCACAAATGGTACGATGAACCACCCTGGCATCATGACCGTCCAAAAGAGCAAGTAAGCAGTGATGGCAAAAATCAGCAAACTTAGGATAAATAATAGACTGGATAAAAAATCTTTCATGACAAATCCATTCCCTTATAGTCCAATCATATAGTGTGAAATCGTAACGAGCACGCCAGTAACCAGGATACCTGGCAGGAGGTTCGCAACCCTGATTTTTGTCAAACCGATCAGGTTCAAGCCGATGGCAAAAATCATGACACCCCCGGTTGCAGTCAATTCAAGGATAAAGCTGTCCATCAATGCCTGTGGAATAAACTTATCAATTTGCGTCGCGAATAATGCAATTGTCCCCTGGTAAAGCATAACCGGAATGGCTGAAAAAAGAACGCCAATGCCAAGTGTAGTAGTCAGAATTAATGCCGTAAAGCCGTCAATAATTGCCTTTGTATAAAGGACATCATGGTCGCCTCGAATCCCGCTGTCGAGAGCGCCAATAATGGCCATGGCGCCAATGACGAAAATCAGCGTCGCAGTCACAAACCCTTGTGAAATACTCCCTTCTCCTTTTGAGCCAAGTTTTCTTTCGAGCCAGTCTCCAACTGAATTCAGCTTATCCTCCAGCTTCCAGGCTTCCCCAAGGACCGCACCAATCACAAGACTTAAAATGACGATCAGGAAATTAGCACTTTTAAAGCCCATTTGCAGGCCCAGCACCATTACAGCAAGCCCAATGCCATGCATGACTGTAGCTTTCATATTTTCAGGGATTCTTGTCAATAGTCTGCCTAGCAAGGTCCCTACGATAATTAATAAACCATTCACAATGGTGCCTAGTAAAAACATATTGTTCACCTATCTTCAGATTTTGTATGAATACGTATATGTAAAAAAAGAAGCCATCAAATTGATAGCTTAAGAGTTTTGCTGATCTAAAAGTTCCAGAATACGTTCGAGATCATCCTTTGAGAAAAATTCTATTTCAATCTTCCCTTTGTTTTTGGATTGTTTGATGTTTACAGTTGTGCCGAAACGCTCTCGAAGCCTCGTTTCCCGTTCACGGATGAAAACATCTTTTGTCACTTGTTCCTTTTTTGTTTCACGTGGAACAACTTCGTTCATCTGCTGGATCAGCTGCTCAAGCTGGCGGACATTCATTCCATCCTTAAGTATTTTATCCACCAGGACCGGAAGCTTGTCCTTCTTCCTTAACCCCAGAAGCGCGCGTCCGTGTCCCATTGATATCTTGCCATCTGAAATCAGCTGCTGGATTTTAGGAGGCAGCGACAGCAAACGGATATGGTTTGCTAAGTGCGGCCGGCTCTTGCCCAGCCTTTTCGCTAACTCTTCTTGTGTGAGCTTCAGCTTTTCAATCAAAGTTTGATAGGCGATTCCCTCTTCGATCGGATTCAGGTCTTCACGCTGAAGATTTTCCAATACGGCAAGCTCCATCATTTGCTGTTCATTCAGTTCGCGGACAACTGCCGGGACTGTCTCCAGCTTTGCTTCCTTCGCTGCGCGGAAACGTCTTTCCCCAACGACAATTTCATAGCCTTTTATCGTTTTCCTGACAATAATCGGCTGAAGGATACCATGTTCCTGGATCGATAGTTTCAATTCCTCGATCGCTTCTGGCTGGAAAACTTTTCGTGGTTGATAAGGATTTGGCCTTATTTCTTTAATGCTTATTTCCTGGACTTTCTCTTCTTGTTCAGCTTCCATATTAAAGAAAGCATTCAATCCTTTACCTAAGCCTTTAGCCATTTGCAACCACTTCCTTTGCAAGATCTAAATAAACCTCTGCCCCGCGGGACTTTGGATCATAAATGATAATTGGCTCTCCATGGCTTGGAGCTTCACTCAACCGGACATTCCGTGGAATGACTGTCTTATATACCTTGTCCTGGAAGTACTTCTTCACTTCCTCGATGACTTGGAGCCCAAGATTCGTACGCGCATCAAGCATGGTAAGCAGGACGCCTTCAATCTTCAGATCCTGGTTTAAATGCTTCTGTACGAGCCGGACAGTATTCAGGAGCTGACTTAGTCCTTCCAGCGCATAATACTCACACTGGACAGGGATGATGACAGCATCTGAAGCCGTCAAAGCATTCAGTGTCAATAAACCAAGGGAAGGAGGACAGTCGATGATAATATAATCAAAACGATCCTTCACTTCTTCAAGAGCCCGCTTCAAGCGAACCTCCCTTGAGATTGTGGGCACAAGCTCAATTTCCGCTCCAGCAAGCTGGATGGTCGCAGGAATTGTATATAAATTTTCTACCGCTGTTGGATGGATTACATTCTTGGCTTCAACATCGTCAACAAGAACATCATAGATGCATTGCTCAACATCCGCTTTCTCAATCCCCACACCACTCGTAGCATTTCCCTGGGGATCCGTATCAACAAGGAGCACTTTTTTTCCTATGTATGCAAGGCAAGCACCAAGATTCACCGATGTCGTCGTTTTGCCGACTCCGCCTTTTTGATTTGCAATCGCAATGATTTTTCCCACATTGTCACCTTCTTTCAAACCCGTAAAATAACTTATTCAGCTTTTTCAAGCAAAAAATGCATTAAAAATTACTACTTTTCCAACAGTTTCCGAAAAAACTGACCAAAAAAGCAATCATGTATTCTATTTTATCATGAATCAAGATAGTTGATAGAATTTTTATTTAAAAGTAATAATGCGGTAATATAACAAGTCTCCTTTTTAAAAAAGCGCTTTTACTTGGCTTCAGACCGGTTTTATTTCAGCAACAAAAAACGGGAGACAGCTTGTCCCCCGCTAGCAATCTATTATTTCTTCTTTGGTATGCGAATCGTGAATTGGTAGAACTCTTCAAACTCTTCTTCTTCTGAATCGAGATTGATGCCGCTGTCGGAAACCATTGTCAGTGACTGGCGGATGGTATTGACGGCAATCCTCATATCTTTGCTGAATGCCTTCCGCTTTGGCTTTGGCTTCTCTTCATTCTGACTCAGCAGCTTTACGACGCGTTCTTCCGTTTGTTTGACATTGAGGGCTTTCTCAATGACCTCCGCCAATAGCTGCACCTGCAGCTGAGGGTTTTTTAACGGGATTAACGAACGGGCATGACGTTCTGTAATCAACTTATTTAAAAGCGCTTCCTGCACTTCCTGCGGAAGCTTAAGCAATCGCAGCTTATTCGCAACGGTTGATTGACCTTTTCCCAGCCTTTGCGCCAAGGCTTCCTGGGTAAGGTTGTGAATTTCCAGCAATTTACCATAAGCCATTGCTTCTTCAATCGGTGACAGCTCCTCACGCTGGAGGTTCTCGATCAAAGCAACGGATGCCGTTTCCGAATCGGATAAGTTCTTAACAATTGCAGGAACTTCTTCCCACTCAAGCTTTTTCATCGCTCGCCAGCGGCGCTCACCTGCGATGATTTCAAACCGATCCTGATCGAATTCCCGGACGACGATTGGCTGGATTACTCCATGTATGTGAATGGTACGGGCCAATTCTTCAATTTTTTCATCATCAAATACAGTTCTTGGCTGGTATCTATTTGGAATAATATGGTCAATCGGAATTTTCTTTATTTCTTCGTTTTCTATGTTGTCAATATCCTCAACCGTCTGTTCTTCCACTTGGTTCTGTTCTTCCATTTGATTCCGTTCTTTTTCCTTTTCCCCAAGGCCAAAAAAGCGCGAAAAAGAAGGCTTCATCACCCTACACCACCTTTATGAACTCCCTATTACATATTCTCTATAAAAATGACAAGTTCCTGCCTATAGACTCTATTATAAACTAAATTCATTTTTCAAAATAGACCAAAGAGCATACGCGAACATGGCCGGTTTCATCAACCGTGCACCTCGGGTCTTTGACTGGAGGTGCTGCGGATGATGGATGCCTCTATTCAATCGGCGTTTTATTCGGAGTTCCCGGTTTTCTTGGGTACTTCTTAGGTGTTGCTTTTAGTTTGTTAATGATTAAAATATTCCGTTCGCTCTCTTCCACCGGCAAAGTGAAGGAGTGAGCGGATTTCAGCTTCCCGCCAAGGACCGCGATTGCTTTTTCGCCAACCTGCAGTTCTTCCCCTGCCTGGTTGCCTTTCATGGCGACGAATGTCCCGCCTACTTTCACCAGCGGGAGACAAAGCTCGCTTAATACTGACATCCTTGCAACTGCCCTTGCCATCACAACATCATATTTTTCACGATGAGAAGGATTCTGTCCGAATGTCTCGGCACGATCGTGAATGAAAGTCGTTCCTTCCAGACCCAATTCCTTCGAAAGCTGTTCCAGAAATGTAATTCGCTTATTCAGGGAATCAACAATTGTCACCTTGATTTCAGGGAAGGCAATTTTAATCGGGATGCTTGGGAAACCGGCACCGGCACCAACATCACACAAATTGAGCGGCTTGTTAAAATCAAAATAAAATGCTGCGGAAACGGAATCATAGAAATGCTTCAAATACACATCAGGCTTTTCTGTGATCGCAGTTAAATTCATTTTTTCATTCCACTCGACGAGCATTTGGTAATACTTTTCATATTGCTCCATTTGCTTCTGGGAAAGCTCAATCCCCTTTTCAGCGAGCAAAGCTTTAAATTGATCTGTATTCATAAGCCAACCCTTTCTGTCCTTGCTGGTGATTTCATAAGAAAAGCGAAAGCGCCTTGGTCAGCCCCGACAAGCGCTGGAGGGCCTGACAGTGAAGTCGTTCTTTGACTTCATTGACAGGACCGAAGCGTCTCGAGGGGCTAGGTGCTGGAGCTAGACACTAATCTATGTGGAGCAATTATATTTTCTCCAATTAAAAATTTTACGATTAAATCCGTGCAATACGCCCCTGTTCCATATAGACAAGCAGAATTGAGATGTCAGCAGGGTTCACACCTGAGATTCTCGATGCCTGTGCCAATGTTAGCGGACGTACTTCTTTTAATTTTTGGCGGGCTTCTGTCGCCAATCCAGAAATCGCATCATAATCAATATTTTCCGGGATTTTCTTGTCTTCCATCTTTTTCAGCCTTTCAACCTGCTGAAGAGATTTCTCGATATATCCCTCATATTTGATTTGGATTTCTGTCTGTTCTTCTGTTTCAAAGTCAAGTTTTCCTGCTGCAGGAACAAGCTGCTTGATATGCTCATAAGAAACCTCAGGACGCTTCAAAAGATCGGAGGCACGGATGCCATCCTTCAGCTCACTGCCGCCAAGTGAACGGATCAGTTCCTGAACCTCGGCTGTCGGTTTGATGATGATCGATTGCAGGCGTTGTTTCTCCCCTTCGATTGCTTCTTTTTTCGCTAAAAACTTCTGGTAGCGTTCTTCGGTAATCAATCCAATTTCGTGTCCTTTTTCAGTCAAGCGAAGATCCGCATTGTCATGCCGCAGAAGCAGGCGGTATTCCGCTCTGGATGTCAAGAGACGATAAGGTTCATTCGTTCCCTTTGTCACGAGATCATCGATCAGTACACCGATATAGGCATCGGCACGGCTGAGTATCACTTCTTCTTTTTCCAACGCCCTTCTGCCGGCATTGATTCCAGCCATGATTCCCTGGCCTGCAGCCTCTTCATAGCCTGATGTACCATTGATTTGGCCAGCTGTATAAAGATTTTTGACTAGTTTCGTTTCCAAGGTAGGCCATAGCTGTGTCGGGACAACAGCATCATACTCAATCGCATAGCCAGCACGCATCATTTGTACTTTTTCCAGGCCAGGTATCGTCTGAAGGATTTTATGCTGGACTTCTTCAGGCAAGCTAGTTGATAGTCCCTGTACATACACTTCCTGAGTGTTCCTTCCTTCCGGCTCGAGGAAGATCTGGTGGCGCGGCTTGTCATTGAAGCGGACGACCTTATCCTCGATGGATGGGCAGTAGCGCGGGCCAGTTCCCTTGATCATTCCGGAATACATTGGTGACCGGTGCAAATTGTCATCAATCAGCTGGTGTGTGCGCTCATTCGTATATGTCAGCCAGCAAGGAAGCTGATCTGTGATGTATTTCGTCGTTTCATAAGAAAATGCACGGTGGACATCATCACCAGGCTGGATTTCTGTTTTGGTATAATCAATGCTGTCGCTGTGCACACGTGGCGGCGTTCCGGTTTTAAAACGAACCAGGTCAAAGCCAAGCTCCTCAAGATGCTCTGAAAGCTTGATTGACGGCTGCTGGTTGTTCGGACCGCTTGAATATTTCAATTCGCCGAGGATGATTTCCCCGCGCATATACGTACCAGTCGTAATGACGACTGTTTTTGCGCGATAAATGGCTCCAGTCTGCGTAATGACCCCTTTACATTCTCCGTCCTCTACGATCAGACGCTCAACCATGCCTTGTACCAATGTAAGGTTCTTTTCATTTTCCAGCGTCTTTTTCATTTCATTTTGATAATCGAATTTATCGGCCTGGGCCCTCAACGCACGTACTGCAGGTCCCTTTCCTGTATTCAGCATCCTCATCTGGATGTATGTTTTATCGATATTGCGGCCCATTTCGCCGCCCAATGCGTCAATTTCCCGTACAACAATACCCTTTGCAGGTCCGCCGATTGACGGGTTGCACGGCATGAACGCAATCATATCAAGATTGATGGTAATCATCGCGGTTTTCGCACCCATGCGTGCTGGCGCAAGGGCCGCCTCAACGCCCGCATGGCCGGCGCCAACTACAACCACATCAAAATTCCCGGCTTCATAACCCATCCTGCTGCCTCCTTTTTATGCTCCATTCAAATACCTTTATAGTCCAAAAGCGCTACACCAAATAACTCTAGTAGCAAGAGATAATGTTTTATGAAAATAGTTTCTTTACTATTACTTCCCTAAGCAGAACTGGGAGAATAACTGGTCGATCAAGCTTTCATGGACGCTTTCTCCAATGATTTCGCCAAGCAGCTCCCAGGAACGAGTCAGATCGATCTGAACGATATCGATTGGGGTTCCCATTTCGACACCCGATATTGCTTCTTCTATTGAATGGACAGCCTGATTTAGAAGTGCGATATGGCGGCTGTTCGAAACATACGTCATGTCTCCCGATTCGATCGCACCTGAGAAGAACAGGCTGGATATCGCTTCTTCCAGCTCATCCACTCCCTTGTCCTCCAGCAATGAGGTTGTTACAAGGGAATAATGGTTCGCAAGCTCCTTCACCTGGTCCATATCGATTTTTTGCGGCAGGTCGGTTTTGTTGACGATGACAATCACGTCCATCCCCTCAACCGCTTTGAAAATGTTCCGATCCTCTTCCGAAAGCTCATCCGAATAGTTCAGAACAAGCAAGATCAAATCCGCTTCCTTCAAAACCTGGCGAGAGCGTTCGACGCCGATTCGTTCAACGATATCCTCAGTTTCTCGGATCCCCGCTGTATCAAGAAGTCGTAAAGGAACACCACGGACATTCACATATTCCTCGATGACATCACGCGTGGTCCCTGGTATATCAGTAACAATCGCTTTATTTTCATGCACAAGGCTGTTAAGCAGCGAAGATTTCCCTACATTCGGGCGGCCAACTATGACCGTGGACAATCCTTCACGGAGGATTTTTCCCTGCTGGGAGGTTTGCAGAAGCTTTTCAAGCTCCCCTTTTACATACTTCGCCTTCTCCAAAAGCATATTATGCGTCATTTCTTCTACATCGTCATACTCCGGATAATCAATGTTCACTTCGACATGCGCAAGAACTTCTAAGATTTCTTGTCGCAGCTTCTGGATCAGCCTAGATAGGCGTCCTTCCATCTGGCCAAGCGCCAGATTCATCGCACGGTCCGTTTTCGCTCTGATCAAGTCGATGACTGCCTCAGCCTGGGAAAGATCGATCCGTCCATTTAAAAAAGCCCGTTTTGTAAATTCCCCCGGCTCCGCCAGTCTCGCTCCCTGATTAAGAACAAGCTGGAGCACACGGTTTACAGAAACAAGACCCCCATGGCAGTTGATTTCGACTACATCCTCTTTCGTGAACGTTTTTGGCCCTCTCATGACAGAGACCATTACTTCTTCAGCGACTTGTCCAGTTTTCGGATCAATCAGATGGCCGTAATGGATTGTATGCGAGGCCACCTCACTCAGCTTCTTGCTGCCAACCCCTTTGAACAGGCGATCTGCTATTTCGAAAGCCTGATCACCGCTTAAACGGACAATCGCAATCGCACCTTCACCCATCGGCGTAGAAATCGCCGCAATCGTATCAAATTCCATTTGCTCACCCCGCTTTTTCAAAAGAATTATTTATATCAAAAAAGATTAAAGTTTGTTTTCTACAAATTACTAGAATACCACATCACTTTAGCGAAAAAAAGAAAGGAATACTTTCAACTCTGAATTTATCCACAACTCATTAAATAAACTTATTTAATTTTAACTTATCCACATGTGAATAACAATAAAACCAAATGAGGAAATAAATGATTTTTATTTGTGTTGTGGAAAAATGGATTGCTGGAGGTCCGGCTAAGGAACATAAGTTGTCTGAACTGAGGAACTTGATGTTGGATTTTGATTTTAATTCAACTAGTGATCTTGATCTTCGTGGAAGTTTGGAACTGATGACGATAATTGATGTTTTAAGACTGATGAGCGGGTTGTTAAATTAGAAAAAATCCATGATAATTTCCATTTCGCCAATAAAAACGAATTATCGCCAATAAAATTTTAAATGAACAAAATTACATCACTGTGAGTCCAAAAAATATTGAATTTCAACTCTCATGAAGGACTTATGAAGCAAATACTTCAAAAAATGTGCCAAATCCTTAAAAATATCGCACAAAAAAACCCGAACCAGCTCCTGGATCGGGTTTTTTTCACTCATTATTACCTCGAAGGCGCGATCACAATATGTCTATGTGGTTCTGTGCCATCGGAAAAGGTTTTGATTTTTTTATTTGACATCAATGCAGTATGAATCACTTTGCGTTCATACGAAGGCATAGGTTCGAGTGCAACGGTCTGTCCGGTTCTGACTGCTTTTTGCGCAAGGCGTTCAGCCAATTGCACGAGTGTATCGTTCCTGCGCTGGCGATAATCCTCCGCATCAAGCAAGACAGTAGCATACTGTTCAGAGTAACGGTTCATTACGAGCTGGGTCAAAAATTGCAGGGAATTCAGTGTTTGTCCTCTTTTTCCGATCAGCAAAGCGATCTTCTCACCTGACATCGTAAAGAGTACTGTTTTCCCTTCCTTCTTCACATCAATTTCAATTGGAGCTCCCATTTGCAAGCCAACCGACTTCAAATAATTTACGGCTTCTTCAACAGCATCAATTTTCACTGTCACCTTGACGACAGCCGGGCGTGTGCCGAAAAGTCCGAAAATCCCCTTTTTGCCTTCATCAATTACATCAATCTCTGTGCGGTCTTTGGTTGTCTTTAATTGAGCTAAAGCGGATTCTACTGCTTCGTCGACATTTTGTCCTGTAGCAGTTACCTGTTTCACTTTTTTGCTCCTCCCGCATTGCCGGCAGCAGTTGCCTTAAGATCCGGCCCTTTAATAAAGTAAGTTTGAACAATCATGAATAAGTTACCCACTACCCAGTACAATGAAAGTGCTGCTGGGAAGTTGATCGCGAATACAATGATCATGATTGGCATCAGCCATAGCATCATCGCCATCTGCGGATTTGCTTCCTGGCCTGCCATCATCATTTTTTGCTGGATGAACGTTGTAGCACCTGCGACTAACGGCAGGATATAATATGGATCCGGTGAACCAAGGTCAAACCACAGGAAGTTATGCTCGGCAATCTCCCTTGTTCTTGAGATCGCGTGGTAGAAACCAATCAGGATCGGCATCTGAACGATCAGCGGGAAACATCCTGCAAGCGGATTGACACCATGCTTTTGGAAAAGTGCCATCGTTTCCTGCTGCAGCTTCTGCTGGGTTTTCTGGTCCTTCGAGCTGTATTTTTCCTTCAGCTTCTGCATTTCCGGCTGCAACGCCTGCATTGCCTTCGAGCTCTTTGTCTGTTTGATCATAAGCGGCAGGATGGCCAGGCGGATGATCAACGTAACAGCGATAATCGATAATCCGAAACTGCCCCAGAGCCATTCAGCCATCTTGACGATTAACATAGACAATGGATAAACAATGTATTCATTCCAAAAACCCTTGCTTTCCTCAGTGATTGGCTGGTCATACTCCATACAGCCTGTCAGCACGGTCATCACTAAAAGCAAGCCCATTATCAATAATATTCTTTTTTTCAAGCTTCATTTCCTCCTAACTTCCCGGTACGTTCATTTATTTTCAAAAGTTTGTCCCAAAATTTATGTACACTTAGCTTTGCCAGCATAATGCAATCAAGAGTATTTTAACATCTTTTATAGGGAAGCGCTTTTAAAAATTGTAATTCGGCAAATATTTTTGCCTCAACCATTATCTCCAGGTTTCGGCTTCTTCAAAACCTTTCCGACCTTCAAGACATGCTCTAGGCTTTTCTTCACTTCATGCATGTCCATTTCAGCAGTTGGCTTTCGGGCGATGATGATGTAGTCATTACCATTTTGGACGCGGTCCTGAAATTCATGAAAGGATTGCCGGATATAACGCTTGATCTGGTTGCGCATGACGGCATTGCCGATTTTTTTGCTCACTGACAGCCCGATGCGGAAATTTTCCTGCTCGGTTTTTCTTAGGATATAGACAACGAATTGCCGGTTCGCAACCGATTTACCCTTTTTAAAAGCCTCTTGGAATTCTTTATTTTTTTTCACTCTGAAATCTTTTTTCATCTATAACACCTTCAATTCTCTATGGATCTTTACGGGAACTTGTTTGGAATATGATAAATGGATTTATTTAGAGGCTGTGTAAATCAGACTGTTGATTTTCGTTCCAGGCGCTTCGCTTTCCGCGGGCAGTCCGGGAGCCTCCTCGGCGCTTCAAACGCCTGCGGGGTCTCCCATGACTTGCTAATCCCGCAGGACATTGATTGAGCTTCCTCGAATCTGCCCACGCACGATGAAAATGCGTTAGCATTTTCGGAGGAGTCTTCGCGCCTTCCACTACAATCAACAGGATGTAAAAACAACATTCAGCTTTAAAAGAGCCACTGGAAAACTATTCTCTTAATCAACGAAGATATTCGCCCAAAAATAACTGATAATTGCTCCATTCAAAACATTAATTAATCCAAAAATCACATTAATTGCCCATTCAATACGCATAATTGCCCCGTCGCCCTTATTCTAGTAAAAAAGGAAGTTAAACGACAATGCCAGCCATCGACCTGACATCGACAAAATGCCCATGAAGTGCTGCAGCTGCTGCCATTGCGGGGCTGACTAAATGGGTGCGCGCTCCGGCTCCCTGTCTGCCCTCAAAATTCCGGTTTGAAGTGGAAGCACAGTGCTCGCCTGCCGGTACAATGTCTGCGTTCATACTCAGGCACATGCTGCACCCGGATTCCCGCCATTCAAATCCTGCTTCGATAAACACCTGGGCGATACCTTCTGCTTCTGCCGCCTTCTTGACCTGCTGCGAACCAGGGACAACAATCGCTTGGACTCCAGCGGCCACTTTTTTACCTTTGACGATGTCGGCCGCTGCCCTGAGATCCTCTAGCCTTGAATTGGTGCAGGAGCCGATAAAGACTTTCGTTACATTAATATCTGTAATCAGCTGGCCTTCCGCCAGTCCCATATAATCAAACGCTCTTTGTACGGACTTCCTTTCTGCCTCAGTCTCACATTCTGCCAGATAAGGCACTCTGTCTGTTACCTGAGCAGTCATTGACGGGTTCGTACCCCAGCTGACCATTGGTGATACGGCCTCGCCATCTACCGTGATAGTATGGTCATACTCTGCATCATCATCAGAACTGAGCTGCTGCCATTCAAGGATCTTATCAAGGAAGGCATCACCCTGTGCTACATATTTCCTTCCATTCAGATAAGCGAAGGTTTTTTCATCAGGTGCCACGAGGGAAGCCTTGGCACCTCCTTCAATGGACATATTGCAGATAGTCATCCTTTCCTCCATAGACATCTTCCTGATGGCCTCGCCGCAAAATTCAATCACGTAACC
>Ga0114955_1000786_pt1 | contig 14557 bp, 13 predicted proteins | sample Porto_5metaG_FD_87302 | JGI IMG/M metagenome (GOLD analysis project Ga0114955, IMG submission 87302) | Marine algal microbial communities from Porto, Portugal - Porto_5 metaG | ecosystem: Host-associated > Algae > Red algae > Unclassified | place: Portugal: Porto | collected 2015-02-02 | reverse complement strand
TGTAAAAAATTAAAGTTGAGCTTAACAGATATAAGACTATAAAAAAAATAAACATCTTCATCCTTTAAATACTGGTCAACCACCTCCTTAGTGATCTTACCTATTATTGGATAACCATTAATTGATCCAATTTCTCTGTCATTTAAAAATCCAAGTATCTCCCACTGGGGAATTACTTCATTAATATCTTCTACAGTTGATTGTACAACAGTTCCGTTTCCAAAGCCACCTATAATAATTAGTTTTTTCATTATAAAGAAGTATTTGCTAAGTTATGTTTTTCTAAAACCTTTTTAGCTTTGGACACAAATGGAGGGCCTATAAATTTTCCATTAATAATAGCTACACCCTGTCCGTTTTTTTGAGCCTCAATATCTAATCTTAATATGTCTTTAGCATGCTGAACTTGCTCTTCTGAAGGACTATAGTATTGATGTACTAGATCTATTTCCATAGGATTGAGGACTAACATCCCTTCATAGCCTAATTTTACAGATAATTGCAAATTAACTTCTAGGTCTTCCAAATCCTTAACTCTAACATGAACAGTATCTATAGGTATTACACCAGTTGCGCGTGCACCCATTGCTATTATAGCTCTAGGGGTAAATAAACTTATATGTTCTTTATCATGAATCCCTTCTAAGTCTGTAATAAAATCTTCCGATCCATATGCCACTGCAATTACCCTATCTGATGCCGTGCATATTTCTTGCACATTCAATACGGCAGATGCTGTTTCTATTAATGGTATTATTTTAAATGTTCCTTTTTTAAAACCTTTTTCAAACTCTACAGTTTCTAGAAGCTTATCGAAGAAGTAAATATCTTCTCCTTTCTTTGCTTTTGGATACATAAATCCATCAATACCATCTACTGTTAATTGTGTGACATCTCTAAGCAGCTCCCCACTCTCTCGATCATTGATCCTAGTAAAAACGTGCCTTCCCTTAAAAAGCCCATTGCTCATAGCTTCTAAAACTTTATCTCGAGCCACTTGTTTGTTAGATTGTGGTTGCACAGAGTCTTCTATGTCAAGTAACAGTACATCAGCAATAGACTTTGATGCACTCAATAAAAGTTTATCGCTGTGTGCAGGAACAAACATTAAACTACGCATTAAAAACTTATCCATTATTTTCCTTTGGTATTAAAACTTTTCTTCTAAAACTAAGAATATCCTCATTTTTTTGATTGTATGCAGTTGTCTCCACATAAACTATACCTCTATCACTTTTTGACTTAGAATCCCATTTATCTAAAACTTCCGTTTTTGCATAAATAGTATCATTAATAAAAACCGGCCCTAAATGCTTAACAGCTTCATATTCTAAATTCGCAATAGCTTTACCACTTATATCAGGAACAGTCATCCCTACAACGAGACTAAATACTAGTGTACCGATTACTAATATTTTGCCATGTTGATGATTTTCTACGAAATCCAAATTTGTATGGACAGGATGGTGATTCATAGTTAATAAACTAAAAAGATTATTATCACTTTCAAAGATGGTCTTTGATAAACTATGATTAATTGTATTTCCTACGGCAAAGTATTCGTAGTAATTACCTAGATTGGATGCTTCCATATTATTTTTTATAAGTTGATACAATTTTTAAGGCCCTTTCTATATGTGGCCTTTCTATAATTTGACCATCTACGACTATTGGATTAAATTCTTCATTAATGCCGTTTACTTCTTTTAGATAGGATACTATTTTGAGAGCTCTAAGATATTCTGCTTCAGTATAAAATTGGTGCTCATTAAATACTTTAAACTGTTTTGGATGAATTAAAAATTTAGCATCAAAGCCTTTATTGAAACCATCAATTAACTCTATTCCAAAATTTTCTAAATTATTGAGTTCCATTGATGCTATATCTATCGCTATACTATCAATAGCTCGAGCCATATAAAGTATATTCTGCCTTAAGATTTCTAGATTGTTTAAAGTATGAGTTCCTCCTACAACAGACATAAAATCATGGCTTCCCAGAGCTATGCCTTCAATACATGATTTATAATTAGATACGCCAGAGAGTAGCTCCAAATAGAGTCTGGGTGTTTCAATAAGAATCACAATAGATATGTTATAGGAATTAGTTTGAGATATAAGAATATCCAAATCATCACGGCTATTAAGTTTAGGTATAACAAACTTCTTAAATCCAGCTTCTAGAAAAGGAATCAAAAATTTTATACTAACCACTGTTTCCGACTCATCATAAACAGGTAGTCTCAAATAACAATCTAATAAATCATTATCCTTAGATAAAGTATTCACTAGATTTTCTCTCTCTGATGCTTTAATAGCATCTTCAAAATCAATTACAAATTCACTTATTCCCAAATTTCTTAGATCCCTTAACTTATGGACCTTAGTACTAGGAATAAAAAAAAAGCTATACATCTTGATATTACTTTAATAAATAGTTAGAAGAATACTAATTGCTTGTTACATAAGAAATTCTTATGAAAATTTAAAATTAATTATTGAATAAATTAAATAAATTTAAGAATCCCAACTCTTCTGTATAGTATCATTGTTAATCCTCTTGAGATACTCGTTTTTCCTGATAATTTCAATTATTTCGTTTATTGACTTTAGATGACATTTATACTTTGTGATGAGAGCATCAATTAATTCAAAGTCCCTGTCAGTATCAACAGTTAATCTTAATTCTGGGGCATTAATTGAAGTTTCAAATTGATAAAAGTCAATATCGCCAGGCATATTTTGATGCATATAAGGAGTAACATGTTCTTTCTCTGCATTGGTTTCTGAGTTTAAATATGCTTCTTTCAACAAGGCATAAGGAAAAAGTTCAAAGGACATTCCCAACGGTAATTTCTTTTCTTTTCCAACATTTAAATAATATCTCTCAGAATTAAGATTATTATTCAATATCTCTACTTGATCTAACACAAATTGTGGATCAATAAGTGGGTTATCGCCTGTTATTCTAATTACATGGGTAGTTTTTTCTTGAGTAGCTGCATCATAATATCTTTTTAAAACGTCATCCTCACTTCCTCTAAAAACTTGTACACCTATTTTTTCTAAATATTCAACTAGTTTGTCATTATTACTATCTATAGATGTTGCGACAGTGACAGAAAAATTTGTTTTTTTTAGTCTTTCAATTTGATAACCAATCATTGGTATACCGTCAATTTGTTTCATAACCTTCCCTGGTAGTCTAGAACTACCCATTCTTGCTTGAATTATAATATGTGGATTCAATTTTACCATATCGTCCATCCTCCATCAACTTGGACCGTCTGACCAGTCATGAAACTCGATCCATCTGAACTTAACAAAACAAGAGGACCTGCAAGATCCTCTGGAAAACCTATCTTTTTCATTGGATTTTTTTCTTTAAGCCTTCTTACAAATTCAATATTTTCCTGAATTTCTGGCTTAGGAAACGGTCCTGGAGTAATAGAATTAACTTGTATATTATACTGTGCTAAATGCACAGCGTAATATTTAGTTATTTGATTTACCCCTCCCTTTGCCGCTCCATAATGAGGAGGATTTAAATATTTCTCAAAGTCAACACCTTCGTATAAATCAAAATTAGGACTTAGTAGACCATACATAGAACCGATATTTACAATTTTTCCGGAATTCTGTCTCTTCATATAAGGTAAAACAGACTTTATTCCTCTATGAACAGAACCTAATATACCATCCAAAGTGTACAGAAAATCCTCGTCAGCCATATTTTCCTGCGAATTTCCACCTCTCGCTGAATGCGCGTTATTAATTAAAATATCAATACTTCCTTCCGTTTTAAATACGGATTCAAAACAAGCATTAATACTTTCAGAGCTCATAATATCTATTTCAATAAACTTAATGCGGTCACTACTTAAATTATTAAATTTATCTAAAAATTTACTTTCTGTTCGCCCTGCAACATACACAGTAGCCCCAAAGTCATGTAAGGCTTTAGTCATACCAGCACCCAAATGGCCATAACCTCCTGTTACAATTGCTATTTTTCCCTTTAAATTAAAAATTTCTTTCATTTGTTATTTTGGCGGCCATTTAGACGGCATTAAAATGTTTTCGGAGATGCTTCCACTAAATTTAGGTCTATCCTTTTCAATACTTAAATTATTTATATTATCCGCTAGCTGCTCTGCGTTTTGGACGCCTATAATTATCTGATCTATAAAATCAATGTTGGCAACATAATTTAACAGAAATGCTTCTACATTTTTTTCTTTATTATGGAGCTTTATCAAATATGGTTTAACTTCATCAAAATAAGGACTTAAATCGTTTACATTAATAAAAAATAAACCTTGTAAAAAAGTAGATCTAGTATGAATTTCACAGCCCTCTTTTTTAAGTTTTTTAATACTTTGCTCAAATCTAGCATCAAAATAATTAAAAGGCACTTGTACAATATCGGGCACAATTCCTTGTTCTAATAGCAAATCTAGTTCTTCAACCGTGTTTAGTGAAAACCCTATTTTTTCAATAAAATTATTCTCCTTTAGATTCTGCAATTCACTCCAATAATTACTATTTAGTAGTGAAAGCGGTCTATGTGCAAGATATCCATAAAGCTTTTTTACACCCAATTTTTTTAAACTACCACTTAATATGTCAGTTAATGCGAGCTCTTCATTAAAAGGTAAAAATTTTGAAACTATTTTAAAAGAGCTTAAATCAAAATTTCCTAACACTTCCTCAGCATTGCCATATCCAGATGCTGTATCTAAAAATTTAACACCATTTCTTTTTGCTATCTCTAATATATTTCCAACCTCAGTCTCAGTGGTCTTTCCATGAGTGTTAGATATACCATAATTTACACCAAATTGAACAGTTCCTAACCCAATTTTTTCAACTAACTCCATGAAATATTTTAATTTTACCTATAACAAATTCCTGTTCATCTTCATTTAAGGTAGGATACATTGGTAAACTAATACAATTTCTATAATATTCCTCTGATTTAGGGTGGTCGCCTTCCTTGTGACCTAAATTTCTATAATACGGCATTAAATGGCAAGGTATATAATGTATCTGTGCAAAAATACCTTGTTCTCTTAAGTAGTTATAAAGACTTAACCTATCGTCTACTTCAATTACATAGAGATGATATGCGTGACCTTCAATAACTCCAGACTGACTTTTTATAAACTTTTCGCTTTTAAAGGCATCATAATATCTAGTTGCAATAGCACGGCGTTTTTCAATGCCCTCATCTGCTCTTTTGAGCTGACTATTACCTAATGCGGCTTGAAAATCAGTAATACGATAGTTATAACCTAATTCTTGCATTTCCATATACCAAGCAGGATACGTATTTACATCTTTTGAAGCCGATGCAAAACTTGGATCATTTGTATATAACTCATCATTCTTTACGATCCCATGAGTTCTTAATGCGAGTAGTTTATTATATAATTCTTCACTATTAGTTGTAATCATTCCTCCCTCTCCAGACGCTATATGCTTTACCGGATGAAAAGAAAAAATAGCTAAGTCTGCAAAATTTCCATTACCACAGTGTTGTTTTTCTCCTTTACTATCTACAAAGTAACCTCCTGGAGAATGACAAGAATCCTCTATAATCCAAAGACCAAATTCATCTGCAAGTTTTCGATAGACCTCTAAATTTACTGCACGGCCTGCAAAGTCGACTGGAATTATACCCACATAATTACCATCTGGATCATTTTCCAAAATATTCCTAACACTATTTATATCGAGCAGGTAGGTCTCTGGATCAATATCTCCAAAAACAACTTCCCCACCACAATAACGCACACAGTTTGCAGATGCGGCAAAAGTAATAGGAGTAGTAATTATCTTTTGACCTGGTGCTACTCCTAAAGCTAATGCATTGAGGTGTAATGCCGCAGTTCCATTAGAAACTGCCACTGCATAGTTAGCCCCTACGTACTCAGCAAAATTAGACTCAAATTCCAATATTCTTGGTCCTTGAGTAAGATAGTCTGCTTGTAGTGCCTCTACCACGGAATCTATATCTCCCTGAGTGATATGCTGTTTTCCATAAGGAATTATTTGCTTCATAACTTAAACTTTAAAATCTGGATCTACGTGTTCAACTATTAAAGATCTTAAATTCTCTATAGTCTCCCAATCTTCATTTTCACCACTATTATATCTAAATCCATCTGGCACTCTCGTTGCAGAAAATTTGGCTATAAATTCCTCTAGTTTCCATCTATGAGTAGCTGGAAGTATTGTATAATATTTACCTAGATCATACGTATAAAAAGAGTCTGAGCTAGTAATCATCTCTTCATGAATTTTTTCTCCTGGTCTAATACCTATTACTGGCTTTTCACATTCTGGACCTATAGCTTCTGCGATATCTAAGATTCTATAACTTGGTATTTTTGGAACAAAAATCTCACCTCCCCAAGCGTGTTCTAGTGCATGCATCACCATATCAACCCCACCTTGTAATGATATATTAAAACGTGTCATGTCCTCCACGGTAATAGGTAAGACACCTTCTGCCCTTTTCTTTAGAAAAAATGGTATTACAGAACCGTTAGAGCCCATCACATTACCGTATCGTACCACACTAAATTTAATTGGGTTCCATCCCGTAATATTATTTGCAGCAACAAATAACTTATCTGAGGCAAGTTTTGTTGCGCCATATAAATTAACGGGAGCAGCAGCTTTATCAGTAGAGAGCGCTACAACTCTTGAAACTTCAGTTTCTAGACATGCGTTAATTAAATTTTCTGCTCCTAATATATTTGTTTTAACGCACTCCATAGGGTTGTATTCTGCAATAGGCACATGCTTCATAGCCGCAGCATGAATCACATAATCTATTCCTTTAAGAGCTCTTTTTACTCTCTCATAATCTCTAATATCGCCAATAAAAAATCGAATTTGAGGATAATCAGAAGGTGGGTACTCCTGAGCCATTTCAAATTGCTTTTGCTCATCGCGAGAAAAAATAACTAGCCTTTTTACTTCTGGATATTTACTAAATATGTGTTTTACAAGGGCTTTACCTAAGGAGCCAGTCCCCCCAGTTATTAAAATAGATTTGTTATTCAACATAGTGATTAATTACTTATTTAATTATTTAATATAACTTCTTTCCAATATACTCTAAATACAATCCAAAGTACAGATAAAATGACTCCAACAAAAAGGAACCCTATTATTATTATCGCCTTACTAGGTCCGGATTTTTCATTTTTGACAATAGGATTTTTCAAAACCATAAAGATAGGCGTATCCTTTTCTACCTGCAATTTTTGCACTTCTACCTGATTTAAAACTTCATTATAAATATTATAACTAAGTGAATACTCAGCGTTAAGTGTTTGTAATCGTACATTACTTAATGCAGTGTCATTAAATCTATTAGCATCTTTGTAAGAAGCTAACCTCCTTTGTACACTTTCAAAATCAGCTTTTTTAAGAGAAAGTCGCTTTTCTAAAAATTCTAACTCATTTTTCGCTTTAGCGACATGCATATCAATAACCCTATTTTCAAGTTTTTTCCAACACAATTTGGTTAAGTGAGCAGCAGCAACTCCATCAGGCATTGTAGTTGTTATCTCAATATAACCTTCCTTAGCATTTATTAACAAATTAGTAGATTTTTTAAAAATATCTAAGACATTTTTTTCTTGTTTTGATAAATATAAAATATCAGAATTTAAAGTATCTGTTATAACTACTTCAGGTTTATCTGCTGAAAAAGATTTAATAATTTTACCTGGCAAACCTATAGTATAGGACTTAACTAAAGTTAAAAAACCGGGACTATAATGATTGATATAATAATCTTTATAACTCAATTCCTTTTCAAAATCAGAAAATTTAATTGGCTCATTAATAACATCTCTTTGAAAATTTAAACTTTCAAAAATCTGAGGATACAATATAGGAGATATATTTTGTGATTTACTACCTCCAGATAAATCTATGCCAGCGAGATTGGCAAGACCACCTAAACCTCCTTTAAGCTCAGAGCTACTTACCTGAGGTAGGAGTACTGTGCTTGATGTGTAATAGTTTTTTGAAAATAATGCGACTATAAGACCAACTACAAAAAATAGTATACTAATCTTAATAATAAAACGCTTTCGCGAAAGCAATAAATCAATCAAAAAAGATACGTTAACTTTATCGTCAACAAAAAAATCTTTCTTCATAAACATTTTTTATTTAAATAATCTGTCAAAACAAAACTACTCTCTTCCTATTAATTTATATAATTGATCGGCAAAAAATTTAGGTATTATTATTATTCATAAAATACAGTAAAAAACTACAATTGATTAACTCCTTCCAATTTAAATGACATGCTGAAATAAAACTACAGTTAAATTTAAGATACATGACAATAATTGAATAACTAGAGTTTATATCTTTTAGTTTGATAATCTATCAATAATTAAACCAATTGTTCCTAGGCCAGTAGTTATACCTATTATCTCTTGAACACTTATTCCTTTACCCATATTCATAGGCTTTGGCGGTATTAATATAACGGACCCCGGCGCAATTTTAGGGTAGTTCTTAAAAAATAAAAAATTCTTTGTAGCCTTTACCTCTCCATTAGCATAAATAACATATACCTTATTCTTTTTTGCAGTAGAGGTAAAGCCTCCAGATCCGTTAATATAATCTTTTAGAGATTTGCTGTTATCAAAACTAATTAATGCAGGAGCAAGCACTTCACCTCTTACTTCTACAGTCTGTTTAAGACTAGGGATATTAAGCTCATCTCCAGTTTCTAAAATAATATCATACTTGGAACCTTTGCCGCTATCTTTTAAAATCTTATCCAATTGCAGTCCTATTCTAAAAACCTGATCGAGATTTCCTGCTTGAACTACAGAATCTCTTTTTGCTATATCAAATAACAACTCTTTCTGTACTTTATCCTCCACCTTGTTATTAAGTTTTCTAATAAGTGTTGCTCCTTCTGCATAAGCATAAGGAGAAAGACCACCAGCTCTTTCTAATAAATCAGAAACTCTTTGATCCTTATCCGTAATGGTGTAAGCTCCAGGGTAACTTACTTCACCACTAATCTTCACTCCTTTTAACTTCTCAAAACCTTTGAGAAAAAGTACCGTAACCCTATCATTAGGTTCTAAAACAAATTCTTCTCCACCATCCACAAGTAAATTAGTTGTTGGCACTTCTATTTGCTTACTTAGCGTACTAAAAACATTATCTACAATCTGCCTTGAAATAATAACATTACTAAGGTCTGCTCCATACTTAACTCCTCCACACATAAGAATCACATCCTTTACCGAAAGACCTTGAGTATAAGAAATAGTTCTAGGGTTATTTACAGCGCCAGAGATAATAATATTTTGACGATCATTTAATTCTTCATTACTAAATACATGAATTTCATCCTCTCTAAGTAAAGAGAGATCATATTTGTCATTTAATACATCTTCAACAGAAAATGCCTCTACTTTCCTATCATACCCATCTATCTTTCTGTAAATAATAGCTCTTCCTAAAAAAGCATCATCTGTAACACCCAAAGATTTAGCAAAAATATCAGAAAGCTTTGTTCCTTCTTTTAATTCATACTGTCCAGGTCTATATACAGCTCCAGAAATTGTAACTCTATTTTGGTAACGATCTACAATTTCACCGATACTAATTTTATCTCCATCTTGCAATGCTACTAAAGTTGACTTGGTTAAGTCAATCTCTTTTACCTCTCGCTGGGTGCCTGTATTACGCTCAATGGTTAATCTATCTTTATAAGCATTCGAGGTAAAACCTCCAAAATATTTCGAAAGTTCTAAAAAAGTCTCGTCAGATTTTAATTCATAAATTCCTGGGCGTTTTGCAGCCCCCTTTACCACCACACGTTCCTTGTATGGATTAACTATGATTACGTCTTGATCTTCTAAATACAGATTATTATCAGAATCTCCTGTTATTAAAAATTTATAAATGTCAAAATGTGATATTATATTTCCATTCCTAACCAATATAATATTTCTGAAGGTTCCATTTTCAGAAGGCCCACCAGATGCATATAATGCATTTAAAATGGTTGACAATGAAGATAGCGAGTAAGAACCCGGAACACTAACCTCACCTATAATATTAACCTGAACCCTCCTTATATTAGAAATTGAGACGTCCGTAAAAACTTTATAAGGACTACTATCAGGCGCTCCTATGCCTGCATAAATTCCTCTTAAGCTTCCGTTGATTTTCGCACGTACTTGATCTAAAGTTAAACCTGTAATTGAAATAGGCCCCACATTAGGGATTCTTACAACTCCAGAAGATCCAACCTCTTGGACATAAACATTTTCTGCAGCTCCATAGACATTTATAGTAATCTCATCTCCCGGTCCTAACAAATAATTCTTAGGTGCAGATATATTTAAAGATGGTTCAAAACTGATATTTGGATTTTTAAAAAAATCATATCCAAATATAGATCTACGCGGGTCTTCTTTTAACTCTTCATCCCCTGTGAGACCAAAAGATTGCTTTTCTTTTTTTCTTGATGTAACCACAGACACTGAAGATTCATTAGAGCTAGCTACTACCTCAGAATTCAATTTATTAATTCTCGTCTTAAGTTTTACTATTTCAGAAGGTTTTATTCCTTGTGCTCTAGCAATTAAATCAATATCGTTTATGCCGTAACCCTGTTCTTTAGCTTTCTGCCAATATGATTCAATTTGACCATCTGATAAATCATCAATATTAACTGACGAAATTTGAGATAAACTCATAGTCTGTTCCTGAGAAAAACAAACATTTCCAGAAAAAATAAGAATTATAAAAAGTAATCTTCCAAAACTATTTTTCATCCTATTAACCTTTACCAATAACAAACATTTCAAATCCAATTTCCTTCATTTTATTTGCTGCAAATATAGCCCTTCCATCAAAAACAAAAGCAGGCTTTTGCATCAGATTGTAAATTTGTTGCCAGTCATATCCTACAAATTCATCCCACTCGGTCATAATTGCGATGGCATGCGCGTTATCACAAGCCTCTATAGGGTCTGTAACCACTGTAACAAGTGCCCTGTTTTTTGCTTCAGAGCGAGTATTTAGATAATCTAAATCTGCTAGTATTTTTTCCTCAGACACCTTTGGGTCGTATATCACTACCTCTGCCTCTTCATTGAGTAAATAATCTGCTACGTAAATAGCTGCAGATTCTCTAGTGTCATTGGTATCCTTTTTAAACGCCCAACCTAACAATGTAATTTTTTTACCAGAAACGGTGTTAAACAGCGTCTTTACTATCTTCTCTGCAAATCGTCTTTTTTGATAATTATTCATGATAATTACCTGCTCCCAGTAATCTGCTACTTCATCAAGTCCATACGTTTTTGCTATATAAACAAGGTTCAAAATGTCTTTTTGAAAACAAGAACCTCCAAAACCTACAGAAGCATTTAAAAATTTAGGCCCTATGCGAGAATCTGTACCAATTGCTCTGGCTACTTCTTGAACATCTGCTCCAGTAACTTCACAAAGTTCTGACATGGCATTTATAGAGGATACTCGTTGTGCTAAGAAAGCATTGGCCGTAAGCTTAGAAAGCTCTGAGGACCAAACATTTGTTCTTAAAATACGTTCTTCTGGCAACCATTGCGCATAAATTTCTGCAAGTGCATCTGTTGCCTTTTGACCAAGAGGTGTATTTTCTCCTCCTATAAGTACACGATCTGCATAAAGAAGATCTTGGATTGCCGTTCCTTCTGCAAGAAACTCTGGGTTTGATAAAATGTCAAATCGCACACCATTACCTGTGTTATGTAATATATTTTGAAGTGCCTCTGCTGTGCGCACTGGTAGTGTAGATTTTTCAACTACAATTTTATCTGATGTTGCAACTCTGGCTATCTGGCGAGCACATAACTCAATGTACTTAAGATCTGCAGCCATTCCTTTTCCTACACCGTAGGTCTTAGTTGGTGTGTTAACAGAGATAAATATAAGATCTGCTTCATCTATCGCTTTATCAACTTCTGTTGAGAAAAACAAATTCCTTCCTCTAGCCTCCCCTACCACCTCGGCAAGTCCTGGCTCATAAATAGGAAGGTTGTCTAGATTTTCATCATTCCACGCTGCAATACGTTTTTCATTAAGATCTACTACAGTTACCTTAATATCTGGACATTTTAATGCGATCACAGACATTGTAGGTCCACCTACGTATCCTGCACCTATACAGCAAATATTCTTAATCTTCATTTGAGTGAAATTTGTGGCAAATCGCAAATATAACGGTTTGATTGATAATGTAGATTTTGATCTTTAATTATGCTTTCGCGAAAGCGTACTTAAGACTTTACATAGTAATATTTATACCATCTTACAAAAGCTGCTATTCCTTCCTTTACAGAGACTGAAGGCTGGTAGCCAAAATCATTTTGTAGTGAGGAAACATCTGCCCATGTTCTGTGTACATCTCCATCTTGCATAGGCATCATTTTCTTAAGAGCAGTAACGCCTAGCTCTGTTTCTAATGCCGTAACAAAATCTAATAACTTAACCGGCTTACTATTCCCGATGTTATAAATCGCATTTTTAGACGTTGAAGTTCCCGAAATTACTGCCATCACACCCTCTATAATATCTGTTATGAATGTAAAATCACGAGAGAGATTACCTTCATTAAAAACTTTAATAGGTTTCCCTTTTAAAATAGCATCTGTAAATAAAAACATCGCCATATCTGGTCTTCCCCAAGGTCCGTACACTGTGAAAAATCGTAATCCTACGGTTTCAATATTAAAGAGATGACTATAGGTATGCGCCATTAACTCATTAGACTTCTTGGTCGCTGCATACATACTTATAGGCTCGTCTACAGATTGTTCTTCTTTAAATGGAACCTCTGTACTATTACCGTAAACACTACTACTACTAGCATAAACAAGTTTTGTAACTTTATGATCTCTGCAACATTCTAAAACATTTAAAAAACCAACCACATTAGTATCTACATATACTTCTGGATTTTCAATAGAATAACGCACCCCAGCTTGTGCAGCAAGATTACACACTTGATCAAAAGAATTTACTTTAAATAGCTCAGGTAGCGCTACTCTATCTTGAAGATCTTGCCTTATAAAAGAAAAGTTTTTATGAGTTGTACTTGTACAAAGTTTATTCCATAAGCTGGCGTTTTCCTCTGTGATTCCTAGTTCCTTAAGCCTATCAAACTTAAGTCGAGGATCATAATAATCGTTTATATTATCAAGTCCTACTACCACGTGACCATCGCTTAATAAACGTTTACATAGGTGATATCCTATAAAACCAGCGGCACCTGTAACAAGAATCTTCATAAAAAATAATTAGTGTGATACAAAGTTAGGACTAAAAAGTGACTCCTTATTATATAAAAGCCTTTTGGTTGTATGTGCCATAAAAATAGAAATACCTACTCCTTCACAAATAGCATCTCCAGCAGCAGTATCCCACTCCATGCAAGGCCCAAAACGTGGATATACATCTGCTTCGCCTTCAGCAATACGGCAAAATTTAAGTGAGCTTCCAGAAGGAACGAGTACCGTGTTTTTCCCTTCTTCTTCTAGCGCATTTATAAACGCATGTGTATCCTCGTTTAAATAGGATCTACTAGTCACTACTCTCACTGACTTTAACTCTGTATAAGGTTTTAGCTTTCGCGAAAGCGTACTTGCATCCTTTAAAAACGATAGCCAAGTCAACGAAATAGGAGGATTACTCATTTTATAACTTGCCTTTTCAATAGAACCGCCTGCATATATAGTTTTTGTTACCGGGGCATAAATAACTCCAAACACTGGTTTGTTATGTACAATTAATGTTATATTAACGGCAAACTCATCATTACGGTTTACAAATTCTTTGGTACCATCAAGAGGATCTACCATCCAAAACTTTTTCCAGCTCTTACGCTCGCGATAACCTACCGCACTACCTTCCTCACTTAAGATGGGAATATTAGTCTTTGCGAGCGCCTCGCTTATAATATCGTGTGCTTTCAAATCTGCTTCCGTAAGGGGAGAATTATCACCTTTATAATTTACCTGAAAATCTCTTTTGTAGACTTCCATAATGGCCTCACCAGCATGAATAGCTGCTTGTATTGCAATGGTTTTCCAAGATTGTTCCATTATAAGGTATTAAGCATCTTGTGTAAGGAATCTTTCCAATTAGGAATATTAATTTGAAACTGGGCAGCTAGTTTGTCTGTATTTAGAACACTATTACTAGGACGTTTTGCTTGGGTAGGAAATAAATCACTTGTAACAGGAAACACCGATACATCCATCTTTGTATATTCAAAAATTGCTTGTGCAAAGTCATACCATGTAGCTTTTCCAGCATTTGAGTAATGATACAACCCCGAGTTGTGTTCTTGAAGATTTTTGGCAATTACCAATATAGCGTCTGCTAGATCATTTGCCCATGTAGGACAACCTAATTGGTCATTAACCACCGAGAGCGAATCACGTTCTTTTCCCAAACGCAACATGGTTTTGACAAAATTATGACCATAGACACTGTACACCCATGAGGT
>Ga0114955_1000785_pt1 | contig 14565 bp, 11 predicted proteins | sample Porto_5metaG_FD_87302 | JGI IMG/M metagenome (GOLD analysis project Ga0114955, IMG submission 87302) | Marine algal microbial communities from Porto, Portugal - Porto_5 metaG | ecosystem: Host-associated > Algae > Red algae > Unclassified | place: Portugal: Porto | collected 2015-02-02 | reverse complement strand
TTTGACTCCGTCACGCGCTGGTTCGAATCCAGCTAGCCCAGCCATAAGAGCCATTAGCTCAGTTGGTAGAGCATCTGACTTTTAATCAGAGGGTCAGAGGTTCGAATCCTCTATGGCTCACTCAAAACATCTTTCTTAGGAAAGATGTTTTTTTTATTGTTTTATGTAAACGAATACATTATTGTATAACTAATACTTAAAAGAGGTGGAGAATAAGATGAAAAATATAGATATTATTGGGGTACCTTCAACATTTGGTCAAAGAAAATTAGGAGTCAATCTTGGTCCAGATGCAATAAGGTATGCTGGTTTACAAGATAGATTAGAAAATATTGGTCTAAATGTCAGTGATAGAGGTAATATTGATGTACCGACAATAGATTTAAAAAAATTCAACTCTGAGCAAGAAGGATTAAGAAACTATGATGAAATTGTTCAAGTTTCAAACACTTTAAGTGATAAAGTTGATCAAACTATATCCAATAATAGTTTTCCTCTAGTGATAGGTGGCGATCATTCTATTGCAGTAGGCTCTATTTCTGGAATAAGTAAACACTACTCTAATTTAGGGGTAATTTGGTATGATGCACATGGTGATTTAAATATTCCTGATGAATCTCCATCTGGTAATATACATGGTATGCCATTAAGAATATTACTTGGAGAAGGGCCAAGTGAACTTGTGAATTTAAATGATTTTCAACCTAAACTAAAACCTGAAAATGTTGTTCTTATTGGTATGCGAGATTTAGATAAAGGGGAACGTCATTATATTAAAGAACAAAATATTAAAACTTATACAATGGCTGATATTGATAAGTTAGGTATTGAGTCTGTAATAAATGAGTCTGTACAATATTTAAAAAATAGAAATGTCGATGGATTACATTTATCTTTAGATGTTGATGCATTAGACCCTACAGAAACACCAGGAACCGGTACAAGAGTGTTAGGTGGTTTAAGTTATAGGGAAAGTCATTTTGCGCTTGAATTACTTCATGAAAGCAAAATGATTACATCTATGGATTTAGTTGAAGTTAACCCATTAATTGATTTACATAACAATACAGCGGAACAAGCTGTTTCATTAATTGGTACATTTTTTGGAGAAACACTACTATAATTTAATTTATGTAACTTGCATGTTAATCGACATGCAAGTTTTTTTCATTTTTATTAGTGTTCATATGACACGTGTTCTAATGATTGATATAATGAATAATATGGAAAATGTTATCGGAGGAGATGTTATGGATTTTTCCAATTTTTTTCAAAATTTTAGTACTTTAAAAGTCATAACTAGTGTCCTCGATTTATTGATTGTGTGGTATGTTCTTTATTTACTGATTACAGTTTTTAAAGGTACAAAAGCAATACAATTATTAAAAGGTATTGTTGTAATAGTAATCGGTCAACAAATCAGTAAAATACTAAATTTGACTGCAACTTCAAAATTGTTTGACATTGTGATTCAATGGGGAGTATTGGCATTAATTGTAATATTCCAACCAGAAATTCGAAGAGCTTTGGAACAATTAGGTAGAGGTAGTTTCTTAAAACGTTATACCAACGCCTATACTAAAGATGAAGAGAAATTAATTCAATCTGTATCAAAAGCGGTTCAATATATGGCTAAACGTCGTATTGGAGCACTTATAGTTTTTGAAAAGGAAACTGGTCTTCAAGATTATATTGAAACAGGTATTCCTATGGATTCTAAAATTTCTCAAGAATTATTAACCAATGTGTTTATACCTAATACACCATTACATGATGGTGCAATGATAATTCAAGGAACTAAAATAGCAGCAGCAGCAAGTTATTTACCATTATCAGATAGTGTTAAAATATCTAAAAGTTTAGGTACAAGACATAGAGCAGCTGTAGGTATTTCAGAAGTATCTGATGCTTTTACAGTTATTGTGTCAGAAGAAACTGGTGATATTTCAGTTACTTTTGATGGTAAGTTAAGAAGAGATATTTCAAATGAAGTGTTTGAAGAGCTATTATCTGAACATTGGTTTGGCACACACTTTCAAAAGAAAGGTGTGAATTAATATGTTAGAAAGTAAATGGGGATTAAGATTCGTTGCACTGATATTAGCTATATTTTTCTTCTTATCAGTGAATAATGTATTTGGGAATATCTTTAACTCTGATGATATATCACAGAAATCAACAAAAACAATACAAGATGTTCCAGTAGAAGCGATATATAACCATAAAGATTTACACGCTACACATGTACCAGACACAGTAGATGTAAATATTTCTGGTCCACAATCAAAGTTAATAAAAATTGAAGATCCCGATGATTTAAAAGTTGTTGTAGATTTATCAGGTGAAAAAGCTGGTAAATATCAAAAGAAATTTCAAGTTAAAGGTTTAAATAATAGCATTAATTATAATGTTAAACCTAAATCAGCCAACATCACATTAGAAAAGAAAATAACTAAAACAATGCATGTAGAGCCTGATGTAAGTCAAAGTGATATTGCAGATGGTTACCAAATTGATAATCAAAAAATTTCACCTGAAACAGTTAAAGTAACTGGTGGAGAAGAACAATTAAAACAAATTGCTTACTTAAAAGCAACATTCAAAAATTCTAGTAAAATAAGTAAAGATACTAAAGATATTGCTACAGTAAATGCTTATGACAAAGATTTAAATAAAATGAATGTTTCTATTAACCCAGATGAAGTTGATTTGAAAGTGTCTGTTAAACCTTATAGTAAAAAGGTTAAAGTTAACACAAAGACGACTGGAAAATTAAAAGACAATAAAAAGGTAGATAATGTTAAATTAGATGACGATGAAGTTGAAATTTATGGTAGTAGAGAAGATATACAGGGTATAAATAATATTACAGCTGAAATAGACTTAGATGATATTTCAGAGTCCACTGAGAAAACTGTAAAATTTGATTTACCTAAAAGTGTAAGTAGGGTTAACCCTGAAGAAACAAAAGCTTATATCACAGTTAAATAATTGAAAGAAATAAAAGGAGAGTAAAACATGGGAAAATATTTTGGTACTGACGGTGTCAGAGGTGTAGCAAATGAAGAATTAACACCTGAACTAGCGTTTAATCTAGGTAGATATGGTGGTTATGTATTAGCACATAATAAAGGGGAAAATCACCCTAGAGTCCTTGTTGGTAGAGATACAAGAGTTTCAGGAGAAATGTTAGAATCAGCACTCATTGCAGGACTTATATCTATTGGAGCTGAAGTCATGCGATTGGGTATTATTTCAACGCCAGGTGTAGCATATTTAACGAGAGAAATGGACGCAGAATTAGGTGTAATGATTTCTGCATCACATAATCCAGTTGCAGATAATGGTATTAAATTCTTTGGTTCTGATGGTTTCAAATTATCAGATGATCAAGAAAATGAAATCGAAGAATTACTTGATCAAGAAAATCCAAGTTTACCAAGACCAACTGGTACAGAAATCGTTCATTATTCAGATTACTTTGAAGGTGCACAAAAATATTTAAGTTATTTAAAATCTACTGTAGATGTTAATTTAGAAGGTATGAAAATTGTTTTAGATGGTGCAAATGGTTCTACATCTTCTTTAGCACCATTTTTATTCGGCGATTTAGAAGCTGATACTGAAACAGTGGGTTGTAGTCCAGATGGATACAACATTAATGAAAATTGTGGTTCTACACATCCTGAAGCTCTTGCAAAAAAAGTTCTTGAAACTGGAAGTGACTTTGGTTTAGCATTTGACGGAGATGGAGATAGAATTATTGCTGTTGATGAAAATGGTAAAATCGTTGATGGAGACCAAATTATGTTTATTATTGGTCAAGAAATGCATAAAAACCAAGAATTAAATAATAATATGATAGTTTCAACTGTAATGAGTAATTTAGGTTTTTATAAAGCTTTAGAAAATGAAGGCATTCAATCTAATAAAACTAAAGTTGGAGACCGTTACGTTGTAGAAGAAATGAGAAGAGGAAATTATAATCTTGGTGGTGAGCAATCAGGTCATATCGTATTAATGGATTATAATACAACAGGTGATGGCTTATTAACTGGTGTACAATTAGCAGCTATCATCAAAATGTCAGGTAAATCATTAAGTGAGTTAGCTTCACAAATGAAAACATATCCTCAATCATTAATAAATGTAAGAGTAACAGATAAATATCGCGTTGAAGAAAATATTGATGTTAAAGAAGTAATGACTAAAGTTGAAGTTGAAATGAATGGAGAAGGTAGAATTTTAGTACGTCCTTCTGGAACAGAGCCATTAGTAAGAGTAATGGTTGAAGCTTCAACAGATGAAGATGCAAAAAGATATGCCCAACAAATTGCTGATGTCGTAGAAGACAAAATGGGTTTAGATAAATAATTCAAATAAAGAACGTGCCATAAATGAAAAGGCACGTTCTTTAAATATATATAATAAAAATGGACCAGAAGCTTACATCTGGTCCATTTTTGATTCAACAAATATTATTTTGAAATAAGTTCATTATATTCTTTTTCAATTTCTTCTGCTAATGGTCCTTCAACTTTAGCATACGTTTGTAAGAATGATTTTACACCATGTTCTTGAATATAATTATTCTTTTCAACAGTTTCTTGGTCAGCTTTATCATCATATTTTAAAAGTAGGGCAGCTGCTTTAACTAGGCCATCTCTTTCTAAATTATGTTCATATAAATAATTTAATGGTTTAATAATACGATCTTTAGGACCAATTTTACGTAGAGTTCCGCGACCAACACGTGTTACTTCATCAGATAGATAAGAGTTATTGAAACGTTCAATAATTTTTTCTACATATTGAGATTGTTCTGATTTAGAAAAATCAAATTCACGTGTGATATAATCACTTGTTTCAGCTAGTACACGTCTTAAACCAGCTTCGATAGTGCTATCTTGAACTGCATCTAAAACAGTTGCTTTATTATCGTTATAACCAGCATATGCTAAGAAAGCATGTCCTGTATTAACAGTTAATAATTTTCTTTCAATATAAGGTGTTAAATCATCAACATATTTAATATGGTCTAATTCTTCGCCATACCAAGCATCTTTTTCAACAACCCATTCATAGAAAGGTTCTACCATAACATCTAAAATATTTTCATTTTTTTGTAATGGAACAATTCTATCAACTGCAGAGTTTGCAAAATGAATATTGTCGCCTAAAGGACCAGTAATATCTAAAATAGCTTTTTTAAGTGTATCTGTAGCCATAATAGCATTTTCACAAGCAACGATATTAACATGGTTTTCTTTTTCTTTTAAATAAGGCGCAAATGATTTTGCAATAATAGGTAAAATGTTAACACCAACAGCAGTTGTGATTAAATCAGCTTCTAAAATAGCTTGTTTCAATTCGTCTGAAGGTTTAGCAGAATTAATCGCATCAACATTGTTTACCCTTGTAGTTGTTTTAGCTTCATCTGCTAAAATAACATCGTATTCATGTTCCGTTTGTAATGCATTAATAATTTCATCATTTACATCTGCAAATGTAACTTTAATATTATTATCAGCTAAAATATATCCAATAAATCCACGACCAATATTACCGGCACCAAAATGTACTGCTTTCATTATGCATCAGCCTCCTCAAAGACTTGTTTAATTTCGTCAGCTGATTTAGCGTTTATAATACGTTCTACATTTTCTTCTTCACTGAAAGTAATCGCAATTTTAGATAATAAGTCTAAGTGTTCTCCGTCTTTACCAGCGATACCAACGACAACTTTAACTTCTTCGCCATTCCAATCAACACCTTCAGGAATTTGTAATAAACTTAAGCCTGATTGAATGACATTTCCTTTAGCTTCTTCAGTACCGTGAGGAATTGCTAAACCGTTACCCATAAATGTTGAAACAACATCTTCACGATCTTTCATTGCTTGAATATAATTTTCAGTTACAGCTCCGCTATCAACTAGAGCTTGTCCTGCTTTCTCGATTGCATCGTTTTGGCTTGCTACTGATACGTTAATAAAAATGTTTTCATTACTGAATAATTCGCTCATTATAAATACACTCCTAAATTAATTGTTTTTTAATTCGTTTTAAAAATTGCTTTTCCAGTATAATTTTAAAGTCATGTGGATTTTTCATAAAATCATCTAAGTTTTCCAAATGGTTGCTTAGTGTTTCGGAAATTGTACTAACAAGATCTACCATGATTGCATTATCTGGAATAAACATACTTAACATATAATTAATGTAGTCATTGTCATTTTGAATATTACTCATCTTTATAGGTTCCTCCAAAATAGTTATGAGGATACATGGTTCTTTAAACATTGAATCTCTCATATGAGGAATAGCTATAGGGTAGGGGCTTAGTATCCAATTAGGATTTTCCTCCAACCGATGTTGTAATAATTCAGCGAATGACTGACCATCATCAATAATACGATGACTTACTAGGTAATCAGATAAATATTGATTCCAATTATCTACTGATTTATATTCTATTTTCACGGAATCAACTAACTTTAAACCTTGACGTATTGTTTCCATAATATCTTCAGGTGAATAATTAATTAATTCTTTTCCTTCATTTTGATTCATATGGTGTGCTTCTTTAGTATTTAAAAATGAAGCGACATATCCTATGTCAGAATCAGGGAGTAAAGGATTAACTGTTAAAAATGGTCTATCTATATCCAAATTTACGGTGGATATAATACCATCGTATTGAGATAAATCAAGCACGTTTAGATCACTTACAGAAGCCTGTGTAATTCGTTCAATTTCACTAAACACTTGTTCAAGTCTAGTTGCTAATAGACGGCTTGTACCTATGCCACTACTACAGACGACTAAAATATTTAAAAATTGATGTCCTTGGTTTTTAATTGATCCTCCAAAATGAAGGACAATAAAAGCAATCTCGCTATCAGGAAAGATTAACTCTGGCCAAACAACATGCAATGCTTTGCTCACATTATCAAATAGTCTTGGATATTTGTACTTAATCATATCGGTCAAAGGATTATATGTTTCAATATTTGATTCTAAACGATTAATTGCTGGATTAATATGCAATGATAATCCATTAATTAGAGTAGTTTTTTCATCAAAGTATTGACCCGAAATCTCTTCTACGTTTTGCACGAAAGATTTTATTTTTTGTTCATTTTTCTTATCTTCAAATAAAGTATCTTTAGTATCTTTACGTTTTGAACCCCGCAAGTGAATGGTAATAAATGTGACTTCAGCTTGGTTGAATTGGACATCATATAAATCTTCTAGACGTTTAGCAATTTCACTAGCTACTTCATGTTCAAATGTATGTTTTACCGATTGATAAATATCTTCATTAAGTGATACATATTCATTGTTTTGCATACGAGTAATACTTAGTACAATATGAACGGTTAACGTGAGATAGCTAGATTCTGTTAGTGAATAGGGAAGCTCTCCTAAATAATCCATTAGAATTCTCTCAACTTTAAATATTCGGTCTAAATCCACAAGTGATTGTTGAGATTGATGTAATGATTGATAGACAAAATGATTTTCAATAACTGAATAAACACTTGTACTATTTAAATTATTTACCATTAGCTGACTTAAGAACTCTCTTTTTTTAGATTCAGTACCATTTAACATAACACCTTCGCCACGTTTTCGTGTTAAGGATAATTGATATGATTCTAAATCATGTTCTAATTCATCCAATAATTTAGCTAATGATTGGATAGAAACGCTGATTTCTTGAGCAAGACTATACTGTTTAACGGCATGTTTAGATTGAATAAGAGCATATAAAATAATGACCTTTTGTTCTTCAACTGATAAGTCTATAGTTTGTTGTTGCGTCATTTCATATTTTAAGCTTTGAATAGCTTGTTGATCCCCATTTAAACGAATACCTTTTTTGTTAACTCGGTCAAGTTGAATTGAAAAGGTATCTATATATGATTCAACGTGCTTTAATTCTCTATGAATAGTACGAGAGGACACTGCCAGTTGTTGAGCAATGTCATATATAGTGACATATTGTCCGTGATACTTGATTAAAAGTTCTATAATCTCTTTTTCACGTGTACTCAATAACATGGCGGTATCCTCCATTAATATTAATATTTAAAAATTATTGTTCTTCTTTTTTAAGGTTATTTAGTAATTCTTCATATCTTGGTGAGTTTAAGAAGTTATCAACTGAAATGTGAATTGCATTTGGTACTTGTTTAATTGCACGGTCAGTTAATGTTTTTTGAGTGATAACTAATTGAGCATCACTTGGTAATTGGTTAATTGCTGTGTTTGTAACATTTACATCTGAGATGCCAGCTTTTTTGAATTTATTACGTAACATACTAGCACCCATTGCACTAGAACCCATACCCGCATCACATGCAAAGATAACATGGTCAACATTACTGTAATCGTGGGCATCAACATCTTCAGTATTATAATTATCTAATAATTGATCAGCATTATCTTCATCATCAGATTGTTCTGTTGAAGTAGCAGCACCTGCAGCGCCAGCACCTGTTGCAGCACCAGCAGTAGTAGCTTTAGCTGATGAGTCATTATTATCTTTATTAGTTAATTTTGAAGACACACTTGATTTTTTACCTTTAGTTGCTTCCATTTGAGCAGTAGCAGCTTCTAAATCTTGTTTAGGTTCTTTAGTGAACTTAAGAATAATTGCTGAAACAGCGAAAGAAACTAATGTCGCTAATACTACACCTAATAACATATGAAGGAATTCACCTTTAGGTGCGTTAATACAATAAGTGATAAATGATCCTGGTGACGCTGGACTTCTAAATCCAAATCCAGTTGCTTGATAAGTAGCAACGCCAGTCATACCACCTAAAATAACTGAGATAAATAACATTGGTCTCATTAATACGTAAGGGAAATAAATTTCATGAATTCCACCTAAGAAGTGGATGATTCCTGCACCGTAAGAAGTAGCTTTTGCAGTTCCTTTACCAAAGAACATATATGCAAGTAAAATACCAAAACCAGGTCCAGGGTTTGATTCAATTGTATAAAGTATTGATTGACCTGCTGTAGCAGCTTGGTCAGCACCAAGTGGTGTGAATACACCATGGTTGATAGCGTTATTTAAGAATACAATTTTAGCTGGTTCAACTAAAATACTTACGATTGGAAGTAAATGAGCATGAACTAAAGCCTCAACTGCAACTGATAATATATGCATGATGAATTTCATGATTGGAGCTAAAATTTCAAAACTTAAAATTGTCATGATGAAACCTAGGATACCAGCAGAGAAGTTATTGAATAACATCTCGAAACCTTGTGGTGTTCTAGGTTGAACAAATTCGTCAGTTTTTTTCATTAACCAACCAACTAATGGTCCCATAATCATTGCACCAAGTAACATTGGTGTGTCAGGTAATGCTACGATAACCCCCATAGTTGATGTAGCAGCAATGATACCACCACGTAATCCGTGGATTAAACGTCCACCACTAAATGCGATTAATAATGGGATTAAAAATTTAATCATAGGATCAGCTAATTGAGATAAATCTTTATTAGGCATCCATCCATTGTCTATAAATATAGCAGCGATAAATCCCCAAGCGATGAACGCGCCAATGTTTGGCATGATCATACTACTAAGAAAAGAACCGAATGCTTGAACTTTACGGCCAAAACCTTTGTTTTCTTGTTTCTGAGCCATATCTACACCTCTTTTTTAATTAGTATTTGACTATATTTATTGTAAATCTAAGTAGACAATTACTACAACAAGAACAAAATTCAAATTTGTCATAATAATCATGACAACAATCATTCTATAATATATAGGTAAAGATAATGTAAATTAAAAGCTTTATTACAATGAATTTTAAATGGAAATGGTAGTACATATTTTTTACAAAAACCTTGTGAAAATATTTGCAATTAAGACAAACTACATTGTACAATAGGTTCTAATGGAAGGGAGGATAGTAAAACAATATTACAAAGCGCCTGTGCAAGCTATTAATGACATGTGAGGATTAGAAATTAAATCTATTTGTATAAATTTCTATAGCGTACATTTATAACTTGTAGACGAGGAGGATAGTGATCGAATAGATCGGCGGATGCTATCCCGGATGTGGCTCATTCGTTAGCTTATTAAGTAAAACAGTAGGGTAACCTATTGGACAAAGTTAATAAGATCGCCAATTAATATTATATAAAATGAAAAACGTTAGAAGTTTAAGTGTGATAATTTATCACGCTTATTTTCAAGTGTGGTTAAACTAAGATAAAAGTTACTACAAATATGAACGCTAATGAGAGTAGATTACTAAACTAAATTATAAGTAATAAATCATTGCTACTAACGTTATTTCAATAACTGGAGGAAAAGTAAATATGTGCGGAATAGTAGGATATATTGGCTATGATAATGCCAAAGAATTATTATTAAAAGGTTTAGAAAAATTAGAATATAGAGGTTATGATTCAGCTGGTGTTGCTGTAGCAAACGACGAAGGCACTAAAGTATTTAAAGAAAAAGGTCGTATTGCAGAATTACGCAAAGTAGCGGATAGTAGTGATATTGATGGCACTGTTGGAATCGGTCACACTCGTTGGGCAACACATGGTGTACCTAACTATGAAAACTCACATCCACATCAATCAACTACTGGTCGTTTTACACTAGTACATAATGGTGTAATTGAAAACTATGAAGAATTAAGAAATGAATATTTAAATGATGTTAAATTTGTTTCTGAAACAGATACAGAAGTTATCGTTCAATTAATTGAATACTTCTCTAAACAAGGTTTTGAAACAGAAGATGCATTTACTAAAGTTGTTTCATTATTACATGGTTCATACGCTTTAGGTTTATTAGATGAAGAAGATAAAGATACTATGTATGTAGCTAAGAATAAATCACCACTTTTAATCGGTGTTGGTGATGGTTTTAATGTCATTGCATCAGATGCATTAGCTATGTTACAAGTAACTAATCAATATAAAGAAATTCATGACCATGAAATTGTTATCGTTAAACGTGATGAAGTTATTATCAAGGATATTAACGGTCAAGTTCAAGAACGTGACGCTTATACTGCTGAAATTGATGCATCAGATGCTGAAAAAGGTGTTTACGATCACTACATGTTAAAAGAGATTCACGAACAACCAGCTGTTATGCGTCGAATTATACAAGAATATCAAGATGACGAAGGTAATCTAAAAATTGATAAAGACATAGTAGATGATGTTGCACAAGCTGATCGTATCTATATTATCGCTGCTGGTACTAGCTATCATGCTGGTTTAGTTGGTAAAGAATTCTTAGAAAAATGGGCAGGTGTACCAACAGAAGTACACGTAGCTTCTGAATTTGTTTATAACATGCCTTTATTATCTGAAAAACCATTATTCATTTATATTTCACAATCTGGTGAAACTGCAGATAGTCGTGCCGTATTGGTTGAAACTAAAAAATTAGGTCATAAAGCGCTAACTATAACTAACGTATCTGGTTCAACATTATCACGTGAAGCGGATCACACATTATTATTACACGCAGGTCCAGAAATTGCCGTAGCTTCTACTAAAGCATATACAGCACAAATTGCTGTATTATCTATTTTAGCTCAAATAGTTGCTAAAACACATGGTCGTGAAGCAGACATTGATTTATTAAGAGAATTAGCGAAAGTTACTACTGCAATCGAATCTATCGTAGACGATGCACCTGTAATGGAACAAATTGCTACTGATTTCCTTGAGACAACACATAATGCATTCTTTATTGGTCGTACTATTGATTATAATGTCAGTCAAGAAGGTGCATTAAAACTTAAAGAGATTTCATATATTCAAGCTGAAGGATTTGCTGGCGGTGAATTAAAACATGGTACGATTGCATTAATTGAAGATCGTACACCAGTTATTGCTTTAGCTACTCAAGACAATGTAAACTTATCTATTCGTGGTAATGTTAAAGAAGTTGCTGCACGTGGTGCTAGTACTTGTATTATCTCAATGGAAGGTTTAGAAAAAGAGGGAGATACGTACGTCATTCCTCATGTTCATGAATTATTAACACCATTAGTTTCAGTAGTAGCACTACAATTAATTTCTTATTATGCAGCGCTACACAGAGATCTTGATGTTGATAAACCACGTAACTTAGCAAAATCAGTTACAGTTGAATAAATTTAAAAATTAAAAGTGATGAATACCATAATTTTGGTATTAAGAAACTTTAACATGTTGATATAAGGATAATCCCTTTTAGTTATGAGTTGACTAAAAAGGGATTATTTTTATTGCACTTTTCTTAAATAAGTGACAAAATTTTAAGTAATATAGAACTTAACATATTGGAGGATTATATGGACAACATAAAAGCGATATTTTTAGATATGGATGGTACAATTTTACATGAAGATAATAGAGCATCTGAATATACTAGAGACGTCATTAATTCACTAAGAGATAATGAATTCAAAGTATTCTTAGCGACTGGGCGTTCATATTCTGAAATTCATCAACTAGTACCAGAAGGTTTTTTAGTTGATGGTATTATAAGTTCCAACGGTACAACTGGTGAAGTCAATGATAAAAATATATTTAAGCATAGTATGTCTTTAGATTCTGTGAATCAAATTGTGAAATTAGCACAACAACATCACATTTATTATGAAGTATTCCCATTTGGTGAACAACGCCTAGTATTAAAAGAAGATCAATCTTGGATGAGTGAAATGGTGAGTGGCAGTGAAACGCCTCCTAATAATGTAGGACAAAGCGAATGGGCATCAAGACGAGAAGCCATAAAAGATAAAATTCAATGGGTAGATCAATTTCCTGAAAAGGATTATTCAAAAATATATCTATTTAATACAAACTTAGATAAAATTAGTCGTTTTCGTGATGAACTTCAACAAAATAAAGTATTACTAAATATTAGTGTATCTAACTCTTCACGTTATAACGCTGAAACAATGGCTTATAATACTGATAAAGGTACAGGTATCAAAGAAATGATTGAATACTTTAATATTAAACAAGAAGAAACACTTGTGATAGGTGACAGTGATAACGATAGAGCTATGTTTGAATTTGGACATTATACAGTTGCAATGAAAAATGCTCGTACAGAAATTCAATCATTAACAGACGATGTAACTGAATATACTAATGAAGAAGATGGCGCAGCCAAATACTTAAAAAAACATTTTCTAAGTTAAGATATTGATTGAAATAGATATAATAAAAAGGTCGAAGTACAATTTTAAATATTTGTACTTCGACCTTTATTATTAATTATTTATTATTAGGATTATTTTTATCAATTGTATCTTTAGCTGTTTCTTCTAAATTATCTTTATGAGATGTTGTAGAATTTGATAAATCATCTTTGTGTTGAGTAGCTTTATCGTTTAATTCTTTTTTAGAATCTTGAGTAGTAGATTTTGCGTTATCTTTTAAATCAGATGAATGTTGATCAACTTTATCTTTAGTTGTATCTTGTAAATCTTGTGTTTTTGTAGTTTTATTATTTGTGTCTTTATTTGCAACTGCTTTATTAGCTTTATTCTTTTTAGAGTTAGTTGTAACTTTTTCGCCACGGCGAATAAAGTATTGAACGATACCCATAAGTAAAGCATAGTAGATAAATAGTGTTACTAAAATAACAATGATTTGAAGTGTTACTAATAAGATTTGAGCAACAGTTTGTGACATACTACCAGTTGCCATTTGTACTAACGTTACTAGTACACGAGTAATAATTGTTATTAGTAAATTAATTAATAAAATACCAATAAAGAATTTCAACCATGTTTTATGACCATTCTTAATTGCTTTAAATCCATCTTTAACACTTGTCATAGCAGATTGTTTTGGATTTTCAGTATATGCTGCAGTGTAATTAATGATTAAAACAAAGAAGAACCAATAAAAGATAGATGTGATAAATCCAACGATTAATGTTACAGCAATTTGGAATGTTAAATATGCTGGCATTGGATTATCCATTTTACTTAAAGGACCTTGTAAAGCACTAACTAATGGTGAAAGTGCCAAGTTTAATAATTTATTTACAAAATATAAAATGACTGACATGATAACAATCATTAATATTGTAATTAATGCTAGTAATAAACTTTTAGCATAGTGACCTTTTTTAAAGGCGATAAATAAATCAGAGAATTTAACTTTATCTTTTCTGATAGCTCTAGAAATAACATTTATAGCACCAGCTAATAACTGATAACCTAAAAATATAAATAATATGATGACTAATACAGCTACACCAATAATTGGAATAAGTAATGGTCCTGCTGGTTGACCGAATTGCATCATCATTTGTAATTGCATCATTTGTTGGCCAATCATAGCCATTGCAACTCTACCGACTAAGAAAATGACGATAAAGCTTATTAATGTAAATAATATTGCTTTAAGATTCTGGGGTTTAGCATTCTTAAATGCTAAGTTATAATATTTAAACAAATTTTAAGCACTCCTTTTCGTTAATATAAATACAATATCAAAAATTTGGACTTTTTCAAATTAATATCTAACATAATAGGGTATTAAGTGTTAAAAT